>Ga0180434_10002147_pt1 | contig 27013 bp, 28 predicted proteins | sample SS_ome_7_FD_132453 | JGI IMG/M metagenome (GOLD analysis project Ga0180434, IMG submission 132453) | Hypersaline lake sediment archaeal communities from the Salton Sea, California, USA - SS_1_D_2 metaG | ecosystem: Environmental > Aquatic > Non-marine Saline and Alkaline > Hypersaline >... | reverse complement strand
TCGAGTATGGTTGAAGTGCGCATTTTTGTTCTCTCAGCCCCTCAGATGTTCTGCAAAGGGCCTTTCGAGAACAAAAATGCTTGAAGAAAATAAATTTTGATTGCACTATGTAGTCATAGGAGGGCGCAGAGAATTAAAATTTTTAGCCACAGAGGACACAGAGGGCGCAGAGAGTTAAAAATTTTAGCCGCAGAGAACACAGAGAATTAAAAAAATGGAAAGAGAAAATTTATCGACAATCTGGCCTATTTTGTATTTTAAGGCGGATTGGCCATCGAAAAGTTACAGTTTTGATTTAGGTATTCAGCTTATTAAGGCAGATGAAACTTTATTAGAGGACATGACTGATGTTGATAGTGATTATTTCACGTATAGTCTTGATGCCGCTTTTGATACACGTCACAACACACAATGGTTCTTGGTGATACATCGTCCGAAAGTAACCGAACATATTTCTGTAAACGAAATCGGCATGTCATTTGTCAATAGCCTTCAGAGATCTATTGTTGAGTCGTTTCTTATGTGCCTGCAACTTGTACGCTCAACAGCCGCGATTTGTCCTTTTGAATTCGCCGCAGAAATCCACGAAGATTCCATCGAAGAAGTCAATACAAATATGATTATTTGGGGGCTACCTTCTTCGGAAAAGCCAGATGTTTATCTTCCGGAGACTTTCAAAATAGGTGACCTCCGACTCCTAACGGATTTATGGTCGGCTATTATTAAACTTCGCAAACTTGATTATTGGAAGGAATTAATTAACAAAGAAGAATTTTTTGCAGCTCTTGATAAGAAAGCAGGCGAAGATGCAACGAAACGGTTGGTTGATTTTCTAATGTCAGATCCTTTGTATTTAGATTATTCAGAAAAAGAACGTAAGCAGCGTAAACAAGAATTGACTTCTTCAATTAAAGAGGCAGAAGACAAAGGGGAATGGTGGCAGGAATATTTCAAAGAAAGCTTTCAAAAGGTTTTTTTGGAAAAGCAAGAAGAGGCGTTTTCTAATCGGACACGAATAGGCAGAGCACTTAATCTCTTTTTCGAAGGTCTCCACCTGCCGCTTCAGCATTCTTTTCTATCAATGTGCCTTGCTCTGGAAACAATATTTACAGTTGAGGAAGCCGAAATTACCTATCAGTTTGCGACAAGATTGGCGAATATCACTGGTGAGACCTTTGAACAGCGAAAAGACATATTTGAAAGAGCAAGGAAAGTTTATAGGGAGCGAAGCAATATAGTTCATGGGAGAAAGTCGATTGATACCGTGGACACAAATATCTTGAAAGACGGTTTTTTCTTTGCTCGCCAAAGTTTGCAGCATATCCTGCTTGATGATACACTTATGAAGTTATATTCCGATCCCATAACGTCAGACAAAAAGAAAGACACCGACAAGGCGATAAAAGCAATAAAGGATTACTTCAGGGATTTGGATTTACGGTGTGATTAGTGGTATATTACAGCTAAAGGCAGTTTAAGAGCCTATAACAAAACCGAATTAACCTGATAGAAGGAACCGCTTCGGGGTCTGTTTTTAACGGATTTCTCGACCCGCCTTCGGCGGACTCGAAATGACAGTATAAGTTTTGTTAGACGCTTTAATTTATTTGAGGATTTTGATTTCTCTGTGTGCTCTGTGTCCTCTGTGGCTTAAAAAATATGTTTGTTCTCGGTAGCTAAAATGAATCGGGCGGGTATGATATGGTGAAATTATTTTTGTGGGTGCGGTACCTGCGTAAGAAAAGAATAGTATTTTTAAGTATTGCTGCGGTTGGGCTTTCTGCGGCTTTGCTGATAGTTGTTTCGAGCCTGTTCATCGGTTTTATCAATGCATTCGAGCGCAGTGCGGTTGATACTCTGGGCGATGTTGTTATTGAGCCGCCGATGAAGATTACAAACTACCCGCTGTTTATTGAGCAGCTTGAGAGAGCAGGTGTGGTTGAAGCAGCTTCAGCAACACTCTGGGGACAGGGTCTTTTGTATCTGGGCAAAGGCGACGTTCGTGCGGTGAGTGTTTTGGGGATTGAGCCAGGCCGCCAGGCAAGGGTAACCGGCTTTAAGCACTTTTTGCATAAACAGAAAAGCGCAGCTAAAGAGGTAACTTTTGAGGTGGGCGGCTTTGCGGAAAAAGTCGGAGGATTTGTGGGTATCGGCGTGGCTGCTGAGCCCGATGAGAAGACAGATGAGTATGATTACCAGGCGGTTGAACAGATGATTGGCCGAGGGGTCATTCTTACCACAGGTGCGGTATCAGAGGGGGGCCAAAACGATGATACAGGAGCGCAGGTTAAGAGAAAACTTATAAAATTTACTATCACTGATATTGTTTTTACCGGCGTCTATGAACTTGATAAAAGTTTTGTTTATCTGCCAATAGAGCAGTTGCAGAAGACTTTATACCCGGATGAAACCTCGCCGATTGCAGAGAGGATTCAGATTAGGCTTGTTTCCGGGGCGCAGATTGATGCGGCGCTGGCGCAGATTCGTGGTCTTTGGCAGGGTTTTGCCGAGGAACATCTTGGCTGGGGGCCGTACCTTATACGAGAGACTGAAATTAAGACAGCCATAGAGATGCAGAGCCGTTATATTGCCGAAATCCGGAAACAGATGGGCGTCCTGCTGTTGATATTTGGCGTTGTAAGTGCCAGTGTTGTTGTTCTGGTTTTTTGCATATTTTATATGATTGTCGAGACCTGCCGCAGGGACGTTGCGATAATAAAAAGCTGTGGTGCGACGAGCGGTTCGGTGGCATCGATTTTTGTCGGCTTTGGCAGCTGTGTCGGAGTAGTCGGCGCCGTTGTGGGTATGATACTTGGGATTATCGTGGCGAAGAATATAAATACTATCGAGGAGTTGATTCGGATAATCTTTGGATTGAAGCTTTGGAAGAGCAGTGTGTATATATTCAGCAAGATACCGAGCGAGGTTGATTGGGGCTCGGCCCTGCCGATTGCCTTGTCGGCTGTTTTGGCTGCGGCTTTGGGCGCTCTGATACCGGCGATTGTCGCTGCAAAAACAAGGCCGGTCGAGATACTCAGATATGAATAGGAAATATTGAATAATGAATATTGAATAATGAAATGAGCATTGGCACAGCAAAAAAGAAAAAACAGTTTTTAACTTCAGAGTTCGAGATTCGATATTCAGAATTCCTGATTACTTTATGTATAAGATTCTTTTGTCATTTCGTTATCTGTTGAAGAGGCGCATCAGTTACCTGGCGTTTCTGGCTGTTGCGCTTTGTGTATTTATAGTTCTTGTCGTGATGACGGTAATGACGGGGCTGGTGACCGATTTCAGGCAGAAGAACCACAGTTTTGCAGGTGACTGTGTGGTCGGCACCGAATCACTGGTAGGCTTTGCGTATTATGAAGATTTTGTAAAGGTGCTGGAGCAGTCCGGCTTTATTGAAGCGGTATCGCCCGTCATAAAAAGCTATGCTCTTATAGCTCGTCAGGGCGCCCAGCAAAGCAAGGGCGTTGAGATTATGGGTATAGAGCCTCTTAGCCACAGCAAGGTTACGGGTTTTGCCGAGACCCTGTATCATCATAGGGAAGATGCTTCGAGGGCATTTGAGCCGGCCTTTGATGTAAATCGTCCGGGCTGTGTGTTGGGAATCGACTTGTGGCTGAGACGCGACAGCAGCGGCGGATATTCTTATGAAGCCGTCCCTTCTGCGACGCCTCTTTCGGTGAGCTGTTTTCCTTTGACCGCCAAGGGGGCTTCTGCCAAAGGCGGGGCAGGTGAGGTCAGTTCAAAAACCTTTTACTACAGTGACAATTCGCACAGCGGCCTGGCGCGGGTGGACAGCTCGTTGGTTTATCTGCCCTTTGAATGGTCGCAGCGGCTTTGCGGAATGGCCGGGGCCGATAAGAGGGCCAATGCAATTCATATAAAGTTCAGGCCGAATGTCAAAATCGAGGATGGATGTGAGAAGGTCGCTTTAATGTGGCAGAGCTTTAAGCGGGAGAAGGCCGGCGAGAAGCTGTCAAACCTGCTGGAGACGGTGACGGTGCAAAGCTGGAAAGATTACAGGCGTTCATTCATTGCGGCGATGGAAAAAGAACAGGCAATGATAATTGTAATGTTTGCTCTTGTGGGTGTAACAACCGTATTTATAATTTTTGTTGTTTTTTATATGATTGTCAGTCACAAGAGCAAAGACATAGGAATTTTGAAGAGCATAGGCGTTTCGAATGTGAATATTATCGAATTATTTTCAGGCTTTGCTTTTTTATTGGGTCTGTTGGGAGCGGCTATTGGGACTTTTTTCGGCTGGCTGTTTTTGCTCAAAATTAACCGCGTTGAGAATTGGCTTTTTGAACATTTTAAGTTTCAACTATGGGACAGGACAATTTATGCTATTGATGATATTCCGAATCAGATTGAATTTAAGGTTTTAGTGGTGATTATTATCTCGGCGATAGTTGCCTGTTTGGCCGGTGCGCTGCTGCCGAGCCGACGGGCGGCGAGAATGAGACCGGTTGAGACTTTACAGGTGAGCCAGTTGTAATTGAATATTGAATATTGTTAGTCGCTCTGTCGTTGCATGCGGGCCTTGCAATGACAGAGAGGCCCGGCATTGTTGTTTAGTAAACATATGAGTAATGATGATTCGATATTGAAGGTTGAGGGGCTTTATAAGTCTTATCGGATGGGCGCAACGAAGGTCAGCGTTCTGAAGGGGCTGGTTTTTGCAGTAAAGCGGGGTGAGTTTGTCGCGGTAGTGGGGGTTTCGGGCAGCGGCAAAAGCACGCTGCTGCATATATTAGGGGCACTTGACAGTCCGGATAAAGGCGTTGTGGAATTCGAGGGGCGGGATTTGAACAGAATGGCAGCCGGTGAATTGAACAGATTCCGCAATAAAACGGTAGGATTTGTTTTTCAGTTTTACCATTTACTGGACGAGTTAAGTGTGATGGAGAACGTTTTTCTGCCTGCGATGGCCGGCTGCGGGGTTGTCGGGTGGTTTATGTGCAGAAGGAAGGTGAAAAGACGCGCTGAAGAGCTACTTGAGAAACTCGGACTCAGTGACAGGGCCGAACATAAGCCGTTTCAGCTCTCCGGCGGTGAGAGACAACGGGTCGCTATCGCAAGGGCGTTAATGAATGAGCCGAAAGTGCTTCTGGCGGATGAGCCGACAGGAAATCTTGACACTGCAACGGGAAATGGTATCTTAAGGGTCTTTGAAGGATTAAATACGGCCGGCCAGACGATTGTGATGGTGACACACGATGAGGCAATTGCACACAGGGCCGGGCGGATTGTAACATTAGTCAATGGTAAAATAGAAAATTAAAGAGAAATCCGAAGCACGAAACTCGAGATACGAAACAAATTCAAATGACCAAAATCCAAAATTCAAAACAGAGCGTTTCGAACATTTGAAATTTGAATTTTGATATTGTTTCGAATTTCGATATTTTGGATTTAGGATTTATACGAGTTATGAGGATGTTTCTATGGCACTAAAAATTTGGCTTGACGACAAACTTGTTGACGAAGCAGAAGCAAAGGTATCTGTTTTTGACCATGGCCTGCTTTATGGGGACGGTGTTTTTGAGGGTATTCGTGTCTATAACGGCAGGATATTTGAGCTGGACGCTCACATCAAACGTCTTTATCAGTCGGCCAAGGTGATACGCCTTGAGGTTCCGCTGAGCAGGGATGAACTTATCAGGGCGGTCGAAAAGACGGTTGAGGCCAACGGTGTTGTTGACGGCTATATTCGATTGGTGGTTACCCGTGGAATTGGAGATTTAGGATTGGGTCCTCTTAATTGCAAGAAAGCCGGATTATTTATCATAGCCGACAATATTCAGCTTTATCCGGAAGAGCTTTACGAAACGGGAATGAAGGTGGTCAGTGCGACAACTATCCGCAATCATCCGCTGGCGATTCCGCCACAGGTCAAAAGTTTGAATTACCTCAATAACATACTGGCCAAGATTGAGGCGCTGGACAACGATGTGCCGGAGGCGATTATGTACAACCACGAAGGCTACGTTGCCGAGGCCACGGGTGATAATGTTTTTATTGTCAGAGATGGCGTTATTTATGTACCGCCGGTTGAGGCTGGGGCACTGGAGGGGATAACGCGAAATATCGTTATCAAATTGGCCGAGGAAGAAGGCATCGAGGTTGTTGAAAAGAATCTGACGAGGTTTGACCTGTACGTTTGCGATGAATTTTTTCTTACCGGCACGGCAGCCGAGGTTATCGGCATTGTCGAGATTGACGGAAGAGTCATCGGTGACGGCAGGCCCGGCGCTCTTACGAAACTGATGAGGAAGAAATTTTTTGAGTACGCTCACGGCAGGAGCCGAAAATAGTATTTACTCGCTGTCATTTTGAGCGTTGCACATTTTGGGCTTTGGCTTTATAGCGGGGTTGGTGTGTTTTGTGCTGCCGGTGGGGCTGAAGAAGTAAAAAAAGGCCGGTTTTATTAAGCCGGCCTTTTTTGGTGACATAGAAAATAGTTTTCTGTTTTAGAATTTATACTGCACAGACAAGCTGACCCAGGTTTCATCATCGGGGTTTACCGAGCTGTCCCAGGAAGATTGATAATAGAGTGCCGGGATGAAGGTAAGGTCATAGCCGAGGTCAAAATTTGTTGAGACGCCAAAGACGGCGTGTGACCAGTCGTGGTCTACCGTTGCGGCGCCCATACCATCGTTGTAGACAGCCGCTGCGGACAGATGCAGAACCTGCTCAGTAGTTTCGGGCAAAATGGGCGGTGCGGTCAGGTCGTAGCCGAGTCCGAAGATATGTAGCCAGCCGTCGGCGCCCATAATGAGGGAGCCGCTTCTGGCCGGCCAGAGATGAATGACGGTGTAGCTTGGCACAATGCCCATTGGGAAAATATCCGGCCAGGACAAAGCTGCAAAGATTTCCTGCATATCGGCGACTGCGACTCCTTTTGAGGTACCGCCTGCTCTTGGGTTGTCGGGGTAGTTGTAATATACCCATCCAATTTTGTAATCTGTGGCGTATGTTTCGCCTTCAAAAAGGCTGTTGCCGTAGTATAATGTGGTTACAAGCCACTCTTTGTTCTCGTATCCACTTGTGTTTGCTCTGGACCACAGGAGGTTTACGCCAAAACCTGTGCCGTAGAGGTCCAGGTCAATACTGGGTTGAATCGCACTATGCCCCCCTCGTCCGTACCAATCAAAGCCCCGCCACATATAGCTGCTCTGGTATGTTATGTCGATAACACCGTGCAGTTCATCTTCCTGGGGGTGGGCGAGACCGGCTGTGCTCAACAAGATTACGGCAGTTAACACAATTGCTTTCTTCATCTTCATACTCGTCTCCTTAAAAAATCACCACTGACCAAAACTTACATACTCCACACACAAATTTATTTGGTATCTGGTATAGGACATAACCTTTCCAGCTCATTAAGAAGTTTATCGGTGTGCCGGTTTAAATCAAATAAAAAAAAAGTTTTTTTCAGGTTTTGTGCAATTTATGCGGAATAAAGGTTGAGATGTTGTAATAAAGTCGTTCGGAAATAAATTTCGACAGTTATGTGCCTGCTGCGTATAATATATTCGATGCGAGCAAAAAAGGGCGATAAGACGCTTTTTGGCAGGTCTGAGAGGGCGAATATCGAGTCAGTTGCTCCTCTGTCGCTGCGGATGAGGCCGAGAAATTTAGATGAAGTCGTCGGTCAGGAACACTTCCTTGGGCCGAATAAGCTTTTACGAAGGATGCTCGAGGCCGACAGACTGAGCAGTTTGCTTTTTTACGGTCCTGCTGGAGTTGGCAAGACGTCGCTGGCGGCTGTGATTGCCAATTACACGAAGGCGGAGTTTCATTACCTCAGTGCGCCGGCAGCCAGTGTTAAGGACATTCGCGACATCATCGTGCTTGCGACCGATAGACTTGCCGGCAGCGGGAGAAGAACGGTGCTGTTTATCGATGAAATTCATCGCTTCAATCGTGCTCAGCAGGACGTGCTGTTGGATGATGTTGAAGGGGGGGTTTTAATTCTTATTGGCGCTACGACCGAGAATCCGTTTTTTTCGGTCAATTCACCGCTGATTTCCCGCAGCACGGTATTTCGTTTTGAGCCTCTTTCGATTAAGGATATTCTGCAATTGCTAAAAAGAGCAATCGCCGATACTGAAAGAGGACTGGGCAAGTTTGACATTGAGGCGGATGAGAAGGCGTTGGAACTTCTGGCAGTAACCAGTGACGGCGATGCCAGAAAGGCGCTGACAGCTCTGGAGACAGGGGTGTTGTCGCAGGCGGCCCGCCGGTGCAAAGGTAAAATAAGATTCGACCTTGAGCTTGCAAAGGACTCTATTCAGCAAAAGACGATAGATTATGACGGTACGGGGGATACACATTATGACCTGGCAAGCGCATTTCAGAAGAGTATGCGCGGCAGTGCCCCTGATGCTACGGTTTACTGGCTTGCCCGGATGATAGTTGGGGGGGAGGATGCACGTTTTATTGCACGTCGGATAGCGGTCTGTGCGGCCGAGGATGTTGGCAATGCCGACCCGATGGCGACTGTTTTAGCTGCTGCTGCGGTGCAAATATCCGAATTTATCGGTCTTCCGGAGGCGCAGCTTCCATTGGCGCAGGCGGCATTGTATGTTGCCTGTGCGCCAAAATCAAATGCTGCGGCTTCTGCGGTCTGGAATGCTGTTTCGGACGTAAAATCCCAGCCGACCATCCCTGTGCCGAAGGACCTCAAGGACAGCCATTACGCCGCTGCGAAGAGGCTTGGTTTTGGGGCTGATTACAAATATCCACACAATTTTAAGGATGGTTTTGTGGCTCAGGAATATCTCTCTGCCGAGAACAGGAAAAAATATTACAGGCCGAAAGAGATTGGTTACGAAAAAAATATTAAGCGTTATTTACAAAAGCTGCAAACCTTGATACAAAGTAACGAACCTGTCAACAGAACCGACAAGAAGGCTGATTAAAATGGATAAGGAGCAGTTACGTATAAGTCTTCGGGAGAGCTTGCTGGAGCTTACTGCCGAGCAAAGGGGCAAGAAGAGCAAAGAAGCCTGCCGGAATCTAATCTCGACTCCACAGTTTCAGGATACATCGGTGGTTATGATGTATTTGTCTCTGCCCCATGAGGTGGATACCTGCGAGGCCATACTTTCGGCGTGGCAGCAGGGTAAGACAGTGGCAGTACCTAAGGTTTCCTGGCAGCAGCGACATATGATAGCGGTACAGATAAATTCGCTGGAGACGGGTTTTTCAACCGACTCCTCAGGGCTGCGTAATCCTGCAACAGGGGTGCCTCTGCCGTTTGAAGAGATTGATTTGGTCGTTACGCCCGGTCTGGGCTTTGACAGAAAAGGCAATCGTCTTGGTAGGGGTGCATCCTATTACGACAGATTTTTTGCAGGCGGCGGGTTCAAGAGCAAAAAGTGCGGCTTCGCATTTGAAGAGCAGGTTGTTGATATGCTGCCGGTCGATGAGCATGATGTACCAATGGATTTTTTGGTTACCGATAAGCAAGTAATGTATTTCACCAATAATCAAGGAGAATAAATATGGCTCGTTATCGCAGCCCGTATGGCAGGCAAAGAAGCTCGTGGGAGAAGTGGATATACATTGTTGTAATATTAGTGATTGTTGCGGCGGTGTTTGTTTTGGTTGGTTATAATCCTTTTTCCAGGACGAGAGATAAGGCGGCAGGAGTTTTGCCTTCTGTCGGTGTGATTGAGGAGGCGGTTGTAGTGAAGGATGAACCTGTGGCGGCTGAGCCGGAGCCGAAGCTGCCGGAAGTATCGCCTGTGCCCATTTTTGAACCCAACTCCAAAGTTGCTGAGCTTATCGACGAGGCAATGTCGCTGGTTAATTCAATGCCCAGAAGGCTTATACGGGCGCGTGAGGTGCTGAACGAGGCACTGCTGGTGCCAATGAACGAGAAGCAGCGTGCTGTTGTTAAAGAACGTCTTTCCAAGCTTGCCGATGAATGGTTGTTCAGCAGGACTATTTTTCCTCAGGACGAGCTTTGTGGCAGTTATAATGTCAAAGCTGGGGCGATGCTTTCGACTATCGCCGGCCAATTCAAGGTTCCCTGGGAAATCCTTGCGGAAATTAACGGCGTTCGCCCTGAAACACTTCGGGCGGGAGAGCCGATAAAAGTTATTAAAGGCCCATTCCACGCCAGGATATATCGTTCGACTTTTACGATGGACTTGTATCTTCAGGATACTTTTGTTCGGAGTTTTCCGGTAGGTCTGGGCAAGCCGGGCAGGGAGACGCCTATGGGCCTTTGGTCTGTCAAGACCGGCGGCAAGCTCGTAAAGCCGACGTGGACAGACCCGGATAGCGGCAAAACATATGAAGCTGAGGACCCCGATTATCCACTTGGCTCAAGATGGATTGCACTGAAAGGTCTTAAAGGTCAGGCGGTTGGCAGAACCGGCATTGCAATTCACGGCACAAAAGACCCGGCCGAAATCGGCACTGCAGGCTCACGTGGATGTATTCGCCTGCATAATGGCGATGCGATATTGATATATAACTTACTGGTGCCGGAATTTTCACGAGTGGAAGTGGTGGACTAAATGTTTCAAAAAGAAATTATGCATAGAGTATAATATAATATTATTTGGACATCATACTATTTAAAGCGAAGCGGTTTAATATGCGCTATTATGGCGGGAAAAGTAAATTGCTTGACTTTTTGAGCGAGGGGATAAGCAAAATTGGTATTAACCATGGTTCTATTTTTTGCGACTTATTCTCAGGCACAACCTCGGTAGCAAGATATTTCAAAGAAAAAGGTTACACTGTTTATGCTAATGATTTCATGGCATTCTCGTATTCTCTTGCACGTACTTACATCCAAAATAATAATTATCCTTTCTTCAATGGATTGCGCAAGTCTATTCGTGGTCTTGATAGGTCCAGTAAAAACATTTATCGCGTTATAGATTTTCTCAACATGTTAAAACCAGAAAAGGGTTTTATATATAGGAATTATTGTCCTGGGGGTACAAAAAATCTTAACTTTCCAAGGATGTATTTCACTGATGAAAATGCAATGAAGATTGATGGAATCCGAACAAGAATCCAAAAATGGAAAGAGAATGCTATTATTACTGAGGATGAATTTTACATCCTACTTACCTCTCTCATCGAATCTGTTCCTTATGTTGCAAACATTTCAGGTAACTACGCTGCGTATTTGAAGCATTGGGACCCTAGGGCACATAAACCTCTTAAACTATCTGTTCCCAAGATAACGAAAAGCAAGATGTGTAACAAAGCATTTAACGAGGATGCAAACGAATTAGTCAGGAAAATTTACTCAGACATTTTATATTTAGACCCACCATATAATAGTAGGCAATATGCCGCTAATTATTTTATTTTGGAGTTGATTGCAGAGGGATGGTTTGATGAGAAGAAGCCGAAAATTTATGGGAAAACAGGAATGAGACCTTATGATAAGCAAAAATCAAGATATTGTCAGAAAAATTCTGTTCTTAAAGCTTTTAATGAACTTATAGAAAACGCCAAAACGAAATATATCCTTTTGAGTTACAATGACGAAGGCTTAATGTCTGAGAGGGAAATTAAGGCTATTCTATCCAGACGAGGGAGAGTAAATATTTTTAAGAGAGTTCATCCGCGGTATAGAAGTATCAATCAGGATGATTCTGACAGAAAAATTGTTTTTGAGAAGTTATATTTTGTCAAGGTTTCAAACGGCTAAAGACAATGGCTGAGAGGTTAAATAACTTGAGTGGCAGCGACTGGTTGCAGTATTCTGTGAGTATTTGGCGAGATGTGCAAAAGAATAAAGAAGAGGTAGCACTGAAACACCCGGCAATGTTCCCTATTCAGTTAGTTGAGAAACTAATTAATATTTTCACACGTTCTGCAGATCAAGTGGTACTGGATCCTTTTATGGGAAGCGGGACTACCCTTATAGCAGCTCGAAATAAAGGGCTTAAAGCTATTGGTTTTGAAATTAATGAACATTATATTTCAATGGCCAAGGCCAGACTGGATAATGTATACAAATCCGTGTTTCATATGAACAGCGACTATCAGGTCATAAGTGAATCGGCGGAAAATATAGACAAATATCTTGCGCCCGGCAGCATTGATTTAACAATCACATCTCCACCATACTGGGACATATTGAATAGGAAACGAACTGCGGACAGAAAACCCATTCGCAAATACAGCGATTCTAAAAAAGATTTTGGAAATATAGAGAATTATGACGAATTTCTCGATTCACTGCAAAGAGTTTTTGAGGAGGTGTATAAAGTTACTAAGGTTGGCCGATATTGTATCATCATTGTTATGGACATTCGGAAAAAATCCAGATTTTATCCACTTCATTCAGATTTGACTGAAAGGATGAAAAAAGTAAACTTCTCTTTATGTGACGCCATAATCTGGGACAGACAGAAAGAATACAACAATATGAGGCCATTAGGGTATCCCTTTTCTTTTGTGGTAAACAAAGTTCACGAGTACATCTTAATTTACAAAAAATAGCTAATGAAGGATTGTTGATGACATTCTTTATTGATGAAGATATGGCTTATCTATTTGGTCTTATTGTTGGCAGAGGTACTCTTGAAGAAAGCGGCGGGCTGAAACGGATCATAATAAGTTTTCCTTATAAAAATTTGAAGGCTACGGGGATACAAAAAACCTTCATTCAAAGAGACAAACTTCTCCTTAGTTTGGACCCTATTGTAAACCGCGTCGGGGAATTAGTAGGACAAGCACCCGCAAAGATTGAGTCAAATAAGAGCATTGATGTTGTCATAGATTTAAACAGAAACAATTTGCTGTGGCGGAATGTGAAGGCATTTGCCAATAACAAGCACAGCTTTATGGATGTTGCGATACCGTCTGAGATATTTTCTGCAAGCGAAGTAATAAAGAAAGAGTTTATAAGGGGTATTGCGGATGTGACTGGCTATGCCCGACTCAGCAATGCACTTTCCAGAGGAGGACATAAAAGGCATAGGATTTATTTTGAGATTCATAATGCCAATTGGCGAATGCCCGTACAATTATGCACCTTGCTGCAGGACGAGCCATTATGCATTCCTGTACAAACGATAGATTGGGGCCATCCAAACATAAGAAATGGCAATGCCACAGAGTATAATGCAGGCAAAAAGACTGCATGGGCAAGAGAGCACCAATTGAAGATATTTGCAGAGAATTTTGAACCAATAGGTTTTAGGATAGAACATAAGAATGAAATATTGAGAGAGATGGCAGAATATAATAAATCGGCATTTCCAGGCCAAAGAGATAAATTGTGTACTCCGCCAAAGCGGATTATGAGAAGGAAAGTTCACCATCCGGCGGAAGGGTCAGAAAGGCTGCCGGACGAATTAAAAGAGAAACATTTTGATGCCTATTGGCAGGTTTGTAAAGAATTGGGGTGTGTTCGATACGGTAGAAAAAACATCTCATCCCAGTAATCAATAGGAAGCAATGATGTATAGTTCAGAAAAAGAAATGTATCCAGAAGTTGTATCGTGGCTCAATATTTATTTGAAACATAAGTATCCAAGAGCAATGATTACATCGTATGACACATCCAGAGAAAACCTGTGTGAATTCATTAGGCGGCACGAATTGGGCAAGTATTTTGCTGAAGCGGAAACTTATGTAATTAAAGTTGATGTAACGGGTGTTATTCGATATAGGGAAAAGTGTCTGTTAGCGTTTGTTGAGTGCAAAACAAAACCTATAAGCCTGAAGGATGTTTCTCAGCTTATTGGTTATTCAAAGGTTGTTTTACCGGCATTCTCTATAATAATTTCACCGCGAGGTGTAAGCTCCACAGTAAACAAGTTGATTAATATTTACAGGCGATACGATGTTTTGACTTATAAAAACAATCACAGACTCAGGATAGCCACTTGGAACAAAAATACGAAGGATATTGATATTTCTACGATACTACCACGTGGTGAGCATCTATAGTGTGTTGCGAGTTATAGTGTAACGGAGTGTTTTTTGGCTGGATTGAAGAACCAAAGGATGGTTGGATTGTTTAACGGATTAAAGGCAGCAGGCTCGACGGGTTCGCAGGCTCGTTCTTTTGGCTGCAAGAGTGGCAGTATTACTTTTTGGGCGTGGGTGGCTTCGATTGGGTTGCATTTAATTGTGCTGGCAGTCTTTGGTGTTGTCAGATTTTCACAGTCCAAAGTCCAGGATAGTCAATCCGCTGTGCCGACGGCTAAAGTAAGCCGGATAAAAGAGATTTTGCAGGCAACGACCCCAATCCCTAAACCTAAGGTAAAAAAACCAGCCAAAGGTCGCTTTACAGCAGCGGCAAAAAATCTTTTACCAACGAATCGGATTATCAGCGGACCAAATTCCACACTTGCCGGTTCGCCGAATTTGGCAAAGACCGCTTCACTGCGGGATGCTTCTTTGTTGAGCGGAGTTAATCTTTCGGGAGGGATTGAGTTTTTCGGAAGCTGGACGGGCCGGCGCAAAGTCTGCTATGTGGTGGATTGCTCGGGGAGTATGCAGGGGATATTCGAAAGGGTCAAAGAAAGACTTTCCGGTTCGATAAAGGACCTCCAGCCCGACCAGTATTTTTATATTATTTTTTTCGGTGACAACAGGCTGCTTGAGTTTGGGGGCGACCGCCTGGTTCGGGCGACGGAGCAGACCAAATCGGCTGCATACGATTTTATCAAGACGGTTGAGCCGGGTGGGCGGACCAATGCAATGGCAGCACTTCAAAGAGCGCTGCAGATTCGGGACGAAAGCGGAGATGCGCCTTCACTTGTTTATTTTCTGACTGATGGTTTTGAATTGACGAGCCTGGACACACAAAGGTTGCCTCAGAAGATGGCAAATCTTTTGAGACGATTTGCGCCGGATACAAAGATTAACACGATAGGATTTTGGCCGGCCGATGACGACAGAAAAATGTTGAAAATAATTGCGGAACGAAGCGGCGGTGAATTTGTTACCGTCACCGACGAAAATTACTGACAGTTTGTTCTTGAAAGAGTAATCAATTAATACGGGATACAGCGATGCGTAACAGCTTTTTATTCAGGATTTTTTTTCTGATTATTGCATTTGCAATTGTTCTGGCGGTAATAGTTGCTGCGATGAGTAATAGTTTTTCAGCCTCGGGTGGTTTGGTTCAGAGCCAGACGTTGTTTGAGCAATTTATCATAGCCGGTGGTCCGATTGTCTGGTTTGTTCTTTTGCCGATGTCACTTGTTACGGTTTATTTGGCGGTTGAGTTCGGCCTTAATATTTGCCGTAAAAGGCTTTTGCCCGGCGATAGCGGCCAAAGAATTGTTTCGGCGTTGCAGCATTTCGGTATCGGGCAGCTGGAAGCGGTGATTGTCGGCCGGGATGATTTTGTCAGTGCTGCAGTTGTAAAGGCGGTCGCACAGGGCAAGGGCGACTGGTTCAGGATGCGCAGCATTGTTGACGAATCGCTGCAGGAGCAGACAGGGGGACTTTTGCGCAGGATTGAATGGCTCAGCTTAATCGGCAATGTTTCGCCGATGGTCGGCCTGTTCGGGACGGTTTTTGGGATGATAAAACTTTTCAACGCCATTGTAACAGCGGGCGGTCAGCCCCAGCCGGCACAATTGGCCGAGGGAATCTCCATCGCTCTGGTAACTACTTTTTGGGGACTGTTCATTGCGATACCGGCCCTGGCGATACACGGCATTTTTCGAAACCGGATTGAGGCGCTGGCCAGTGAAGCCATCGAAGAGGCTGAGAAGGTTATGCCACAAATAAGAGCTGGTCTGAAGAAGCAGCAGGCCGAACAGTTAAAACAAAAACAGCCCGTCATTAAATCACCGATTCAGGAGATTTCCGCAAAGAGTTCTGACAGGGTTCGCCGTCCGCCTCTACGGACAAAATAATTTAACGAAGGACGAAAATTTATGTCTTTGAGAAAGCTGAGCAGCCTTTGGGACTGTGAAAAATCGGCCTCGTTTAATATGACGCCGATTATCGATATCGTATTTTTACTTATCATATTTTTTTTGGTGGTTTGCCAATTTATCGAAGCGGAGAATTTTCCTGTTGATGTTCCGGACGGCTGCGAATTTGCCCAGATGCCTCCCCAGCAACAAACTCAGGTAACCACCGTAACGGTTATGAAGAGAAGCGATGGAAAAACCGCTTTTGCTGTCGGCTCAGAAAAAATCATTGCATCAGGTTACAACGAGATAGCAGATAAACTTGCCCAATTGATAGATGAGCGGCTGGAGGAGCTGCCTGCCGAGAGCAGGGTTATTACTTTGCGTATTGACAGGGATATTTATTTTGTCCAGGCCCAGTACGCCCTGGCTGCCGTGGCCCAGAGCTGTGCAAAAGAGGTACAGTTAGCGGTTTTAAGTGACAAGCATCAGGGCCTGTAATAGCTTTACGAGACGTTTTCTTCTGTGTGGGCTTTTATGCTGATTCTTTTTTTGCCTTTTTTTTTGATTTGAACAGTTCGGCCTTTCCCTCGACGACGTCCTGTGTAATTACATATTTTGCCGGTTTTGGCTCTTCGGGCAGTCGATACATCAAATCGACCATCAATTCCTCGGCTATCGAGCGCAGGGCCCTGGCGCCGGTGTCTCGCTCGAGCGCTTTTTTTGCCAGTGCGTGCAGGGCGTCGTCGGTAAATTCGAGCTTGGCATTTTCCATCTCGAAGAATTTTTGATACTGCCTGGTCAGCGCATTTTTCGGCTTGGTCAGTATGTCTGTAAGAGCGTTTTCATCGAGAGTTGACAGAGTGGTAATTACGGGCAGTCGGCCCACCATTTCGGGAATCATCCCGTACTCGATGATGTCTTCGGGTATTACCTGCCTAATCATATCACTGTACTCGGTTTTTCTGTCGTTTTTGCCGGCCATTTCGGAATCAAAGCCAATCATTTTTTTACCGAGCCGCTGCTTGATGATATTTTCCAGTCCGACAAATGTTCCGCCGCATATAAAAAGTATCTGCGAGGTGTCGATTTGTATGTAGGATTGTTCCGGATGTTTTCTTCCGCCCTGCGGCGGTATGTTGGCGACGGTACCTTCGAGCATTTTTAACAGGGCCTGCTGGACGCCTTCACCGGAGACATCACGTGTAATAGAGACATTCTGATAGGTTTTGCCGATTTTATCGATTTCGTCTACATAGACAATTCCCCTCTGAGCCACCTCTATATCGTAATCGGCGGACTGCAGCAGTCGCAGGAGGAAATTTTCAACGTCTTCTCCGACGTAGCCGGCCTCTGTTACGGTGGTTGCGTCGCATATGGCGAACGGCACTTTCAGCATGCGTGCCAAGGTGCGGGCAAGAAGCGTTTTGCCCGAGCCGGTCGGGCCGATTAAAAGGACATTGGATTTGTCGATTTCAATGTCATCGTCATCGCTGTCGGTGTGCAGTAGCCGCTTGTAGTGGTTGTGCACCGCAACGCACAGCACTTTCTTTGCGTATTCCTGTCCGATGACATACTGGTCAAGATACTCTTTTATCTCTCTGGGTCTGGGCATTTCTTTAAGGCCGATAGAGGCAATGCTGATTCGTTTGCTGTTTTGTAGGACGATGTTATGGCAGAGCTCGACACATTCCGGACAAATAAAGACATTGTCCGGACCCTCAATGAACATATCGGCCTGGCTTGCCGAGCGCCCGCAGAAGTTACAGATTGCTATTTCTTTTTTGCCGCCGGTTCTTTTCGCCATTATTATTTTCCTGTTATCTGCTTAATCTTTTCTAATCTATTGTAACGCCTCCAGGCGATTAGGCAAGTTATTTACCTGCGTTAATTGTCCGGCTGCGGCAGTATTGCCTGAGCATCATTAGTTTTTTCGCCCATAAGGGGGGAGTTTCGGTGAAACTATTTTCGAGAATCTCAATGGTGTGCAAAACATCTTCTTTTTTTGTCTGCGGAGATTTGGCCCAACAGTCGAGTTCGTAATATTTTGCTCGCCACCATTTCCAGTTTCGCCGGGTGTCCGAGGGTGTTTCATCTTTTCGCTTTTGGCAGATTTTGAGCCATAATTTTGCTGCCTGTTCGAGTTTACCCTGTTCTCTGAGCAGTCTGGCGCGGCAGCGAATTGAATCAATGTCGCCGGCGCCATCTTCGACGGTTATTCTGAGCAGCCTTTCAGCTTCTGATAATTGCCTATTATCTTTTTCTGCTGCCAGAATAGATATCTCTGCGAAAAGCATGGCCGATTGTCGGTCATTTAGAGATACATAGCTGAAATTGGCAAGCTTTCTACAGTCATCTATCATTTTGTTAAAGTTGTCCGCCTGTGATTGCAGGTGCTCAATTTTGTCAACAACTTCAGATAGTAGCTGTGTTACTTCGGGCGCAAGCGAGCCGCTATCAAGCGTAATAGCTGTAACCATATAATGAACCGCTTGTTCCAGTTCGCCGGTTTGCTGAAATGCTTTTGCCTTAAAGAAATCGAACTGTATGCCTCGGGCTTCCTCGGCCTTGTCTAAAATATTTAAGACTTTTTGTGCCGAAGTACCATCACCCATCTCCAGAAGCAATTGACAATACATCGTTATTGCCTCTCTGCGCAGCGAGTTTGAGTTTTTGTCCTGAGCGTGGTAGTTGAGGATAAAATCTCTTAATTCTTCGAGCAGTTTATTGTATTGGCCTTTGTTTTCTTTGCCTGTCTGGGCCATCCTGTGTATTATCAGGTCTAATTTTGCTCTGTTGCGCCAAATACCCTTGGGGCGGGCGGCAATTTTTTCAAGCATCTTTTCACTTTCGGCACTTCTGTCACAGCCATTGAGCACGATGGTGTAAAGATATTCCAGCTTTTGGTCGATTTTTGCCGCAGCTATTTGCTGATAATTTTCAAAGGCCTTGATGGCCGGCGAACAATTATTTGTGTATTCAACGAATAAATTATATGCCAGTTGTGCAGCTTGTGCGGCGATTTTGTCGGGCTCAATATCTAACCGACTGTTTTTTTGCAGCCGTTGAGAGTTACTTGCCTTTATGAGCAGTTCGACTGCTTTGTCGGGCGAGGTCTCTGCAAATGCCGCCGCTGTAACATACAATATTAAAGGCGTTTGAAATTTTTCTATGCCTGCCAGGTGTCCTAAGAGGGTTTTATAGTCTTTGACGTTGTTTCTCCATATCGCCTGTGCGGCAAGCTCCGTTTCAAAAACACTTAATTGCTCAAGGTCCTGGTGCTCGGCGGACATGCTCAATATATCCAAGAAGATAATCGAGCCTAAAAAGTCTGTCGTCTCGGGGAAGGTTTGGACGGCTTCTTCAAAGCCGACAGGGGCGTATTTCCTTTGGAGGAACAGCAGCGGCAGAATCAGTTCTAATTCACCGGCGTGACGATTCTGTCCGAGACATCTTGCCAACGCTTTTAATTCGTTCGGCTCGGCTGAACCGACCAGCTTGATTTTTTCTACTGCCGCCTTGATAGGTTTTGATACATCAGAGTAAAATTTGAACGCATCAAGCTCTTTTATTGCTGCTGCCTTGTAAGCCGGCTCCGTCTGGGCAAGTAGCGACAGCACTTTGGCTTTTACAAGCTGTGGACCGAACTGTTTGTAAGTTTGGCTCAGCCGGTCCACTTCACGCAGTATTTTGTGCAGAACCATATTCTTTTGTGGCTGTTCTGCTGCCAAGGCAAGATAAAAATCGATTTGGCACTTACTTAAAGTACTCCGGTACAAATCCGCCGATAGTTTTCTCCACAGGCCTGTCGAGCCGTATCTTTGGTCCCAATCGTCGCCCTGGTAATATTCGATTTGCTGCTTTAGTGTTTCCTGCTTGTTTGCGATTGTTTGGAGCTTGTCGCCGGCATTTTTGGCGAGTTTGTGCAGATTTTCTTTGTTGTCGCTGGTTAAAAATTTGCCGCTATATTCATACTGCATACGCAGCTTAAAGCTTTGTTGCATAAATGTATCTGCGGTCAACTTCGCTTTTTCGTCAAGGCGATTGACATCTTCGGCGGTCGGGGGGTTATTAGCCGAACATACCGGAAGAACGAGAAGCGAAGAACTAAAAACTAAAAACCATACTTTAAAATTCAAAACTTTTTTCCCCTTATGTGCGCCTAATACTGAGGTTTTGATTTTAGATTTTCAGGGGGCTTCTCGGTCATTGTGAATGTGATGTCGGTAAGCCCCGCGCCGGAGAAGACGTTGGATATTTTGGCCAAATGGTCCCATTTAACGTCCGGCTCGCAGGTGATTTCAATCGGGTCGGTTCGGACTCTTTGCTGCTTAATCAGGCAGTCTCTCATTCTTTCCATCAAAACCGTAAGGCCCATCTCAATTGTTTCATCTTCGATTCGTACTAAGTGAAGTTGGCCTATTCTGACCTGGCAGCCTTTCTTCGTTGCAGAAATGTGAATTAGCAGCGGCTCCGGTCTTCCGATTATGTTACTGTCGGCCTGTGCGTTTGGCAGTTGAAACGGCAGGAACTTCTCCTCGGGCCTCCACTTTGCCGCTACGAGAAAAAATATCAGCAGCAGAAATATCATATCTATCATTGGTGCCATTCGGAGGGTGAAGCTGCGTTTTCGCTCGGCAAAAATCCTTTTCAAGTGCGTTTTTAGCATAATTGTTATCTGCTATGTGCAGTATGGTATTTTGCTGCGAATTTGGCGCCTCGGTGCAGTGCTTTGGTATTGACCGGCAGGGTTTTATGGTATCGCTCAGCGAGCACGTCGGCCAGGCAAGCTGCTGCTTCATCGGGACTGAACCGGCCCTTCCTTTGCAAATATGCGCCCAGGGCGACCATATTTGCGACTTTCGGATTGCCCAGTTCGACAGCCAATTCGTCAGCCGGCACAGCTAATACATCTATTGTCCCATCAAGTTCCGGCTCATTGTCAATCAAAGAGCTGTTCATCACCAGCAGACCACCGGATTTGATACGGGGGGAGAATTTGTTCAAAGAGGCCTTGTTCATAGCGATAAGCGATTGGGGCCTGGTAATCAGAGGTGAGGCAATGGGTTTGTCGGCGATAGTAATCATACTGTTGGATGTTCCGCCCCGCATTTCGGCCCCGTAAGCGGGCATATAAGTTACCTCTTTGCCGGCCTTCATCGCTGTATCAGCCAGCAGTTTGCCGGCTAATATTATTCCCTGCCCACCGAAACCGGCGATTATTACCTCTTCGTAAAATTCGTATCTCGTATCTCGTATCTCGTATCTCGTATCACTCATGATGGTCTTAGTCGTGCGATTTTAAATATTCAAGAATGTGGTGTTTTCCCGTTGCAAGTAAAACTTGGCCAAGGATAAATCCTCATAACCTCACCTTTGATTTCAGCCTTTTAATCTGCCAAGCGGGAAGGCCTTTGTCATTTCATTTTCGACCCATTTTACAGCTTCGGTCGGCGTCATTCGCCAGCCGGCGGGACACGGTGAAAGCACTTCCACAAGCGAAAGGCCCTTGGCGCCGGCGACCTGCAGTTCAAAGGCGTGCCTTATGACCTTTTTTGTTTTGCGGACCTGGGCCGCATTGTGCAAAGAGCACCGTTCGATATAAATTGCACCCGGCAATACTGCCAGTAACTCGGATACCTGGAGCGGATGGCCATGGCTGTCAGCCTCTCGTCCGAGTGGTGTCGTTGTTGTAATTTGGCCCAAAAGCGTTGTCGGGGCCATTTGGCCGCTTGTCATTCCATAAACAGCATTGTTAATAAAAATGACCGTTATTTGTTCACCTCTGTGAGCGGCGTGAAGAATTTCCGCTGCTCCAATTGATGCCAAATCACCGTCGCCCTGATAGGAGAAGATTATCATATCGGGATTGGTCCTTTTTATTCCTGTTGCCACCGCCGGTGCTCTGCCGTGCGCCACCTCTATCATATCGACATCGAGATAATCATACGCCAACACCGCGCAGCCTACCGGTGCTATGCCAATGGTTCGGCCGCGTATGCCTAATTCATCGATTGTTTCTGCTATCAATCGATGTGCAATACCGTGCCCGCACCCGGGACAGTAGTGTGTCGGGCAATCCTTTAATGTCTTGGTTCGCTTGAATACTGTTTTCACAGTTTAGCTTTTTCCTGTCCACTGAACGCTTTTTTTTGTAGTCAATTGTTTAATTTTTTCCAGCACCTGCTCGACAGTGGGTATGCTGCCGCCGGCCCGCCCGTAAAATAATACCGGTGCTTTGCCGGCTACAGCTAATTTCACATCTTCAAGCATTTGTCCGCAGTTCATTTCCACGGTCAGGAAAATCCGCAATTCATCGGCTGCCCTGCTGATTTGCTCTGTCGGAAAAGGCCAAAGCGTAATAGGCCGTATCCAGCCGACTTTTATGCCTTCTTCTCTTGCCTTATCAACCGCGCTGCGAACGATTCTCGCTGCGACGCCATACGCAATTACTACGATTTCTGCTGTTTCAACTTCATACTGTTCGCAGAGCACTTCGTCCTTTTCTATCTGCCTGTACCTGGCCTGCAGTTTATTATTCAGCTCTTCCAGCACACCCTCTTTTAGCCAGAGCGACCTTACGATGTTCTGCTCCCTGCCTTCTGCGCCGGTCAGTGCCCAGTCTTTTGGCGGCAATTTCCGCCGTGGTTTTGTCTCCAGTACTACCGGCTCCATCATTTGTCCGAGAATGCCGTCGGCCAACACCATAACCTGCATTCGGTACTCATCGGCCAGGTCGAATGCCAGTGACATACTGTCGGCCAATTCCTGAACGCTCGATGGTGCCAGTGTGATGGTTCGATAATCGCCGTGCCCGCCCCCCCGTGTGGCCTGAAAATAATCAGCCTGTGATGGTGCGATATTTCCTAATCCGGGCCCGCCCCGCATCACATTAACTATCACCGCCGGCAACTGTGCCCCGGCCAGATAGCTTATACCCTCCTGCATAAGACTGATTCCGGGGCTGGAAGAAGTTGTCATTGCTCTTTTGCCGGTGGCCGAGGCGCCGAAGACCATATTAATCGCAGCAAGTTCGCTTTCACTCTGGACAAAAACCCGTCCCTCCTCGGGCATTCTCCGGGCCATATAGGCGGGGATTTCGTTTTGCGGCGTAATCGGATAGCCGAAATATGCGTCAACGCCTGCAAGAATAGACGCTTCCGCCAACGCCTCATTGCCGCACATTAATACCCGTTCGTTCACCCCGTTCCTCCCTTCAGGCTGAGTAAATCAGCTTTGCTTTTTTTCTCCGGCTCGATAGCTAATATATTCCCATTTTTCAACTTCTTATTGGGAAGTGGGGTCCCTATATTGTCGTCGCACTGAACCTCAATAATCGCCTCAGGACAGATTACAGCACACATAGCGCAGCCCGTACAGTCGGTGTTGTTTGTTCCCTCGACTACGCTCGGGACAGGTTGGGCGGGGAAGTAACCGTTTTTGTTCGATTTTTCGGAAATGACGATGGAGTTCTGTGGACAGGATACAACACACAAGCCACATCCTTTGCATCGCTCGGTATCGATTATTATTTTACCAGCCATATTTATGTTTCGTATTTATCCTGAAATCCAAGCTGATGGATTTTATCACCGGCAGACACTTTTGTAAAGCAAAAAGGTAATCAACCACAATATGCGTTATGCAGCAGGGTTTTTTAAGCATCCGGCTTTTTGAGTTCCTCGACTTTCGGCAGGTCTTTTAGGGTGTTCAGGCCGAATATTTCGAGGAATTTTTTTGTTGTGCCGTAAAGCATCGGCCTGCCTAAGACTTCGGCCCGTCCGACAATCTTTACCAGCCCCTTGTACATCAGGCCCCGAATTATCTCACCGACGGCAACGCCCCTGATGGCTTCTATATCAGCCCGAATTACCGGCTGTTTGTATGCAATTATGGCAAGTGTCTCCAGGGCCGCAGGACTTAATTTGCTGTCACTGCGGGCACGAAGCAGTTTTTTCAGCCAGTGCTTGTAAGGGCTAAGTGTCATCATCTGGTAACCGCCGGCAACCTGCTCGATTCTAAAGGCGTTCTTATTGGCCTGGTATTTCTCGTTGAGGCTCTTTACGTGTTGGCGGATTTGTTTTACTCTGCTTTCGGCGATATTGGCCAGCCGTTCCGCCGTCAGCGGCTCATCGCTGGCGAACAAAACCGCCTCCACCACCGACTCTGCCGACAAATCTGTCTGTTCTTCAGTCGATATTTGATGTTCGTTGTTCGACGTTTCTTTTTGCTGCCGGGTCATAACTTTTTCCATTTAAACGGGTCAGTATCTTTTTTGCTTATCGTGATTGTTACTTCTTTTGTTTGTTTTTGCAACTGTTTAGCCAGTTTTTTCAGTATGAATCGTTCCGAGACGGTATGGCTCAGACACAGACAGGTAACGTTTGCCTGCTGTGCTGCTAATGCCTGATGATGTTTCAGCTCACCGGTAAGATACAAATCGCACTTTTGAGCGATGACTGCGTTGATAATTTTGCCGCACGAGCCGGCACAAACCGCTGCTTTTTTGATTATTCGTTTTTCTTTGCCGACGATGCCGACGGCCTTTGCGCCGGTATGTTTTTTTATTTTTTCGATGATTCGGCTAAGCTGTGTCGGCCTGGCTAATTTGCCGATTCTGCCGAGGCCGAATTTGGCATTGGTATTGTACAGCTTAAAGCAATCAAAGGCCGGCATCTCGTAAGGATGTGCCTTTTTCATTGCCTTGATACAGGCATCGAGTTTTTCAGCAGGCACTATCGTCTCAAATCTTACCTCGGTAACCTTTTCCACTTTTCCTTTTTTGCCGATGGTCGGGGTAGCGCCTTGCAGCGGCCGGAAACTGCCCGTCCCCACAGCAACAAAACCGCAATTGCTGTAGTTTCCTATTGCGCCGGCGCCGGCGGCGAAAATTGCTTTTGTTACTTTGGCCGCCGACTTAACAGGGATGAAGACAACGAGCTTGTAATTATCGCCGGCCTCATTGGCAACGTAATCACCGAGGGGCCGGGCGTCAACAATACCGACAATCTCGGCAAGGCCGTCATTTACACCGCCTTTCACCGCATCCAAAGCCGTATGGAGCGAGAAAACCGCAATGCCGCAGCGGAGCAATTCATATACAACACTGCCAGTGCCGACAGTGGTGATTTTCTTCAGGCCGTCCCAGATAACAGGATGATAACTTACAATCAAATCCGTCTTCAGTCGTTTTGCTTCAGCCAGAACTTCACCTGTTACATCGATTGTCAGCAGTATATTTTTTACATTTTTTTGCGCATCTCCGATGAGCAGTCCTGTGTTGTCGGAGTCCTGCGCCAGTTTAAGCGGGACTATTTTTTCTATTTGTTCTGCAATTGCCTTTATTTTCATTTGTTTGTTTTACACTCACTCTTGAGGAGTTCATCGAAATACTTTATCAGCTTTTTAGTTACAGGCCCGACCCTGCCGTCCCCAACCGTGTGCTTTTCTATCCTGCTTATCGGCATAACCTGCATAATTACATTCGTCAGGAAGGCCTCATCAGCGCCTAACAAATCATCAATCGAGAGGTCTTTTTCGATAAGCTTGATTGATTTCTGCAGGGCGAGCTGACAGACGGTCTTTCTCGCTACGCCTGCAAGCACCGGCGTTTCAATCGGCGGGGCGTAAAGGGCCGAATCCTTAACCAGGAAAACATTGCTTATGCACCCTTCAGCCAACCTGTTATCCACGGTAAACCACAGTGCTTCGGCCGCTCGTTTTTGATGTGCAAATTTCAGCCCGAGCATACGTGAAAAGTAGCTTATCGTTTTATGCCCATAAATCGGCTCAGCCGGGTTTTGCCTGAACGGACATAATACCACCAGCACGCCGTTTTTATAGTATTCCTGCGGATAAGGCTGAAATTTTGTGGCGCTGATAAGCAGAGTTGCCCGGCGCTTCTCTTCGGCTACAGACATTGGCCCGCCGGTAAGTGTCAGCCGCATACGTGCATCGGTCAGGTTATTTGCCCCGAGGACCTTGTAGATGGCCTCGGTGATATACTTTCTGTCGAAGCTGGGCTCTATTGACAGACTGGCGGCGCTGAAAAACAGCCTGTCCAGATGGTCTTTGAGCGAAAATACCACGCCGTTACAGCTTCGCATCGTCTCGAACAGGCCGGCCCCGTACAAAAAACCGCTGTCGGCGGCGCTTACACAGGCCTTGTCAGCATCAACCAGCTTGTCGTTTAGCCAAACCTTTTCCATCGTATAGCGTACAGCGGTTAGCGGTTAGGATGAAGCATTCTATACAACATTGCGCCGACTTCTTTCAGTAAGTTTTCTATAAATTCACACTTGCCCACATATTTTAGGTCAACCGCCAACGAATATTGAGTTTCAACTTCCATTAGTGAACCGTAGGCGATAGATAAAAATTGCCTGTATTCTGCTTTGTGTGTTCTCCCATATCCTTCTGCTATATTGGAGGGTATGGACACAGCAGCTTTTCTCATTTGTTGAGATAGTCCGTATATTTCTGTTTTGGGAAAACCTTTCGTCATTTTATATATCTCTAAAACGATTTTATAGCTTTTTTGCCAAACTATGAGGTCCTTAAACGACTTCGTCTTCATAACTATTCGCTATCTGCTCTGATTTATATCGTAAAAACCCATTACAAGCCACCTGACGAACTGACAAAAAAGCCGTACAAGAAAATAAACAAGCCAGACGCCACCAAAACCAACTGCCGCACCCCCTAAGCCAGCTAATATGCAAAGCCCAATCAATGACCTCTTGGATAAGTTTACCCAAAAACCACCTTTTAGTTTTTTTCAGCTCTGCTTCTGGTTCGTCTAATACCAAATGAGGTTTCTTGTTTGGTTCAGCTAACTTGTCGAAAATATCTGGCCTTTGTTTCTGTTCACCAACCTCAACAGGAACTGCACTTTTAGGTCTCCAGTTATAGAAGTTGTATTCGTCGATAACTGTTCTGACTGCAATACCTAAACCAATAAAGGCCACAATCGTTCTGCGTTTGCTTTTTCGTCTTATATAACGTTCCGACCACCCTGGATATTTGCGGTCGCATACCTGACGCAGCAGAACGTACAATATAGTCCGAACCTGTGGGACCGTCAGTGCAGGGGTATATTTTTTTCCCCCGACGCATCTCCAGTATCAGAAACC
>Ga0180434_10002146_pt1 | contig 27017 bp, 21 predicted proteins | sample SS_ome_7_FD_132453 | JGI IMG/M metagenome (GOLD analysis project Ga0180434, IMG submission 132453) | Hypersaline lake sediment archaeal communities from the Salton Sea, California, USA - SS_1_D_2 metaG | ecosystem: Environmental > Aquatic > Non-marine Saline and Alkaline > Hypersaline >... | reverse complement strand
GCACGTCATTCCCGCGAAGGCGGGAATCCAGGCGGCTAGCATGGTTCACTGGATTCCCGCCTGCGCGGGAATGACGGGAATCCCCTGGTTTCACGGCCCACTTCAGACGGCTGAAGTGTTACCGGAATTTTTTTCTCCCTGAAGCACGGCGACGGATTCCACCGATAATCCCTGTTGACTCCCTAGCGATACGCCTGTACACTATCCAGCAGGAGGCGCGAATGCATGCAGTGCAAGCACCCAGGCCCGGCGTTAGTCGCCACACTCCAGGAAAAGATCGCCCAGCTGGAGGGGGGGCGTCAGCAATGCGACGACCGGCCGATCTCCAGCGGCTGCCCGGCGCTGGATCGCCTGCTGCCGGGGGGAGGGTTCCGTCGTGGCACGCTGGTCGAGTGGCTTTCGGCCGTCGAAGGCGGCGGGACGGCTACGCTGGCCATGCTTGCGGCCCGAGAGGCATGCCAAGGCGGCGGGACGCTGATTGTGGTCGATCGACGTCGCGAGTTTTATCCACCTGCGGCCGTTCGCTTAGGGATAAGTCTCGAACGTCTGCTGGTCGTACAAGTTGCCAGTGCGGCCGACCAGAATTGGGCCCTGGATCAGGCATTGCGTTGCCCGGCGGTGGCCGCGGTGTTGGCGTGGCCGGAGGAGCTCGACGGCCGGACCTTCCGTCGGCTGCAATTGGCGGCCGAAAAGGGCGGAAGCCTCGGGTTGCTGCTGCGGAGCGAAGCAGCGCGCCGCGAGCCGACCTGGGCCGAGGTGCGGTTGCGGGTCGTACCGCTGCCGGGCAGGCACCATGACAGCAATCGGCGGCGTTTGAAGATCGAGGTTTTGCGGTCGCCCGGGAAAATCAACCACGGTAGCCTGGAAGTGGAGTTCGACGATGAAACGCGCGATGTGCATTTGGTTCCGCCAGGGACCGCGGCAGGAAGTCGCCGTCGGGCAGGGGCCTGACTGCGACGAAAGGGACAACGGCCAGACTGTCTTCCGCACCGCGACGCAACGTTGCCGTCCGCATGCGGCAATAGACGGCCGGGTGCTGGAGGAACTGGCCGTCGAGTGCGAGCAGTTCAGCCCGGTGGTGGCGGTGGAGCCGTCGCCGGAGCCGCAATGCCTCCTGCTGGACATCACCGGCGTGGCCCATCTGTTCGGCGGCGAGGCGTCGCTGGCGGAGAAGGTAGTCCGGCATTTCGCCCGGCGCCAGTGGCAAGTTCGCCTCGCGATCGCCAACACCATGGGCGCGGCCTGGGCGGTGGCCCACTATGGAGATACTTGGACCATCGTGCCGCCGACGGAAACGATCGCGGCATTGAGCCCCTTGCCGATCGAGGCCCTTCGGCTGCCGAAGAAGACGGTCGATCTGCTGCACGAGTTGGGCGTGTATCAGGTGGAGCAGGTGGCCGCATTACCCCGTGAGCAGGTCTCATCGCGGCTGGGGCCCGAGTTGTTGCGGCGTTGGGATCAGGCCGTCGGGCGGCTGGCCGAGCCGATCCCGGGCCCTACCCCGCCACCGGAGTTCGAGGTCGCCTGGTCGGCCGACTATCCGACCGGTCGGCGCGACATCCTCGAATCGGTCCTCGACCGGTTGATCCATCGGCTGGGCCGTCAACTCCAGCAAAACGGTCGCGGGGCATTGAAGCTGGAGTGCCGGCTGGAGTGTCTCGCGGGCCAGGCCGTGCCGATGACCGTGGGCCTGTTCGAACCAAGCGAGTCGGCCGACTATTTGTTGGGGTTGGTGTTGATGCCCTGGGAGCGACTGCGGCTTCCTTCGCCGGTCACCGCTATCCACGTGGCCGCGACGGTGACCGCGCCGTTGGTGTTGCGTCAGCAGGAGATGTTTTTCCTCGGCAGCGGTTCGGCCGATCACCACCGCCGCTATCTGGCCATGCTGGTCGATCGGCTCAGCGCGCGGCTGGGGCCCGACGCGGTGCTCCGTGCCCGGCTTCTGCCGGATGCCCAGCCCGAGCGGTCGTGGCGTTACGATCCGCTAGTCAACCGCCCGGCACGTCGCCGGCGGTTCTCGTCCTCATCGGACACATTGGCGCCGCGTCCATTGCGGCTGTTGCGGCGGCCGGTGCCGCTTCAAGGGGCCGTCGGCAGTGCGGTGCCCGGCTATTGGGTTCTTCAGGGGCAGATGCATCAGGTATTCGACGTCTGGGGGCCCGAGCGAATCGAGACCGGCTGGTGGCGCGGCACGACCATCGGCCGCGATTATTATCGCGTGGAAACCACCACCGGCAGCCAATTTTGGATCTTCCGCCGGTTGCGCGACCAGCGATGGTTTTTGCATGGGATGTTTGAGTGACGCATCATGCTCCCCTACGCCGAACTGCACGCGAAAAGCAACTTCTCCTTCCTCGAAGGAGCATCGCACGCGGACGAACTCGTCGCGCGGGCGGCCGAGTTGGGTTACGCGGCCCTGGCCATTACCGACCGCCACAGCCTGGCCGGCGTCGTCCGGGCGCATACGGCGGCCAAGGAGGCGGGGCTGAAGCTGCTGATCGGCGCGGAAATCACGCCGGCCGACGCGCCGCCGCTGGTGCTTTGGGCCCCGGATCGCGCCGCCTACGGGCGGCTCGCGCGATTGATCACCCGCGGATGCCGTCGCACGGATAAGGGCCACTGCCGGATCCCCTTCGACGATCTGGCTGAACACGCCGAGGGGTTGTTGGCGGGGGTGCTGGGACAGGTGCCTCCGCCGCAATCGGCGTTGGAGAGATACCGCCATCTTTTCGCCGACCGCTGTTATCTATTGGCCGAGTTGCACCGGGGACCGGCGGATCGGTGGCACTTGCAGCGGTTGCGAGAGCTTTCCCGTCGGTCGGGCGTCCCGCTGGTGGCCGCCGGCGACGTGCATTATCATTTGCCCCAGCGCCAGGCGCTCGGCGACGTGCTCACGGCGATCCGACACGGCACGACGGTGGCCGAGGCGGGCGAACGTCTGTTCCCCAACGCCCAGCGGTACTTGAAGTCGCCCCCGGAGATGGCCGCACGGTTCGCCGACGCCCCCGACGCGATCCGCCGCACGCAGGAGGTGGCTGATCGCTGCGGTTTCTCGCTCGACGAGTTGCGGTACGAGTATCCCGAGGAGCTGACGCCGCCGGGCGAGACATTGAGCGATTATCTCGCCCGGCTTACCTGGTCGGGCGCCTGGGACCGCTATCCTCAGGGCACTCCCGATAAGGTGAAGCGCCTCCTCGATCATGAATTGCACCTGATCGCGGAGTTGCACTATGAGGCCTATTTCCTCACCGTCTGGGACCTCGTCCGTTTCGCTCGCAGTCGCGGAATCCTTTGCCAGGGGCGCGGTTCGGCGGCCAATTCGGCCGTCTGTTACTGCCTCGGCATCACGGCAGTCGATCCGGATCGACTCGACCTGCTCTTCGAGCGATTCATCAGCCGCGAGCGGAACGAGGCGCCGGATATCGACGTCGACTTCGAGCACGAGCGCCGCGAAGAGGTGCTGCAATATCTCTACCGGAAATACGGCCGCGATCGGGCCGGGATGACGGCCGTGGTGATCAGCTATCGCCCACGATCCGCAGTCCGCGACGTCGGCAAGGCACTGGGGTATGCGCTGCAGCAGGTCGACGCCGTGGCGAAGCGGGTGGAGCGATTCCACGACGAGCCGGACCTGCCCCAGCGGCTTCGCGAGGCGGGCGTCAACCCGCACTCGCCAAACGGCCGACAATGGGTCGCGCTGGTCGAGCAGTTAGTCGGTTTCCCGCGACACCTCTCGCAGCATACCGGCGGCATGGTGATGACCCGGGGGCCGCTGTGCGAATTGGTGCCGATCGAAAACGCGGCCATGCCCGAGCGAACGGTCATCCAGTGGAACAAAGACGACCTCGACGAGTTGGGCATCCTGAAGGTCGACTGCCTCGCGCTGGGCATGTTGACGGCCATCCGAAAATGCTTCGAGCTGGTCGAGAAGCATCGCGACCGGCGCCTGACGCTGGCCAACCTGCCGCCGGGCGATCCGGAGGTGTATGCGATGATCGGCCGGGCCGACACCGTGGGCGTTTTCCAGATCGAGAGCCGGGCGCAAATGAGCATGCTGCCGCGGATGCGGCCGCGATGCTTCTACGACCTGGTGATCGAGGTGGCCATTGTCCGCCCCGGCCCGATCCAAGGCAACATGGTCCATCCGTACCTGCGCCGCCGCAACGGCGAAGAGCCGGTCGAGTTCCCAAGCGACGCAATCCGCGAGGTATTGGGCAAAACGCTCGGCGTGCCGCTGTTTCAGGAGCAGGCGATGCGGCTGGCGATGGTGGCTGCCGGCTTCACGCCCGGCGAGGCCGATCAGCTCCGCCGCGCGATGGGCGCGTGGCGACGGCCGGGCGTGATCGACGCATTTCGCAAGAAGCTGATTACGGGCATGAAAGCCCACGGCTTCTCCGACGCCTACGCCGAAGCAGTGTTCACGCAGATCCGCGGGTTTGGCGACTATGGGTTCCCCGAGTCGCATGCGGCCAGCTTCGCGCTGTTGGTCTATGTATCGGCGTGGCTGAAGTGCCACTATCCGGCCGCGTTCACCGCCGCCATTCTCAACAGCCAACCGATGGGGTTTTACGCCCCGGCCCAGCTTGTGCGCAACGCCCGGGAACACGGCGTCGAGGTCCGGCCGGTCGATATCAACGCCAGCCGGTGGGATTGCACGCTGGAGGAAACGGCGGAGGACGAAATGGCCTTGCGCCTCGGCTTCCGCATGCTCCACGGACTGGGCCGGGCACAGGTCCGGCGGATCGAGGAGGCCAGCGCTGCCGGGCCGTTTCTGTCAATGGACGACGTCGCGCGGCGGACCGGCCTAAGCCGTGCCGTGCTCGCGCGGCTGGCCAAGGCGGGTGTTTTCGATTCACTGAAGCTCGACCGCCGCGCCGCGCTCTGGGACGCCCTCGATCAGGACCAACACACGTTGCCGCTGTTCGACCGCCCCGAGCCGCTCTCCGCCGAGCGACCGAATCATCTCCCGACCATGTCGCCGGCCGAAGAGGTGCTGGCCGATTACCGAACCACGGGCCTGTCGCTAAAGGCGCATCCGATGGAGTTTCTACGGGCCGACCTTGAGCGGCGCGGCGTCGTGCCGGCTTCGCAATTGCCAACTTGGCCGAACCGCCGGCCGGTCCGCGTGGCCGGGATCGTGCTGGTCCGCCAGCGGCCGAGCACCGCCAAGGGGATCACCTTCATCACGCTCGAGGACGAGTCGGGCATCGCCAACCTGATTGTCCGTCCAACCGTCTGGAAGCGCTGCCGCAATGCCGCGCTCGGGGCGACGGTGCTTTTGGTCCATGGCCAACTGCAGCGGCAAGATGGTGTCATTCACGTCGTGGCCACGAAGCTCGAAAATCTCTCCGACCGCCTCGAAGAGCTCCGTAACCAATCGCGGGATTTTCAATAGCGGTTACTCAGCAAGAAGCTGTTCCAGCCGGCGGAGCGTTTCCGTCTCGGTTAGCCCTCGCAGATTGGGCAACGCCTGGCGATACCAATGGATGGCGCGTTTTCGGGCGAGGCGAGCCGTGTTGCCGTCGAGTTCTGAAATCACCGCGTCCCATTGCCTGGCCACATCGAGCATCAACGTGGCTGCTTGGGGTTGTTTGCGTTCGGCCTCGGCCAGAGCGGCCAACGCGGGAGACTCCGCCTGGGCGAGCCGCGCCGCCGCTTCGGCCCAATCTCCCTCGACGAAGCCGGCATAAGCGCCGGCCGCCCAATTGGCCGATGGATTGTCGGGTTGTTCGACCAACACTGGTTGCGCCTGGCGATAGCCGCCTTGCACGTGCTGCAAGGCTTCGACATCCCGCATCAAATCGACCGCCTCCTCCAGAAGACGACCATCCCGGGCTTTGCGAGCCATGTCGCGCGCGGCCTCCGACGCCTTGCCGGCGGCGTCGAGATTCGCCTCGGCCAGCGACTCCTCGGCCAGGCGCAGGGCCAACTTGCCCATCGCCTGGTTGGCCGCATCGTCGCGTGCTTGCCGCGCCTCGGCCAGAAGCGTCTCGGCCGCCAGAGGGCGCCACTCGCACTCGTAGTCGTCGCCCAACTGACGGGCGGCCGTCATGAACGTTTGCGTATCGCCCGCGTCGATGGCTTGCTCACACGCCTGCACGAGCAAGACGTACCGAGCCACCGGATCGCGCATTGTCTCGATACCTTTGCGAAGCAGCAAGGCAGCAAACTGTTGCTTCTGCGCCGGGCTCCGGGCGTTCTGATAGTCATCGTCGAACAGCCGACGAATCTTCCGAAGCATTGCGCGTTGCTCGGTCAACTGCGGGATGGAAAACCGGGGCTGATACGGTCGAGCCGCGCCGGTCGAGGCGGACGTGCCCGGGGGGGGCACGCCGGAACGCTCCGGCAGGGAGAAGTCCGGAGCCGCCGCATCCGCCGGTTGCGGATGCGAGGTTGGCGAGTTCGGATCCGTCGGATTGTCGCGAAGTTCCGGCTGATCCGCATCGGGCTGTCGCTCTGCTGCTGCGTCGGGTTCCGGGACCGCGGCCGCCTTGCCGCCTAGCTGCTCGGCGATCGGCCCCGGCAGCTTGTCCTTGTCGAGCACTCCAAACCGCACCGCCGCGACCAAGACAATCGCCCCGAGCACCACGACCATAAGCAGCGTCGAGAGGAAGTTGCGCAGGCCGCCGCTCTTCCGCGGCTCCGGCGGCACACGGCTCGGGCCGACCGCCACGCTTGGGGCCGCGGGCCGACTTGCCGCCGCCACGGCCTTCGGAGCCTCTGCTTGCTGCCGTTGTCGCAGGCGCGCGTCGTAGGCGGCCTTCTTCTTCGGATCGACCAGGCAGAGCTTGGCTTGGGCGATCTGGTTCAACAATCGGCTCGCAGCCTCGGCATGTGGCCCCGACTGGAACGTGCGGACATGGGCCATCTGACGGTCGGCCGCGTTGGAGAGCACCGTCGGGTCGCTCTCGAACAGGTCGACACCCAACAGCCGGTAGGCGTTCGGAGGACGCTTGGGATCGCGAATCCCGAGCCACTCCAGATACGGATCGAACGATTCAGGCATGCTTTCACGCTCTAGCGAGTTTCAGTAGGTCCCAAGTGTGATGATGAAGCACTCCATCATGGGAGGACGAAGCTCCTACTGAGCCGTGGATTTCAGGAATGTCAGCGGGTCGGCGGGAGCCTCGCCCTCCCACGCTTGGAGCGACTGAGTTTCGGTTGGGCCGTGCAGCAGGCTGGAGCCAATGCGACAACAATACGCGCATTATGCGGCAATCGGCCGGAGAACGCAAGGACGCCTCAATGCCCCTCGGCGCTGGCCATCACCAGTTCGCCCTTGTGGATCCCCTTGAGGCCTTTCAACTGCGCCGCCACTTGCTTCAACATCGCCGCGGGTCCCCGCAGGATGATCACCTCCAGACACAAGTCGTGTGTCAGGTGGGCGTGCAACGTCGAGACGACCAAATCCACGTGGTCGTGCTGCAACTGCGTCAGCCGTTCGCCAAGCTGGGAGCGGTGATGATCGTAAACGAGCGTCAACGTACCGGCCGCGTCTTGCGACTCGGCCTCCCACGCCTTGTTTGTCAGCGTGTGACGAACCAACTGCCGCACCGCTTCGCTGCGGGTGGCAAACTGCTCCTCGCGGCAATATCGATCGAACTGCTCCAGCAGATCATCCTCCAACGAAACAGAAAAGCGAACAATCTCAGACATGACGTTCTCCAGGACGAGGGAAACAGCGAAGCCGGGGAATCGTGGGCGGGTGGAGTGATGGAACGAGAACCTCTGGACCTTGGACCTTGGTCATTGGTCATTCGCCTCCTCCTCCGCCTTCTTCCTCTTCTTCCACTGCGATCCCGTGGCATTTTGGAAATTTTCCCGCACCTTCCGCAACAAGTGCCGTGCCCAGGCGAACTCGATGCCGAGGATCGCAAGGCCCAGGGGAATGAGAATCATCGCGGGTCCGGGCGTAAAGATCATGATCAGCCCCAGCAGGACGACCGTCGAGCCGATCACGCCGACCACCAGCCGCCGCGCAAAGCGGACGGCATGCCGCACCGTGTCGTTATAAGGTTCCGAGTTTCTGGCCAAGACTTCAGTCCCGGGATTAGGGAGCGGACGATCTTCGCCGGATCGATGCCGGCAGACGTCATGCCCCGCAAATACGGCAAGGCTCAGCCCGTTTGGGCTGATCAAAAAGCTTACGAGCGTCTTGCCAATTGGCGCCCATATGGTAGGCTTGTGCAGACCATCCTTATTGAACCTCCCTATAAGGCCAGTACGGCCTTCTCACTTTCGGTGTTTGGCAAGAGGCCCACGATGAAAACTGCAACATTCCTCCGTCTGTTCTTGTTGCTTGCCGCGTTGTTGGCGACGGCGACCACATCCTTCGCAGCCGATCCTCTCGTGCTGCCGGCTCCCAACGCGGTAAGGGGCGTACCCAACCGTGTCCAGCGCGAGGCGATCCGCGAGATGCCGATCCTCGAGCGGCCGTACCGGTTCGGGCATTTTTATGGTAACACCGTCCGACGCCGCCACCACCGGCAGATGACCGGGCTCAGGAGCCGGTAAGCGGTCGATTTCGCAGTGGATTGGACGCAGGCTACCCGGGATACCGCGGCAGTGGCAACGGATTCCCGCTGCCTCACTCTGAAAATTTCCTGCGATTCACTCCACGCCCGCCGCGGCGCGGAGGTCGGCCTCCATGGCGGCGAGCCGGTCGCGCAGGGCGGCTTTTGCGGCATCCAGGTCGGTGATCGCCCCGGGCTCGTCATAGGCGAACATGTAGAACTTCACCTTCGGCTCCGTGCCCGAGGGACGCACCGCCACGTAGTTGCCTTCCCGCTGAAGGTCCAGGATCACCAGGTCGCCGGTCGGCCCATCAAGCGGCTGGGGCGAGCCGCCGGTTTCGGTGACCGTATTGCCCTGGTAGTCGCGACGCCGGGTGACCTTCATCCCGCCGAGGCTTTCCGGCGGGCTTTGCCGGAACCGGGCCATCAGGGCGTTCATCCGGTCCATCCCTTCTTCACCCGGCATCTGCACCGAGACCGTCTTCTCGGCGTGGCAGCCATATTGCCGGAACAGTTCGTCGAGCTTTTCCGCCAGGGACATCCCCTGGGTTTTCAATCGGGCGGCCAGTTCGCTTAGCAGCATCGCGGCCACCGCTGCGTCCTTGTCGCGCACATGCTGTCCGGCCAGGAACCCGTACGATTCCTCCGCACCGAAGACGAACTTGTCCGGCCCGCGGTCGTCCATGATCCCGCCGATCCACTTGAAGCCAACCAGCAGGTTCCCCTCGGTGCGGACGCCGTAGCGGTCGGCGATCCGGCGGATCAATTCGGTCGTGACGAGCGTCTTGACGACGTAATGATCGGGTGCCAGCGTGCCGGCCTCTTGTCGGACTTCTAGCAGATAGTCGGCCAGCAGCGCACCAATCTGGTTGCCGGTCAGCGTAACCCATGGGCCGGCCGTGTCGAGCGTCACGGGTACGGCGCAGCCCAGGCGGTCGCAGTCGGGGTCGGTGGCGAGGATCAACTCGGCGCCGATCTGCCGGGCGTGGTCGATAATGACGTCAAAAACGGCCGCATTTTCCGGGTTGGCCACGTGGTTGGGCACATTCGGGAAGTCGGGATCCGGCTTGGCATGCGGCTCGAACAGCTCGACGTCTTGAAAACCATCGGCCTCAAGCGCGGGCAACACGGCCGACGCCCCCACGCCGTGCAACGGCGAGTAGATGATCTTCACATTGCGCGGGCCCGCGACGGCCTGAGCAACGACCGCTTCGAAGAACGCCTTGTCCACCTCCTCCTGGCAGTAGACGACCTTGCCCGACTCAAGCCCTTGAGCAAAGCCGATCCGCTTGATCCAGGTGACCTGCTCCATCTGCTTGATCGAGTCCTTGTCGTGCGGCGGCAGCAGTTGCCCACCGGTGTGCCAGTAGACCTTCACGGCGTTGTCGCTGGGCGGGTTGTGGCTGGCGGTGATCATGATCCCACAATCGCAGCTCTTGTGCCGCACCGCGAAGGAAAGCTCGGGCGTGCTGCGATAGCCGTCAAGGAAATAGACCGTATAGCCGGCCGCCGCCATGATCTGCGCACACAATTCGGCGAAATGGCGCGAGCGGTGCCGCGTGTCGTAGGCGATGGCACAACTCAGCGACTTGCCGTCGACCTGCTCCTTGACATAATCGGCCAACCCCTGGGCGCTCTCACCGATGGTGCGGTCGTTGATCGCGTTGCAACCGATCGGATACATCCAGCCCCGCCGCCCGCCGGTACCGAACGGGATGGTGGTCCAAAAGGCGTCTTCAAGCTCCTTCCATTTGCCGGTGGCAAGATGACCCTCCACCTGGGGGGCATACTCTTCAAGGTAGGGTTCAGTCAACCAGCCGCGGATGTTCTCCGCCGCGCCGGGCGAAAGATGCTTCTCGGCCACGGCGTTATCGAGTTGGATCAGGGCTTCTTGGTAGTCGTTCATCGTTTGCGTTTTGGGGGTTCGTGTTCGAGACAGGGTTGCGAATGGTCAATCCATGGCCTCGTAATCATAGACATTTTCATCGATTTCGGCAGGTCGTAAAGGGGGGTGGCCAAACAGGGGGATTCCTCGCAGGGGTAAGAGGCTTTCCATAAAGGGGATTCTTGTCTATACTGCTTGTTTCAGACTCTGCCTCAGGTACCAGAAAGGACTCTCCGTGAGTGAACCGATCATCAGCGTCTCCGGGCTGCGGGGAGTTATCGGCGAAAGCCTTACCCCGGAAGTGGCTATCCGCTACGCCGTCGCCTTCGCGGCCCTAGCCCCTCCGGGGGCCATTCTTATCAGCCGCGACGGACGCCCCTCCGGGTGCATGCTCGCCGCTGCCTTAAGCGCCGGACTCCAGGCGGCTGGACGCAACACGATCGACGCCGGCATCCTCGCCACCCCGAGCGTCGGGGTGCTGGTCCGCGAGCTTCAGGTCGCCGGCGGAATCCAAATCACCGCTAGCCACAATCCCTCGGAATACAACGGTTTGAAGCTCTTCTCCCACCAGGGGCGCGTCATCCCGGCCGGACCGGGTGAAGAGGTTCTCCGGCAGTACCAAAGCGGAACCGCGGTCTGGGCAACCCACGACCAGATCGGTTTGCCGGAGGCCTGCATCGACGCCCACTCGGGCCATCTCCACGCCGTGCTTGCGACGATCGACTACCACCGCATTCGCGATCGCCACATTCCCGTGCTGCTGGACGCCAACCACGGCGCCGGCGCGATGCTCGGACGGCGATTGCTGGAAGAACTTGGATGTTCGGTCACCGTGTTGGGCGACGAGTCGGACGGGCAGTTCGAGCACCCGCCCGAGCCGACCGCCGAGAACCTCGCCGGCGTACTCTCGGCGGTCACCGGATCGGGTGCGGCGATCGGCTTCTGCCAGGATCCCGACGCCGACCGGCTGGCGGTGATCGACGAGACGGGCCGCTACTTGGGCGAGGAGTATACGGTGGCCATGTGCGTGCAGCACATCCTCCGTCACCGTCGTGGGCCCATTGTGGTCAACTGCGCGACCAGCCGCATGTCGCAAGATCTGGCCGAACGTCACGGTGTGCCGCTGTACCGAACGGCCGTCGGCGAGGCCAACGTAGTCGACGCGATGATCGAGCACGAGGCCGTATTCGGCGGCGAAGGCAACGGCGGGCCGATCGACCCGCGGGTTGGCATGGTTCGCGACAGCTTCGTCGGCATGGCGCTGCTGCTGGATGCGATGGCCGAGCGGGGCAAGAAGATCAGCCAATTGGCCGACGAATTGCCGCGTTACGAGATCGTCAAGACGAAGATCGCGCTGCCACGCGAACGGATCCCCGCCGCGCTGGACGCGCTCGAACAGCATTTTCCCGACGCCGACGCCGACCGCCGGGACGGGCTGAGGTTCGATTGGCCCGACCGCTGGCTTTTGGTTCGCGGCAGCAACACCGAACCGATTGCCCGGGCCATCGCCGAGGCGTCGACGGCCGAAGAAGCAGAGCGCCTCTGCGACGAGGCGGCGGCGGTGGTTCAGCGGGTCCTGTGATGGTCCCGCGCCTTGTGGGCCTTGATGAACAAAACGAGGGGCATCCGTTTGGTTCGCTTGCGAACGCCTGCAATTTCTAAAACAACCCGACGATGTTCTCCTCGTCGTCGATGTCGATGGCCTCGGCGGCGGGGATTTTCGGCAGCCCGGGCATGGTCATGATGTCGCCGGTCAGCACGACCACGAAGCCGGCGCCGGCCGATACGCGAACGTCGCGCAGCGGCACGTCGAAGTGCTTTGGGCGGCCGGTCAGGCCCGGATCGGTCGATAGCGAGTATTGCGTCTTGGCCAGGCAGACGGGCAGCTCGCCGTAGCCGCTGTCCTGGAGTTGCTGGAACTTGGCCCGAAGCTTCTTGTCGGCCAGAACGTCGGTCGCCCCGTAGATTTCCCGGCAGACGATGCCGACCTTCTCCCAGAGCGAACAGGTGTTCGGGTACAGAAGCGAGAAGTCGGTCTTGGTGTTTTCAACCACGTCGACAACCGCTTGGGCGAGGTCCTCGGCGCCCGCGCCGCCGCGGGCCCAGTGCTCGGCCGGCACGATCCGAACGGTCAGGTAGGAGCACTTCTCCTGGATGAACTCGATCTCCTCGGGCGTGTCGGTGGCGAACGAGTTGATCGCCACGACGACCGGCAGGCCGAAGCGATGGATATTCTCGATGTGCTTCTTGAGGTTCTCCACGCCCTTGTCGAGCGCTTCGAGGTTGGGTTTGCCCAACTGCTTCAGCGGCACGCCGCCGTGGAGCTTCAGCGCCCGAACCGTTGCGACCAGCACCACCGCGTCGGGGCTAATGCCGGCCTGGCGGCACTTGATGTTGAAGAATTTCTCCGCGCCCAGGTCGGCGCCGAAGCCGGCCTCGGTGACGGTGTACTCCGAGAGCCGCATCGCCAGCTTCGTGGCAATGACACTATTGCAGCCGTGGGCGATATTGGCGAACGGCCCGCCATGGATGAAGACCGGGTTGTTTTCGAGCGTCTGGACCAGGTTCGGCTTGATGGCGTCCTTCAGCAGCACGCTCATCGCGCCGTGGACCTTCAGGTCGGCGGCGGTGATCGGCTCGCGCTTCCGCGTGTAGCCGACGATAACGCGCCCGAGACGCTGCTTCAGTTCGCTGAGCGACTCGGAGAGGCATAGGATGGCCATCACTTCCGAGGCGACCGTGATATCGAAGCTCGATTCGTGCGGGAAGGAGTTGGCGATTCCGCCCAGCCCCACGATCACATTCCGCAGGGCCCGATCGTTCATGTCGATCACGCGGTTCCACGTGATCCGGCGCGGGTCGAAACGCAACTCATTGCTGTGGTGGATATGGTTCTCCACGCAGGCGGCGAGCAGGTTGTGGGCCAGTTCGATGGCGTGGATGTCGCCGGTGAAGTGGAGGTTGATGTCCTCCATCGGGATCACCTGGGCATAGCCGCCGCCGGCCGCCCCTCCCTTCATGCCGAAGCAGGGGCCCATCGACGGCTCGCGCAAACAGGCGGTAGCCTGCTTGCCAACGCGATTGAGCCCGTCGACCAGACCGATCGACGTGGTTGTCTTCCCTTCGCCGGCCGGCGTGGGCGTGATAGCGGTGACCAGGACCAGCTTGCCGGCCGGCCGGTCGGCCAACGAGCGGTAGAGATCCAACGGAACCTTGGCTTTGTACTTGCCGTAATTGATCAGATCGCCGTCGTCGATGCTCAGCTTCGAGGCGATTTCCGTGATCGGCAAGATCCGGGCCCGTCGGGCGATTTCGATATCGGGAGGCAGTGGTCCGGCAACGTCGGTCATGATCGGGTTCTTTGCGAAAAGAGGTTTAGAGAAACTCCGCGGTTCCTGGTTTCGTTTAACGGAAGCCGAAGGCGCTGTCGTTGGACGGGTGAAACCGTCACGCCCGGCAGCGCCTTCGGCTTCCGTTAAACGATTTATCGGCCGATAATGGCTGCCCTTGTAACTACGACGCGTAGAACTCCCGAACGCGCATCAGCACTTCGAAACCCTCGAGTTTCAGGCACTCTTCCAGGCAGACCATGGCAGGATGGTCGTCGGGGAGCAGTTCGTACTTCCGTTTGACGGAGCCGATGACCATGTCGAGCCCCAGGGGCATTGCCTTTGTCAGGAAAGCGCTTTCCAGCGGCCCTTTCACCGCCGAGCCATCGGCCCGCTTCGACGGCAGCATGACCGTGAAATTGCTCAGGCCGACCGAGGCGTGGAAACCCTCGAAAAATGAATCATTGTGGATCATCTCCATCGCGGCGATCAGCCGGTGGATATTGCCCTCCGAATCGCTGCCAATCGGGGCGATGCCCGGGTCGATGATGCAGTCGTCGTTGGTCGTGCCGGGGCAGGCGTCGTGAAAGGTCTGGACCAGATGCCGGGCAGCCTGGTAGGTCTCCTCAGCGGTGTGGCACGCGCGCGACTGCCCATCGACTACGTGCTCGGAAACCAGCAAGATCGGCTTAAACGGCTGGATTTCGTGCAGCTCGAACATGTTCGCCCGGAGCGACGTCACCGAGTTGAGGATCGGCTTCGCGCCGCCGGCGCGGTCCTGGTCGTAGGCTTCCAGGCCGGCCCGGGCGATGTCGCCGTCGGGCGTGTCGATCGACAAGGGCTTGGCGGTCACCTGCTGAATCTTGCGGACCAAATCGGCCATGAACTCCGGCGAGCGTGGGCCGACGTTCACATCGATGTAGCCCGCGCCGCGCTCGTCCTGCATGCGTGCCAGTTCCAACAGCCCCTCGATATCTCCCGCGTCGAAGAACTTCTTGGTCGACGGGACCGAGTCGTTGATCGTTTCTCCGATGATGGTCAGCTTCTCAATCGCCATGGACTTCGTTCCTTGTCAGGGGCTAGCGTTGTTCAAGTTCTATATCGGTGATTCCAAGTTTGATCAGTAAATGGTTCAACGGAAGCCGAAGGCGCTGCTGTCTTGAGGGACAAACCGTTCCGCAAAACAGCGACTTCGGCTTCCGTTAAACGAAACTTGGAACTACTGTATATTTGGTTCTTCTTGCTCGACCGGCGCATGGTGGTCGCGGTCGAGGTAAGTGTTGGCCCACGAGGACGTGTGTTTCAGATTGGCGTTGTACAGCACCACGGGGCGATCGAGCATCTGTTCCGACTCGCCGAAATACTTCAGCCGCTCGTACGCTCGGGCCCAAATGCACTCCTTGTCGTCCAACTCGCAGCGGCCGTCGCGCGAACCGCCACAGGGGCCGTTCCGCCCGCATTTCGAGCAGGACGCCCGGGGGCAGAGGTAGGCACACTCGGGCAGACTGCAATCGCCGCAGTCCTCGCAGCCGTACATCATCCGCTTGCTCTGCCGCTCCATGGCATAGGCCAGGCGCGAAAGCACGGTATTTCTGCCGTTCCACCGGGCGAAAACCCGTCGCGCGAGGCCGTAGAGCCCTCGATCCCGCGTGAAGGCCAGGCCGTGGACCAGCCTGGAGAGCCGGTAATTGAGCGTGACCTGCTTCGACTTCGGCGGCTTCTTCAGCGACTGGAGATACTCCGGGTTGATCCGGTCCGGCTCGCTGAGCCCGGTCGCGGGATCATGATCGAAGAGGAAGAACTCGCCGGGCTGGGAGAACTGGATCTCCTTCAGGAAATCGCGCCAGTCGTCCTGCCCGAACGACTCGGCCGTCTCGATGATCCGACTGAAGGTTTCCGGCTTGGCCATCCCGCCCAGGTATCCGGCGGCAAAGCCTAAGCCCTTGAATACGGCCAACTGCTTGGCGGCGAGGTCCCGGAAGAACTTCCGGCCCTTGTCCTCGCCGGCGGCATACTTGTTGACCTGTTCGAGCAACTCGTCGCTGACCACGCAGCCGGCCAGCTTGCCGCTATTGAACAGCCGCGCGACCCCCTTGGTCAGCAGATAGACGTTGCCGACGACCGGGACACTCCGTTGGCGTCCTTCCAGCAACAGCTTGATTTCGTGGAACTTCCGCATGTCGTAGCCGAGCTGCGGAATGACCCATTGGGCCCCGACGTCGATCTTGCGGATCAGCTTAAAGTATTGCGGCAGCAGTTCCCGCTCGTGGCGTTTGAACGGCGAGATGACACATCCAGTGAAGAAATCGGTCGGCGGGAGAGTCTCGATCTTGCCGCCCCGCCCCGGCACCTTCATCCCCCGGTTCATCGACGCGAGCATGGCGATCAGGCCGATGGAATCGAGATCGAAGACCGGATCGGCCAAGCCGCCGTAGCCGGTGGTGGGATAATCGCCGGTAATGGCCAGGATGTTGTTGCAGCCCTCGGAGGCATAGCGCCACGCGGCCGCCTCCAGGCCGTTGCGATTCATGTCCTTGCACGTCAGGTGCAAAACGATTCGGGAACGACACTGAGGCAACAGACCGGCCAACCAGTCGGGCGGCAACATCGGGGCGCCGCCCGGGTTGTCGGTAATCGAGATCCAGCCGACGCGCGGGTCGTCGAGCAAGGTCTCGGCGGTGGCGACCAACTGGCCTTGTTCGCCGGCTTGGATGGGGCCCCGGGTCGTGACCACTTCTACGCCATAATAGAAGCGATCACCCTGGAGCATCTCCCGGTAACCGACACCCTCGCTGGGAGCGTCCATCTTTTCGATTCTCTTCGCGGGCCGCCCAAGGGTCGACAGCTAAAAAGTACGATCTCTTGAAATTCGCCCGTCCGGCTATCCGACCAGCGCCCGGGCTTTGGCCACGGCCGCGCTGGCGTTGTCGCTGTAGCCGTCGGCGCCGATCTCGTCGGCATACTGTTGGGTGATCGGCGCGCCGCCGATCATCACCTTGGTTTTGTCCCGAATACCTGCCTGGGCGAGGGCGTCGATGACCGTCTTCATCATGGTCATGGTGGTCGTCAACAGCGCGGAGAGGCACAGGATGGTGCCTTCCTTCTCCTTGGCGGCTTCGACAAACTTTTCGGGCGGGACATCCACGCCCAGATCGATCACCTGGAACCCGCCGCCTTCGAGCATCGAGGCGACGAGGTTCTTGCCGATGTCGTGCAGATCGCCTTGGACGGTGCCGATCACCACACGGCCCGCCGGCTCGGCCCCAGACTCCAGCAAGTGGGGGGTAATCAATTCGAGGGCCGTCTTCATGGCGCGGGCCGCAATCAGCAACTCAGGCACGAAATACTCATTGCACTCGAAGCGGCGCCCGACCTCGTCCATGGCCGGGATCATGTGTTTCTGAACCAACTCGCCGGGGTCGGTCTTGGCTTCCAGGGCGGCCTTGGTGACTTCCTCCGCCTTCTTGGCGTTTCCGGTGAGAATCGCGTCGTAGAGTTCCTTCGGATCGGACATCGGCGTCTCCTGAATGAGTTGGGCAGTTTTCAGAAGCCCCTATGATAATCAGCGAGCCGACAAGATGCTACCCCCGCGCAGAAAAGATGTCGTCAAAACGGCGTAAAACCACCCCTTGCTTTGCGGCGGGGGGGGCGAGACATGCGTCGCGATGCTGGAGGACGTTAGCGGAGGTCGAAATGCGGCAACGGAATGCCACCCGCGAGCCATTATGCGCCATCCCTAATGACCACATATTGGCCTCCATGCATTATCCCATCCACCCCAGACGTCTCTGTTTCGCCAGTCGCTAGAACCCCACCCGGCTTGGACTTCACCCCAAAATTAGTCCCGCAAAGGTGGTTGGCCTATTGCTTTTCCTGATGGCATTGCTATCATGCATCGAATAGAGAGGTCTGGTTTTTCGCGGATTCGCGCGGTCGCCGCGCGTGGCCTTCAGGCGGAAAGCCGCCTACCCCCCCAAGGCGCCACCATGCTCGTACTTTCGCGAAAAGTAGGCGAACGGTTCCTCATCGGAGACGATATCACCGTGACCGTGGTTCGCGTTGCTCAGGGGGTGGTACGGATCGGCATCGATGCGCCGCGGGAGATGCCGATCGTCCGCGAAGAGGTCAAGCTTCAGAACAAGGCAGCGAAGCCGACCAGCCGCGTTCGCGACAGCGCACACTGAGACCCCTTGGGGCCTTACGGACGGGCGGAAACCCGCATGTCCTGGATGTCCATTCGCTTGGGCACATTCGGCCCTTCCAGCGGTCCGTGTTCCCGGACATATTTCAGCAGCCGGACCACCTTCTCCGCGGACGGCAGTTCTCCTGCCGTATTGCTGCCGGGCGCTCGCCCCCAAAAGATGTGGGTACCGCCGCGGGTGATCAGTTCGTAGGTCGGCTCGGCCACAATGCCGGTGGTGGCCGCGTCGGCCGGTCGGACTTGCCACAATTGGAGTTCCTTCCAGGCGTCGGCCAGTGCCGCCGCGATTTCGGCCCCGCCGAGTACCCGGGCATCGCCCCAGGCCTCACCCACCGTGCCGGCCGGCAGCGTGTCGACCCCGGCCAAGCGCGGGTACCGGCTGGCTTCGACCGGTGAGAAATCGCCCACCGGCAGCAGCACCCCCTGGGCATCGACCGGGAAGAGCCCGCCCGGCACTTCGACCATGCAGGCCGGCCGGCGGTATTCCAACTCGACCTCCACGCGTGCCGGGTGCTGCTTGGTCACGCGATGCACCTTTGCCACCCAGGGATGGAGCGAGAACGCATGAGCGATCCGCTCGGTCAGGTCGTCATCAAGAACCGACAGCGGGCCGTTCAAACTCGCATTGCGGAACACCTCGCGACGGATATCGCTGTGGATCCACGGCGGCGTCGACGTCACGACCACCTGTTCGGGCGTGACCTGATAATCCTGGTAGTCCAGCACATACGGCCGAACATACTGCCAGACGGCATACCAGCCGGCAAACAGGGCCAGCGCCAGCAGGCCGATGATCAGTAGCGGCCGCGCGAAGCCCCACAACCGCGCCGCCTGCTTCCGGCTGCCGGCTTTCGCCGGTGCGGCCCTTCGTGCTTTCTTTCCCGACTTGGCCATGGCGTCTCCTACAGCCTGGCGCCGCTTACCAGACCTCCAGGCTCTGCTCCAATTCGACCCCCAGCCGATCGTGGACCTGCGAGCGGATCAGGTCGATCAGGCGCAGGACGTCCTGGCTGGTACACTCGGGCTCGGCAATGATGAAGTTGGCATGCCGATCGCTGACCACCGCACCGCCGATCCGCGTGCCTTTCAAGCCGGCCTCTTCGATCAATTCTCCGGCGCTGGTGCCTCGGGGGTTCTTAAAGGCACAGCCCGCGCTCTGATGGCCCAACGGTTGGGCCGCTTTCTTGACGATCCACTGTTTTTGCATCCGTCGGGCGACCTCCTGGGGATCGTCCTCTTCGAGTTGGAAGGTGGCTTCGAGGATGACCGGTTCGTCGAGGCTATTGTGGCGATAGCCCAGCGCCAAGTCGTCGCGGCCGTGTTCGGTAATCTCGCCCGTCTGGCTGACGACTGTCAGCCGAGCGACCCACTGGGCGACGTCGCCGCCGTGGGTTCCGGCGTTGCCGTGCAGCGCGCCGCCGATGGTGCCGGGGATACCGATCAATGTTTCGAGCCCTGCGAGGCCCTTGTGGACGGACGTGGTAACAACCCGCCCCAGTTTAGCGCCACCGCCGGCGGTAATGGATTGCTCCGACACGCGGATCGCGCTGAATGCGGCGCCGGCAAGATGAACGACGATCCCTGGCACGCCTTCATCGCGGACAAGGATATTCGATCCGCGGCCGAGCACCCGCATCGCGATGCCCTCTTGGTGGCATCGGGTGATCAGCGCGACAAGTTGATCGGTGGTCTCCGGTTCGGCGAAGTATTCGGCTGTTCCCCCCAATTGGAGCCAAGTATGCATGGCCAGCGGCTCATCCCGCCGAACAATGTCCTCAAAGCCTTTGAGTGGATCCATCGCAGCGATTATCCCTTCAGACGTCTGAAACGCGCCGGGCAAGCCCGGCCGCTAAACCTGGGTTCATCATCCTGTAGGACGGAGTTGTAATCCGTCGCACGCCAATGGGACGGATCACAAATCCGTCCTCCGGGACGATTCCCGCTCAAATCGGCAATCCGCCGAAACGCCGCTGCCGGCCCGCGAAACTCCGAATCGCCTCGTGGAGATGCCTCCGATCGAACTCCGGCCAACAGGTGTCCGTAACCCAAATTTCGGCATAGCTGATCTGCCAGAGGAGAAAATTGCTCAAACGCATTTCGCCGGCGGTGCGGATCAGCAAATCGGGGTCGGGCATGCCGGCGGTGGTGAGGTGGGCGTCGATCGTCTGCTCGTCGATCTCCTCGGTGCTCAGGCTGCCGCAGCGCACCTTTTCGGCAATGTGACGGACGGCGTCGGCCAATTCGGCCCGACCGCCGTAGTTGATCGCCAGACAAAGCCGCAAGCCGGTATTGCGCTCGCTCAGCGCCACCGTCTTGTCCAGCTCGCGCAATGCGGCGGCGGCGATCCCCTCGCGCCGGCCGATGACGCTCAGCCGGATGTCCTGCCTCAGGATCAAGCTGCGCTCCTCGACCATGTACTGCTCGAGCAGATGCATCAGGAAGTCCAGCTCTTGCGGCGGACGCTTCCAGTTTTCGCTCGAAAGGCAGTAGAGTGTAAGCTGGCCGATCCCCAGGTGGGCACATTCCTCGGTGATCCGGCGGACGCTGGCCACGCCGCGGCGGTGCCCTTCGATCCGAGGCATGCCGTGCTGCTGCGCCCAACGGCCGTTGCCGTCCATGATCACCGCGATATGCCTCGGGAACTTCTCCCGGGGAATATCGGCCAATGGATTGCTTGTCGCCTGGGTTGAGACAGACATAATCTCCGCCGTTACACGTATCGGGAGGGCAAACCTCCTGGTGAGCCGTGAATTTCAGGGGTACCTGCGGCTCGGCGGGAGCCTCGCCCTCCCGCGACTAATTGTGCCTACGCCTGAGCGAACATCGTCTGCTGCCGGTCGGGCCCGACCGAAACCACCTCGACCGGCCGGCCGAGCAGCTCGGCGATCCGCCGCAAATAGGCCTTGGCATTCGCAGGCAGTTGATCGATCGAACGCACGTCGGTGATCTCTTCCTGCCAGCCGGGCAGCGTCTCGTAGACCGGAACCACCTCGCGCAGGTCGTCGACATGGCTGGGGAAGGTGGTCGTCCGGCGGCCGCTGAGTTCGTAGGCCACGCAAATCTTCAATTCGGGCAACTGACTGAGCACGTCCAGCAGCATGACGGCCAAGACGTCGACCCCGCTGAGCCGCGTGGTGTAGCGGGCCGCCACGGCGTCGAACCAGCCGCACCGCCGCGGCCGACGCGTTACGGTACCGTATTCATTCCCCCGGTCGCGGATGTGTTGGCCCGTCTCGTTATCCTGCTCGGTCGGGAACGGCCCGCCGCCGACCCGGGTGGTATAGGCCTTGATGATCCCGATTACTTTGCTCATGTGCCGCCCCGGCACCCCGGAGCCGGGCGAAACGCCCACCCCAGAGCTGTTGCTGCTGGTCACGAACGGGAACGTCCCATGGTCGATGTCCAGCAGCGCGCCCTGGGCGCCCTCGAACAACACCCGCTTGTCCGCCTCGATCGCGTCGAGTAGGTAGCTGGTCGTGTCGGCCACATGCGGGCGCAACCGCTCGGCATACGCGCTGTAGGTGCGGAAGATCTCTTCGGCGTCGAGGTGCGAAGGCTCCGCCGCGCTGCCGGGCACCGAGAGCAGATGCTTCTTCACCTCGACGATGCTGGCGATCCGTTCGCGGAAGTTGCTGCGATACATGTCGCCCAGCCGGACCGCCAGGGAGCGGCCCACCTTGTCGCGATAGCAGGGGCCGATGCCGCGCATCGTCGTGCCGATCGCCTCGCCGCTAGTACACTGCTGGTCGAGCAGGCGGTCCTCCTCGAAGTGCCATGGGAAGATCACGTGCGCCCGATCGCTGATCATCAGGTTCTCGGCCACCTTGACGCCGCGGGACGTAAGTCCGTCGATCTCTTCGATCAGGCTGGCCGGGTTGAGCACAACGCCACCGGCGATCACGCATTGCACCTCGGGCCGAAAGATGCCACTAGGCACAAGCGAGAGCTTGTACTTCTCGCCGTTCATGACGACGGTATGCCCGGCGTTGGCGCCGCCTTGGTAGCGGACGACGATATCATGCTGTTCGGTCAGCAGGTCGACGATTTTGCCTTTGGCCTCGTCGCCCCACTGCAATCCGACCACACAAGTTGCTGGCACTAGCTTGGTCCTCGTTTGTTCTGCCGGGAGTCCTTCTCGCAGGTCTCGTCGCGTGTCTCTCTTCCGGCTGGGATGTAATAGGTGCCGGTTCGGAATGCCCCCTCCCTTTTTTGGGCGGAGGTACACGGTAAGCCGGCCGGGGGCGGTACAGCTTCTTCAGGGTGGCAGCGGATCACAATCCCCATCTGTAGTGCCAACACCGAAGATCGTCAATTTCTTCACGAAGTTCTGCTCCTGCTTTGAAGCGGAAGCTCGCATTGGTTGGCGGCCGTGCCGCCCCTCAAACACAGCAAATTAACCGCATTCCGCCCCATCAGTCAAGGGGGGCAGCCCGCCTGTTGCCCGGCACGCTCGTTCCGCTCAGGCCCGGGCGCCCCGCAAAATTAGCAGTTCCCGAATGAATCGGTGGCAAGTGCCGGCGGTACAAATTATAATGATAGCGTAGTAAGTCAGTCGCCTGAAGAGGATTCGCATTGCGCAAAGGGCGGCTTCCCTTGGATTTTGCGGACATTCCGGTTTCATCGCCGGGGAGGTAAGCGACCGTGTCATCATCCGAAGATCGCCCGGAATTCGATCCCCTGGAGTTCGACGATCAGCCCTCCGAAGAGTCGCCTGTGGACGATCTGGAAAACATGCCGGAGAAATCGCCGGAGGGTGCGCCCGAGGAGCCGGTCGACGCTCCTCCCTCCGAGGAGGTGCTCGGCGATGAGGAGGACCTCTCGGCGCTGATGGCGGGTGGTGGGTCGGTTTCCCAGGCCTCGCACCTGACTTTCGAGGAGGTCGCAGGCCAGGACGAAGCCGTCTCGGGCGTCGAATCGGAGGAAGCCGCGATTGCCAGCGGGGTGGGGCAGTTCGATACGGCCGGCATCGAGACCGAAGCTGAGGCGGCGTTCGACGAATCGGCCTACCCCTCGGAGGAAGAGGACGAAGACTGGCTTAAGAAGCCCAGCATCTGGAAACGGATTGCGGAGACCAGTCCGTTTACGGTCTTCCTTGGCGTGTCTCTCTTGGCGCTGCTGATTGCCATCTTTTGCCTGTGGATGGAACTCCGGCACTACAACTTCGATATCGACGCTCAGGAAGCCAATCAGGCCCTTAGGATGACTCCGACCGATCACCCCGGGCTGCCGAGCACCACACCGACGGCCTGACCGGCCGAGGTCGCGTTGATCGACAGAGCACTGGGCGCCGTTGCCGAGGCCGGCTCTCCGGCGACCACCTCGACGGGACACTCCGGATCCGGCTGTTCGTAGTTGAGCGTTGGAGGGACCAACCGTTTCTCGATTCCCAGCACGCTGGCAGCCATTTCCATTGCGCCGCTGGCAGCACCGAGATTCCCGAAATAGCTCTTCGGCGCCGTAACCGGCACGCCGGCAAGCAGTTCGTTGAGCACTTGGGCTTCCGTTCGGTCGTCGCAGGGCATACTCACCCCATGGGCGTTGATATGCCCAACGCCATCGCTGTCGCCGTCGATCGCGGCGCGTTGCAACGCCAGACGGACCGCGTGCCGCAAGCCCGAGCCGGTCGGCTGGTGGTTCTCCCGCAGCATGGCCTCGCAGGCGGAGGCCCAACCGAGGATCCGAGCGAATATCTTCGCCCCGCGTGCTTCGGCATGACGGCGGCCTTCGAGCACGAACACGGCGGCTCCTTCGCCCCAGACTTGGCCGTTGCGGCCGGCGTCGAAAGGGCGCATTGCCCGGGCCGGCTCGTCCTGCCGGGCGGAGAGAATTCCCTGGGCACATCGTCTGGCGCAGTCGATCGGGTTCATCTGGGAGCTGGCTCCGCCGGCGATCATCACGTCGGCCATCCCCCGCTGGATGACACTGGCGGCTTCCGCAATGGCCAGCAGTGACGAGACCTCGCCGTGATGGATCGTATTGTTGGGTCCCCGGGCGTCCAAGGCGATCGAGACGTGCGAGGCGATCATGTTCGGCAGCACGGTGAGAAAGCTCAGCGGGGGGGTGGCTGCCATGCCCTCGGTCCCCCAGCGTGCGAAATCGAACTGGCCGTCGATTATGCACGCCCGATAGGTCGATTCGCTATCCGGTTGGGGGGTGCAGATGCGGTCGGCTCCCAGGATGATGCCGAACCGATCCGGATCGACCGTGGCCGACTGGATACCCGACTCGCGAGCGGCAGAGGTGCAGGCGGCCACGCCGAGTTGGGCATCGCGGCACATCACCTTGAGGCTCTTCCGCATCGCCTTGTCGACGTAGTCTTTCGCGACGAAATCGCGGACTTCGGCCGCAATTTCCACGGGCAAGCCCGTCGGGTCGAACAGTCCGATCCGCCCGATGCCGCTACGTCCTTCGCAGATCGCCTGCCAGAAGGTCTCGGCACCGATTCCGATGGGACTGACCACTCCCAGTCCGGTAATTACCACGTCCGATGCTGTCACAGCACAACTCCCCAGGGATTTTTGGACAGGACGCCTTTCGCCGCCGATGCCCCCCTCTACTTGGGCTTGGCCTCCGAGCAGCTACATGATTTATCGTGCGTTGCCCCTGAAAACTCAAGCCTACCAGAAAAGGAGACACAACCATCCTATTCTATTTCGCGGAGCAACCTTATCCTGCCCAATCCACCCCTCGATCAGTGTTTCCCTGCGGGGCCGCCGTGGCATTGCCCGCGCATGGGTATGTCGCCGGCCATCGGGTCCGAGGTATGCGACTTCCACGAACCGCTTGAACGTAGCCGGGAGAGTTGGTATCCTAAGGCGTTCTTCTGTACGTCTCGACTTCTGCCCGGGCGAACAGGGATCTATCCAACACAATCGAGAAGGGCAGGCCGGCCAACGTCCATCACCCGTCCGGCCGACGCCGCCCAGCTACTGAAACCGCTCTAGGAGAATCTTCGATGGGCCTGGAACTACAACTGCACGCGATCGACATTGCCATCTTCGTTGCTTTTATCGTGGCGGTCATCGCCACCGGGCTCTGGATGAGCCGGGGTGAAGAGGATAGCGAGGACTACTTTCTCGCGGGCCGGAAACTCACCTGGTGGCTGATCGGCTTCTCGCTGATCGCCGCGAACATCTCGGCCGAGCAGTTTGTCGGCATGTCGGGCCAGGCGGCCAAGGACTCCATAGGCCTCGCCGTGGCCAGCTACGAATGGTTCGCCGCGGTGACGCTGGTCGGCGTGGCCGTCTTCTTCCTGCCGACTTTTCTGAGCACGGGCATCTTCACCATTCCACAATTCCTGGAATATCGCTTCACCCATTCGGCCCGAACCATCATGTCGCTGCTGATGGTGATCATCTACGTCGGTGTGACGATCGCGACGGTCATCTTCCTCGGGGCGAAAGCGCTCGAGCCGCTTCTGGCGGGCAAATTGTTCGGCATCTCCATTACCATCACCACGCTGGCATGGTGCGTCGGCATCGCGGCGGCCATCTACGTCGCCGCCGGAGGGCTAAAGGCCTGCGCCTGGGCCGACCTGATCCAGGGCGCCGCGCTGATCCTCGGCGGCGCCGTCATCATGGTGCTGGCCTTGATGGCGCTCGATCAGCCGGAAAAGTTCGACGGCATCGACGCGCAAGCAGTCCACGCCGACCTCGGTGTGGACGAATCGGCGGGGCTCGCCGAGAAGCTCCAGGTGCTCAAAGATCGGAAGATGCATATGGCTCTGCCCGCCACAAGCACCTTTCTGCCCTGGACGGCCTTGCTGCTGGGCATCTGGATCCCGAACATCTACTACTGGGGCCTCAACCAGTACATTATGCAGCGGACACTCGGCGCCAGTTCGTTGGCCGAGGGACAGAAAGGTATCGCGTTTGCCGCGTTGCTGAAGCTCATCATCCCCTTTATCGTCTGTGTGCCGGGCATCATCGCCTTCACGCTCTACGCGCCCAAAATGGCCGAAAACGCGATGAACGATCGCACACTGAACGCGCCGGTGATCGAAGCCTTCGAAGAGGCGAAAGCGTCGCCGTCGCAGGGCGGGCCACTGTTCCCGTTCAACGAAGACTTTGCCTCGCTGCACACGGAGTTGGCTCGCCAGATCGTCGAGTACAACGCGCAGGTCGCCGGCGCCAGCCTGCCCGCGGCCGAAGAAGCGATGGCCGCGGCCGACCTACTCGAACGCAACAAAACGATTCTCCAAAAAGCGACCGCCCCAGAGCAGTCGGCTCCTAGCACGGAAGCGGCCGTTTGCGATGTGCGGCAGACGCTCGTCGGCTACGACTACGACGGCGCATTCCCGCTGTTGATCCGCTATCTCACACCGCCGGGTTTGCGCGGTTTCGTGATCGCCGCGCTGATGGGGGCGGTGATCAGTTCGCTGGCGTCGATGCTCAACGCCGCCTCGACCATCTTCACCATGGACATCTTCCGCGAGTACATCAGTCCGGGAGCGTCGCAAAAGGCGTTGATCTGGGTCGGCCGTGTTTGCGTGCTCGTGGCGGTGGTGATCGGCTGCCTGATCGCCCCGGAGTTGGCCAATCCGGAATTCCAAGGCGCGTTCTCCTACATCCAGGAGTTCCAGGGCTTCATCTCCCCGGGCATCCTGACGATCTTCCTGTTCGGGCTGTTCGTACCACGAGCGCCCCGAATGTGCGGCGTGCTGGGGTTGATCCTCAGCCCGATCGTCTACGGCGCGCTGTATCTGTTCTGGGGCGACATGGCGTTTCTCAATCGTATGGCCATCACGGTGGGGGGCATAGCGGCTGTCTTGGCGGTGCTGACACTGGTTCACCCCTTGCGCGAGCCGGTCACCCTACCCACCCAAACCCGAATCAACATGGACCAGTCCCGCGGGGCCAAGATTTTTGGCCTCGGGGTCATCGTCCTGACGGTGTTGCTGTACGTCATCTTCTGGTAACGGCCCCGCCGACAGCAATACTCGCGACAAGACGGCCTGCGGCGCAGGCTTGCCTTTCCGGCATGCTCCCGACCGCCTCGCATTGAACAAGCGGACAGTCTGCCCGATTGTCGCCAGCGGGGTAGGAGCAAATACCCCGAAAATTCGTCCAAAAAGGTCTCCCAATCGGTTG
>Ga0180434_10002144_pt1 | contig 27035 bp, 23 predicted proteins | sample SS_ome_7_FD_132453 | JGI IMG/M metagenome (GOLD analysis project Ga0180434, IMG submission 132453) | Hypersaline lake sediment archaeal communities from the Salton Sea, California, USA - SS_1_D_2 metaG | ecosystem: Environmental > Aquatic > Non-marine Saline and Alkaline > Hypersaline >... | reverse complement strand
TGGGAAGATACCATGTTGTCATGGTTCTCGGGTATGTAGCGACTCTGAGCGAAAGGACCCATCACAACCTGGCCGCCATGATCTACTGTGAACAGGCCATGAAGACCCACCCCGAGTTCGAAACTCTGACCGCCGGAGGAGGCAGTAAGAAAGTCGGGGACGCATGCAGGGTCCTATCCAAGAGGGAGATCGCTCCTCTGTACTACTGGTTTGCCGCAACAGGATCGTACTGGAAGGAGTGCCTGCCCTTTTCGAAGAGAATGAGCAACCTGGCCCTGGCACGGGGGCTCAAGAAGGTGATGGTTAGAATGCTCGAAATCGATCCTACCTGGGCAGGCGGCCATCCCTACTATGCCTGGGGATTCTACCATCTCAACATCCCGAGAATTCTGGGCGGGAGCCTGAACAAGGCCGAGGAATTCATGAACAAGGCCGTGGAAGCCGGCCCGAAATGGCTCTACGCAAGGTGGGGAAGAGCGAAATACCTGTACACCCGAAAGAAGGACAAGAAGGCATTCCAAGAGGACATGGAGTGGGTCGTTGCGCAGGACCCACGCAAAATGGACAGCCCCTATCCCGCGAATGTTCATTTTCAAAAGGACGCGAAGGCCATGCTGTCACAAATAGACGAATACTTCTAGATCGTCCGGGAGGGACCATGGTTACCAAGGCCCATCGTGACCTTGTGAAGAGAATGGCCAAGAACCCAATGAAACCGTTGGTGAATGCTCTGTTCTATGAGTTGATGGCCACTCTCTTCACTGAAGAAGAAGCCCAGATCCTCAGTCACATGCCCATGCTGCCGGCCACGGCCGAGAAGATCGCCAAGAGGGCAAATCGTCGAGTGCACCGGGTGAGGCGCCTTCTGGACAGGATGGGGGAAGAGGGACGCATTCTCGCCGGCGGGGAACCAGAGAAGAAATACCTCCTCCTTGGCCTCTTGCCCGGGATCTACGAATTCTACACGACCATGGGACCGGATGACGAGAGGAAACGCCGCTACGCCCGGCTTTTTGAGGAGTATCACGATGCGGAACTCTCCGCCAGACTGGCCAAACCCGACGTCAGGATGCTCAGGATCATTCCGATCCAGCAGAGCCTCACGAGCAAACCGGGAGTCATGCACTCGGACTATTTCCGCGAAGTCATCGACCGCCACGACGCCTGGGCCGTGGCGGACTGCGGCTGCAAGAAACAGAAGGAACTGATCGACAAGCGCTGTGACAAGCCCATGGAAGTCTGCATGCAATTCGGCGCGGCGGCGCGTGGTGCTGCGGAGATGGGCTTCTCGCGCCTCCTTTCCCGGGAAGAGACCTTCGAGATCGTCGACAGGATCGAAGCGGCCGGTCTGGTCCACGTCACCGACAATGTGGAGCTGCCTCACATATCGTGCAACTGCTGCGGGTGCTGTTGCGTGGCCCTGGCGAGTTTGAACAAGTTCAACACGCCGCAGATCTTCTTGAACAGCCGCTATGTCTGTGAACACGACGCCAGCAAATGCGTCGCCTGCGGGGAATGTGCCAAGGCCTGTCCCGTCGGCGCTCCTCATCTCTACGAGAAGCAGTTGAAGTTCCAATCCTGGCGTTGCATCGGCTGTGGAGTCTGTATTTCGAAATGCAAGAAAGATGCCCTGAAAATGGTATTGAGACCGGAACCCCGGCCCGTGCCGGAGAACTACGGCCAGATGATCGTCGAGGGTGTAACTCACTTTGCGGGCGTTCAGAAATATGTTCACAGAATAGGCCCGAGGTACTCCCAGATGCTCGGCGACTGGTTGCAGGGACGCATGGCCAAGAAGTAATCCATCAAACGAAACTTCAGGAGACAGACCTCTATGAGAAGAACAACCATACCACCCGAGATAGACACCGCTGAATGTACGGGCTGTGGTCTCTGCGTGCAGGCATGCCCGGTCTTCACGCTGGACATGAAGGACGACAAGGCATTTGTGGACCTTGGAGAAATGTGCATCGAATGCGGTCATTGTGGGGCGGTCTGTCCGGTCGATGCGATTGTGCAGAAGAAGGCCGCGGTCGCGCCGGACCTGACCGTAGGCGAGAAGCCGGCCGTCTCCCCGGATGTACTCATGCAGCTACTTCGGGAAAGGCGATCCGTGCGTTCATACCGTAAGGAGCCCATATCCAGGGAAGTGCTGGAGCAGATCATCAATGCAGGCAGGTACGCCCCGACCGGCTCCAACAGCCAGAGAGTTCACTATCTGGTCATGACATCCCCCGAGGAGATTTCTGAGCTGGGCAAGGAAATCATGGAATTCAATGCGAAATTCTTCAAGCAGCTGGAAAAGAAGCCTTTCGAGCTCCTCATGTCCATGTTTATAGGACGCAAGAAGATTCAAGAGCTCGTGAACTACGCCCCCGGGATTCTTCGGGCACAAGAACGGATCGAAGCAGGGGAAGACCCGTTGTTGCATCACGCCCCGGCCGTGCTGTTGGTTCATGCTGAAGATTGGGACGGCAGTCCGGCCTTCAATTGTGCAGCAGCCATCTATCATTGTTCCTTGATGGCACATGTTCTAGGCGTAGGCGTTTGCTTCAACGGGTGGGTGGAGAATTCGGTAAACAACAACAAGAAACTGAAGAACCGGCTCGGCATCCCCAAGGACAACAAATGTTATGGGGCCATGACCATGGGCTACCAGGACATCAAGTACAGGCGATTGATCGAGCGCAAGCAGCCTGATGTTCAGTGGCGCCAACCAGCCGACTCGACAGATATCATTCCGTGACGGAGGAAGAAGATGGATGATGCCGGCAGAAGAGTCACATTGTTCTGGTACAGCCAAACCGGCAATTCCTTTTCATGCGCGGAAAGAGCCGGCAAGTCGCTCGAGAAAAGCGGCTGTGAGGTGACAATCAGCTATGTCTTGAATCCAACAGACAATAGTTACGATGCAGACCTATTTCTTTTCGTGTTCCCCGCCATGCAATTCTATGTCCCCTCCCCTGTAAAGAATTTCATAAACAATATGCCCAGGCAGTCGACCGCCAAGAAGGCCCTTGCCATTATCACCTGCGCGGGCGCGCCGGCCAATGTCCCTTCTGTCTTGAAGCGAATGCTCTCTGAGAAGAACATCGATCTTGCGAATCACCTGATCATCAGATCTCGTAACAGCTGGATCTTTCTGACGAAAATCATTCCGCTTCCTATGAACACAAAGAAGCCGGATGAAAAGTCGTTTCTTCGTGTCGAGTCATTCATCCAAAAGAATACGATCAATGGCGTCCGAAAGAAGCTGACGATATTCAATCCTCTCAGCCTCTTCCATTGGATAGGCGTTTACGGCGAGTCCGCTCCAGAGACCGAGCTGAAGAAGTTGTATGGTGATCGGATCTTTATCAAGGAGGACTGTACCGACTGCAACTTTTGTGTTGCCTTATGTCCTTCCGGGGCTATCACCAGAACGGAGGAAATACACTACAATGATGACCTATGCATCGGGTGTTGCGGATGTATGAACGTCTGTCCCACGAATGCCTGGCAATGTTCAAAGATCGGTCTTGAGAATTTCTACAAAGGCATCAATGTCAAGAGGATGGCGGCCGCGACCGGACGATTGCGACACACCCCCACCTGATCAGCGAGTCACATATTCCTGCACTTCATCTTTGGAGGCAAGACGCCTCAGGGAGGAGATGATTTCGGAAGTGCTGCATCCGGGACCGAACACATGGCTCACTCCGGTTTTCTTCAACTCCAGGGCGTCGCTCGGGGGAATGATACCCCCTACCACCACCGGAACGGCGCTCGCTCCGCTCTCCCCCAGCGCGTGGAGGATTCGAGGAACCAGTGTCATGTGACCGCCGGAGAAGACGGATAGACCGATCAGATCCACGTCCTCCTGGATCGCGCTCTGGACGATTTGTGCCGGTGTCACCCTGAGTCCCAGAAAGATCACTTCAAATGCGGCATCCCGGAGGGCCCTTGCCACCAGCCGGACACCCCGATCGTGGCCGTCCAACCCGGGCTTGGCCAGCAGTATCCTGATCCGCTTGTTCTCGTCACGCATCTCTCCATCCCTCACGCCTTGCAGGCCTCTCTCATTTCTCCGATGGACGCATAAGCTTGAGCCGCCTCGACGAGAAAGGGCATCAGATTCCTGTCTCCGCGGACTTCCCGACATATTCTCCCCAGCGCCTCCTCCACTTTGCCCGCGTCGCGCCTCTTTCGAACTTCCTCGAGACTCCGCTTCTGATGTTCTTCGTGGGCCGGGTCTACCGAAAACACCTCCAAGGGCTCTTCCTCTTCTTCCACCCGGCAACAGTTCACACCTACCACGAGGCGGTCGCCTTCCTCCAGTTCTCTATTGTAGCGATAGGCGGTATCTTCGATTTGCCCGCGCACCCACCCCTCCTCAACCGCCTTGACCATCCCCCCCCGGTTTTCGATCTCTTTCAGTATCTCGACCGCCTCCTCCTCGAGTTCGTCCGTGAGCTTTTCCACAAAGAAAGAACCTCCCAGAGGATCGACGGTATGGGTCACTCCACTTTCATGCGCGATGACCTGCTGGATGCGCAGGGCGGTCCGCACAGCCTGCTCCGAGGGAAGGGAGTACGCCTCGTCCATGGAGTTCGTGTGCAGGGAGTGCGCCCCTCCAAGGATCGCAGCAAGGGCCTGCAGAGTCGTACGTATCACGTTGTTGAGGGGTTGCTGAGCCGTGAGGGAACTCCCCGCTGTTTGCACATGATACCGCAGAAGCCAGGAACGTGGATTCCGGGCCCCAAACCGCTCACGCATGATGCGGGCCCAGAGACGTCTCGCTGCTCGATACTTGCATATCTCTTCGAAAAAATCGCTGTGTGCGTTGAAGAAGAAGGAGAAGCGCGGAGCGAAATCGTCCACCTCCAGACCCCTCTCGATGAGCGCCTTTGTGTACGCAATGGCGCTTGCCAGCGTGAAAGCCATCTCCTGGGCAGAGGAGGATCCGGTTTCTCTGATCTGGTAGCCCACGAAGCTAATGGGATTCCAGTGTGGAAGGTTTTGGACACAATACTCGATGACATCCGTGGACAGACGGAAACTCAGAGAGAGGGGAAAGCAGGGAATATTCACGGTGTAGTACAGTGAGAGGACGTCGTTTTGAAGAGTGCCCCGCAGGAGATGAAACGGCGTATTTCGTTTCCTCGCAAGAGCAAGGAACATGGCCATGACCGCTGCACCCCCTGTTATGAGAGACGTAGAGATCGAGGCAATGTCGATGCCTTCCAGAACAACCTCCATATCTCGCAGGGTGTCCAGAGGCACCCCGTCTCTCCCCACCTCGCCTTCGCATGCGGGTTCATCGGAATCCATCTGGTGGTGCGTGGGGAGATCACAGACGAGGTTGAGACCGGTCTGCCCTTCTTCCAGAAGGTACCGGAGACGGCGGTTGGTCTCCTCCGGGGTGGCAAATCCCGCAACCTGCCTCCGGGTCCACAGTCTCCCTCGATACCCCGTGGGCTGGACGCCCCGCGTGAAGGGATACCCGCCCGGAAAGTTCAGGTCTTCCAGGTAGTCCTTTCCCGCCACGTCCAGTGGGGTGTAGAGGCGATTGACCTCCTTCCCGGAAAGAGTGCTGAACCGCTCCTGTCGTTCCGGGCTCCTCGTGATCACAGGCTCGAGGATATCCTTCTCCCATTCCTGCATCGCCCTGCCTATTCTTTTTTCTTCATCGCGACTATCCAAGGCTTCTTCCTCCTTGTCTCGGTTCCAAGGCACATCAAGGATGCGCGGCTTCCCGACACCTGTGAAGAACCTGTACGCAGTCGACCATTGGACGGCAACGCCGGGCGGTGCTCCCGCAGGCGTTATCTCCGGCAGAGTCGTGAGTGAGATTGTGCGCCGCCGACTCGGACGGGCGGGTGCCTAGTATTCGGAGCAGAATGCACCCGGCTGGTGCACGCCGTTCAGAAAGAGGCTGCAGACGAACTCCGGGGCACCGTAGGCCCACCATCTTCTGCCCCCATGGTCGGCTGCGCAGCGGCTGGCACTGCCGAACCCTCCCCTGTCCACCAGGCAACTGTCGCTCTGTGTTACCACCAGGGTGGACCCATCGGCACCCATCTGGGCCCTGCAGAAATTTTCCACCTCAGGGACCGTCCAGCCGTCGGCGACTGGGAAATCCGCACAATTCTCCTCGACAAACAGACTACGGTAACGGCAGGTCAACACCTGGCTGTCGTCAGGGACCATGGGGCACTCCGTAGCAACGCACTGACCCGGATCTGCGACGCATGTGCCGTTCGGGCATCGATGAGGTGTATCTATCGGGCAGCCAACCGGTTCGAGTGTGATCTCCATCGCCGTTTCGGTCCCCTGGTGTTCAACACCATCGAAGGGGAACGAAACGCGGGCACGACCCTCCCCCCAGACGAAATCTTCGCTTACAGGGATGGGAGGGAACCTCTCTTCCTTTTGAAGGTGTACGTAGATCTGATACTCACCGTCGAGCAGTTCTTCCCGATAGTACGTCGTCCCCGGAACCATGATGGTTAAAGGTTCGTCAGCATCGATTACAGGATCGATGACCTGGTTGAAGTCGGTGCCTCCATCCGGGGGTCCCAACGGAGGGTACCAGTCATCTCCGGCTTTGTAGAAGAAGGCCATCAATTGATGGGGCTGTTCCGGGAGCGCATGGGGGACCCTGACCGTCAAGGCCAACGTATCGGCCTCTCCGGTCAAATCCTGATCACAGTGTTCTTTGGAAGAGAAGAAGTCCGTACACGCCGTTCCGTTGACTTCACAGGCCGGCGGTGGAGTGCCGTCAATGCTACGGACACACCGTACGTCACCCAAGCTGCAGGTATGGTTGAATCCAGCGGCGCCCGTATCAAACGTGACGTAGGCAACCCAGTGTGAAGGATCGTCGGCCGCAGGGTTGACTGCCCAGGTCTCCAGGGGATGTCCGATCACAGCAGGGTCGGGCTTGTCGCAAGTTCCCTCCAGACCCTCTTGCCAATAGCAACCCTCCGTGCCGGGCCCCACATACGGTTGGCCGCCCAGACAGGCCGGGGTCTGCCCGTCCCCCGTCCCCCGTCCCGTAAGAACACCGCAACTGCCTCCGGATTCGGTTTCCGCACTGCCTGCTACAATCGTTCTCAGCTCTTCAATGGTGGGCAATCGCCAATCACCATGCCCTTCCAACATCAGATTCTCACAATAGGCCACGGCTTCCGACGGAACGACTCCCCTGTCGGCAACGTTGTAGGCGTCTTTCTGGGGGTTCTGCCAGCACAGATCGCTGGTTGGGTCGCACCAGACGGCGTACTGGGTCCGCTCTTGTGCGGGCCTGTTTTCCGTCCCGCAAGCCGCCGGCAGAAACAAGGCCGCCAAAAGGAGCACTCCCCTGTATGATTTGATATTCCCCATCAACTTTTCCCCATCTGCATAAGGCAACAGCATTCAAGTTGACCGACTCTTATTGAGGATCGATTCTATCTTGTCCCAACAGCAACGATGTTGCCTTGATCAATATCATTCTGCACGATTTCACCCGTGAAATAGGCTTCCAAGGACTCTCCGTAGAAATGGGTCTTCAACCAAGCCACCATGGTCCGTTTGGTGATCCTCGGCACGTTGAGATTTCCAAGAAACAGCCAGCTGGCGTGACCTGCCGATCCCATGTCGAAGTAGAGTGCGGGAGTGCTCACGGCATGGGTTCCCTGCCCATCAACCCCATAGAAGAAGTACTCTGCATTCGATTGTGGATCCGGATTAGATACATCAGGTGCCGCCCGCATGATGAAGCTTGCTGCATTGACCTCATCAAGCAGCCCGGTTTCGCCAGTCGAGATGTTCGGTGCAGCAGGGTACGCATTGCACCACTCTTCTGAAATGAAACAGGGCGGCCCTCCGCCGTTAGACGGATCCAGGGCCATCACGACACTGATTCTGGGGTCCAGGGCCGCGGAATAGAAAGCGATCTTTCCTCCCAGGGAATGTCCGGCCGCGGCAATCTTTGAACTGTCTATGTGTTCCTCCAAAGGTCCTCCGCTCCCTAATGCATAATCGACCACATAGATGGTTTGACGAGCAAGATAATCATGTCGGCCATCAACTCCCGCCGGGAGCCGAAAATTCATCCCCACAACGATGGAACCATGAGAGGACAGGTGTTCTGCATACATGTCGTACAATTGATAAGTGGCGCCGAAGCCGGGCATAAAGATAACCAAGTCAAAGAGGCCTTCGCAGATGCTTTGTCCACCGTCCGTCGAGGGTGCGGTAATCCTTGCTTGAATTGGTTCCGCAGGATTTTCCGGATTCGCTATAATGATTTGATCAGACCTGTAGACATCGTAACTACCCGGTTTTTCAAGAGGATCAACCGCGCAAGACGTTATCAGCAAGGAGACAACAGAAGCAAAAGCACATAGCCGGGACCAGCCTGGTTTCCAAAGCATCAGCCATCACCCCCAAATCCTGGAAAGTCTGAATCTTCCCTACCTCAATTCTATGTTAGACTCAACTCCCATGCAAAACGATCAATATTGCCCAGGTTTGTTTCTCATACGATCGATCAGGTGGATCTCGCTGTGCTACACGAGAATCGGCCGCCCCAGACCGTCTAACCAGACCTGGTTATGTCGAAACGTGGCTCCCAAACCCCCAAACGCCCGACCGTTGACACCCCCCCCTCAAAATGTATGGTGGATAGTATCTGCTTAGCTCCGACAACATGAGGAGGCAACCGTGGAAGAGCGTCGATTCGGTCCGGTCCGGTTCATACCCGGAGAACGAAAAGGAAAGTACCCCTACTGCCATTCCCTCTACATCGAGGACGAAGGCGGAGGCATAGTCATCGACCCCAGCTCCGATCGGGAGCGACTCTCCCAGCTTCGGGAAGATCCCGGCGTGAGGGCGGTCTGGCTCAGTCACTGGCACGAAGACCACCTGATGCACCTGGGCCTCTTCCACGACCTGCCCTTGTGGACCTCCGAGCAAGACGCGCCCCCCCTTGCGGACCTGGAGACCTTTCTCGACTGGTACGCCATGGACGACGGTAACGGCCCCCACAGGAGCGAATTCAGGCAGTTCATGAAGGATCAGTTCAACTTTCAGCCCCGCAAGCCGGACCGATTCCTCAAGGGCGGCGAAACGTTGGAACTCGGATCGGTCACCGTAGAGGTCATCGCAGCGCCGGGGCACACGCCGGGAAACCTCGCCTTTCACTTCAAGGAACCGGGCGTGCTCTTCCTGGGCGACTACGACCTCACCCCCTTCGGGCCCTGGTACGGTGACCTCTACTCCAGCATCGACGAGACCCTGGCTTCTGTAGAGCGTTTGAGGCAGATCCCGGCAAAGGTCTGGATCACCGGCCACGAAGACGGCGTGTTCGAGGAGGAACCGGGCGTGCTATGGGACCAATACGTGAACGTAATCCTGCAAAGAGAGGAAAAACTCCTGAATCTTCTCAGCCGGCCCCGGGACCGGCAGGAGATCATCGAGGCCTGGATCGTCTATGGAAAGGCTCGTGAACCCAGATACTTTTTCGAGTTCGGCGAGTGGGCCATCATGGAAAAGCACTTGGATCGGCTGATTCGACAGGGCCGTGTGGCCCACGAAGATGGAAGGTATGTGCGGCAATGAGGCTGATTGGCTTCCTGGTTGCCTGCGCTGTTCTCTTTGCAGCTCTCTACGCATGGGGTGGCAGAGGCATGTGGAGCAGTCTTCAGCGAAAGATGATCTTCTTTCCCACCTCCCGCCTGGCATACACGCCTGCTGATCTTGGTTTGCCGTACGAGGATGTCCGCATCCAGACCGCGGACGGCGTTACGATTCACGGGTGGATGGTCCCGTGCGAGGGCAGCGACTTGACCCTGCTCTTTTTCCACGGGAATGCGGGAAACATCGGTGACCGTGTGGAGAACGTGAGGCGCCTCCACGAGATCGGCCTCCAGGTGTTCATCCTGGACTACAGGGGCTACGGCCTATCCGAAGGAAGCCCGAGCGAACAGGGGCTCTACCAGGACGCGCAAGCGGCTTACGCCCGCCTGTTGTCCAGGGACGACGTCGACAAGGACCGCATCACCATCTTCGGGCGGTCCCTGGGCGGGGCCGTGGCCGTGGACCTCGCCTCCCGGGTACCCTGCCGGCGGCTCATCCTGGAGAGCACCTTCACCTCCGCCGCAGACATGACCGGACACATTCTGCCGATTCCTCTGTTGAGCCGACTCGTGACCGAACGCTTCGACTCGGCGAGCAAGATCGACAAGGTCCGGGCCCCTCTCCTGCAGTTCCACGGGACCCAGGACGAGATCGTACCGTACCGGCTCGGCCAGAAGCTGCACGCCCTGGCCCCGGAGCCGAAGGAATTCGTTCCGATCCCCGGCGCTACGCACAACGACACCTATTTCGTGGGCGGGAGGTCCTACTTCGAGAAGATCCGGTCCTTCGTCTCAGGGAGTTAGATCTCCTCGATCCCCAGAGGATACTTGGACAGCTCCTCGCAGCAGTCTTTCTTGATGACGATGGGGTTCTCGTACCGGAAGCCGATGTCCTCTTCCGGACAGGCGTACTGCATGGCGCAGATGATCAACTCGTTTTCCCGGTAAACGTGCTCCGGGTTGGTCCAGTAGGGGAAGGGGCCGTCGTTCAGCCCGATGCGCCACTCGTCACCCATCATGCCGATGCCGTGTTCGAACCCGGGGACCATGTATTCGGCAAAGCCCCTCTCTTCCGCGAAGTCCATCATCTCCTGCGCGAGACCGACCGGCGTGATGCCCGCGCGATACGTCTTCAGCGTGCGCGTGACAATGTCTACGAAGTTGTCGGCGTGCCATCTCTGCCGATCCGTTGCCTTTCCGATGAAGTAGTTGTGCGCGTGATCGCCCAGCCCGAGCTTGAACATGGCGTGGATATCCACCATGAGGGACTCCCCCTCCTTGATCTCCCTTCGCGATGCCGGCGTACATGCACCGCCGGCAAGACCGGTCCGGTACCCGCTGGCGATTTCGTTTCCGCCCGTGAAGGACCACTCGAACTCGCTGCCCTCCTTGCGCATGGCATGGGCGGCAAGCCCTCCGATCTCGGTCTCTGTCATGCCCCTCCAACCTCCGTTGGAGAGCGCATCGAAGACCGCCCTGTGGCCCACATCGACGATGCGCGAGGCCTCGCGGAACCGGTTGATGGTTCCCTCGTCCTTGATCGTGGCGAGCCTGTCGATGATCGTGTGGGCGTTCACGAGCTCGACGCCGGCTAGAGCCGCCTCGAACTGATCGTACTCGTATTTCGTTAGAAAGCCCTCGGGCAGGTAGTTGGACATACCGCTCTCGACACCCAACCGGCCTTTTCCGTTGGGCAGGAGGTCCTCGATACAATCGGAGATCTGCGCGATCTGATCCTGCCCTCCGATAGGGACGAATCCGAGGACGTGCTCCTCGTCCAGCCAGGAGTCGTCCGCCACACGCGCGGCATCGATGACAAAAGTGAAGGCCGTGGGCAGGCCTTCCGACGGGATGACCAGGAAGCTCCTCCAGGGACAGAAGGCGTCGAGGAGCCACGACAGGGTCCGCAACCGGGATCCGAGGTACACGTCGATGTTCTCCGCCTGCATGGCGGCCTGGACATCCCTGACGCGTTTCGGGAAATCGATGAAATAGGGATCGTTCTGAGCCATTCGGATCACCTCTCAATAGATGGCGGGTAGGGTCGAGAAGACCTTGTTGATTCGATCGGCCAGGGAGGCGAGCTTGAGCGCCTTGACCATGTTCCCCTTCAGCTTCAGCTTTCCGGTCATGAGCGCCGTGTGCGCACCCATCTCGGCACGGGTAATCCTGGAAAAGACCTCGTAGTCACCCGTGATCCTGAACTCCGCCTTGGGCGGGTCCCCCTCCCCCACCTGAAAATCGGCGATGGCACCGTCCTGGAGGGAAACGAACAGGAACCGCTCCTTTCCATCCGGGCAGTTCTTGTAGATGTTGGACATGGACGTAGTGATGTTCTTCATCTTGTCCGGCGTGATCTGCTCCCGGAGGGCCCTCTCCGCCATCGCGTGCCATTCCGCACTCAAATACTCGACTCTATCCGACATGGCCTGCCTCTCCTGTTCACGTTGTTTTTTGGGTGGAAGCCTCACCTTCCCGCAAGCCGTCATGCCCGCGCAGGCGGGGATCCCCTGGCACCTGAGGCCAAGGGATTCCTGCCGCAGGAATGACGGCAAGCTGGAGATCCTCCATTGATCTACGCCCGCTTCCAAGGAAACGACGGGCAGCAAGAGCCTTCTTGCTTATCGGACGCCTCCCTCGTTGGTGAAGAGCCCCTGGGTCATGAGATCCAGGATCTGCCCAAAGATTTCCCGGACGGTCTTCTCGTCCGTCCGGATGTAGGTGTGAATGACGAGCATCTTGTAGATCATCAGGATAATCTGTGACGTCTTCTCCAAATCCAGAGGCCGAAATGCATTCTCCGTCATGCCCTGGTCGAGGATAGCGCGGATCATTTCGGCGGACCGGTGGTTGATCGCCTCGTACGGATCGTCGTCGCCCACCATGGGAAAGATATCCGGATCACGCACCAGGATTCCGCGAAGCTCGTTATCCTCGAGAAGGTATTCCACGGCCTTGCTGCACATGACCAGAAAGCGCTTTCTCACATCCTTTTCGTTCTCGATCGCTCCCGTCACGTGTTGCTGCCATTGTTCGAGCGCAAAACTCACCGCACGTTCATAAAGGTCCTTCTTGTCTTTCACATAGAAATAGAGATTACTCTGGGTCATGCCGAGCTCTGTGGCCACATCCCCGAGCGTTGTCTTGCGGTAGCCGTAGGTAGCAAAACTCTTCAGCGCTGCTCTGCAGATCTCTTCGATTCTGGCCTCTTTCTTGTTCATGGACACTCGCAGGGACTCATTGGTTGATTAATTAAATATTTGAGTCAAATTATCAATAAATCAATTGTTGCAGGTCTCTCTCCCCGCTGTCAAGGAATTTCCCGCTGTTTTCTTCTGGAGTTTTTTCCGGCAGTATCTGGATAAGACGCCAGAAGAGAGGAGACGCTGACTATGCCGACCGGCGACGAAATGATCTCTGCCCTGCAAGCACTCGGGCTCGAGCCTTCTCTGCCCGCACCGCAGCGAAAAGAGGGGTCAGGCCCCTACAGGAAACTCGTGATCAAGAACGCGACAGTGATCGACGGAACCGGGGCACCCGCCTTCGGCCCTGCGGATATCGTCATCGAGAACGATCGGATCACGACGATGCCGGTCTTCGCCTTTACGGATCGGCTGGAACAGGACTCGGGCGACCACGAGATCGACGCCACTGGGAAGTACGTCCTGCCCGGATTCATCGACGCTCACGTCCACGTCGGCATGCCCTTTCCGCCGGGCGCAGAACAGCCCTCCGAGTACATCTTCAAGCTCTGGATGGCCCACGGAGTAACCACGGTCCGCGAGGCCGGATGCCTGAACGGCCTGGGATGGACCCGGGAACACGAGCGAAGAAGCGCGGCAAATGAAATCACCGCGCCGCGAATCCATCCCTATCCGCTGCCCTGGATCATGGGGTACGGCTTCGGCCCTGCCGCACCGGACGAGGTCGAGGTCTGGCTGGATGAAATGGTCGGGACCGGGGTGAAGGGGGTGAAGACCTTCGGCGGTCCGCCGGCCCTCTGCCGAGCCCTGTTGAGTGGGGCCAAGGAGCGGGGACTTCGCAGCGCCTGCCACAACACGGTCCTGTTCGCCCCGAGGACGCCTTCTCTGGACCTTGTGAAGATGGGCCTCACCAGCCTGGAACACCCGCTGGGACTGGTGGAAAGTCTGGTCCCGGACGCAGGCGGAGTCGTGCCCTATCCTCAGGACTACAATCACAACGACGAACAGGCCCGTGCCTATCAGGATGGGGTAATCTGGCTCCGCACCGATCCCGGCGGCCCCTTGTGGGAGGAGGCCCTCAACCTCATGCTGGAGCACGATTTCACTCTTGTGCCCACCTTCACCCCCTGGGAGCACGGCCGGGACATCCAGCGAGCCCTTTGGGCCGAATGGCATGAAAAGTATACGCTGCCGGCCCTGTGGCAGTTCTTCATGCCCCTGCCCGGGAATCACTGGGCCTTCTACAGGGATTGGACGACCACCATGGAAATCGAGTACGCGAAAGGCTTTCGCGTATGGCTCCGGTTTGTCAATGATTACAAGAACCGCGGCGGGCGCGTCTGTGCGGGCAGCGACGTGGGATTCGGTCTCAAGCTCTACGGCTTCGAGTACATTCGGGAACTGGAGTTGCTTCAGGAGGCCGGGTTCCACCCCCTGGAGGTCATTCGAGCGGCTACCCTGAAAGGGGCTGAACTGCTCGGCGTGGATGACGAATTCGGCTCGATCGAAGTCGGAAAGAAGGCGGATCTGGTCATCGTCGACGAAAATCCCCTGAGCAACTTGAAGACCCTCTATGGAACGGGCCACATGAGATACAACAGCGCCACGAATACGGTCGACCGCGTCGGAGGTGTCCTCATGGTCATCAAGGACGGGATCGTTTACGATGCCAAGCAGCTGCTGGCCGACGCGGCCGACAGGGTGGCCCGAGAAAAGGAGACGCCGGGCTAGGGAAGTAGCTTGGAAATATCGCCGTGTTTCAATATGATTGCCGCCGTTGCAGTCCACAACGACGTCTCCCTCTTGCACCATGACAGGGACTTTCATCCACTGGAAAGGTATTGAGGGCTGAAGCCGGGAAATGGGTGCCCATGGCAACCAAATGGAGACAGGGAGCGACTATTCTGTAAGGAGTGGAAACGTGTCATGAACGATGTTCCCGTTCTTCGGAACATTCTGATCGGGGTCCTTGGGTTGTTTCTATTCGCCTGCGCCCCCTACAAGGCGAACGAGAACAGGCCCCCGCCCGTGGAGATCCCGGAGAGCTTCAGTGCTTCAGGCTCACCAAAGGCGTACGAGGACCGCTGGTGGACAACCTTTGAAGATCCGGCGCTCGATGCCTTTGTCGCTCAGGCGCTGGCGGACAACCTCGATCTCGCCCAGGCCTGGGCGCGGCTCGAGCAAGCCACGGCCCTCGCCCGCCAGGCGGCAGCCGGCCACTGGCCCGAGATCGAAATCGCGACCGGGTACAGCAAGTCCCAATCCAACTTCTCGGGAGGTGACAGGCTGGGCACCTTCTCGGTCACGGCGGAACGCATCCCGATTACCATAGGCGCGGCCTACGAGATCGATGTGTGGAAGCGAATCTCCTCGCTCAAGCGGGGCGCTGTTCTGGACATGGAGGCCACCCGCGAGGACCTCGAGTCCATCGCCATGACGCTGGCCGCCCAGGTCGCCGAGGCCTGGTTCTCGCTCGTCGAGCAGGAGGCCCAGACCCGCCTGCTCGGAAAACAGCAGGAAACGGGCCGCACTTTTCTCGAACTCACCCGGCTCCGTTTCAGCCAGGGCCTGGCATCGGCGCTGGACGTATACCAGCAGAGGCAACAGCTCGCAGCCACCCGTGCAGAGGTCCCGTTGGTGGAATCGAGAAAGGAGGTCTTCCGCCATCAACTCGCCGTGCTCGTGGGCGACCCACCCCGTGCGCTCGTGACGCCTGAACGCAACAACCTGCCGGCCCTGCCGCCTCTGCCCCCTACAGGCCTTCCTTCAGACCTCCTGACCCGGCGCCCCGATGTCCGGTCGGCGCACTTGCGCCTGGCGGCCGCAGACTACCGCGTGGCAGCGGCCGTGGCAGACCGTCTCCCCGCCCTTCGCATCGGCGCGGAAACCGGGTACGAATCCCGGGACTTCGACGAGATCGAGGACATTTTCGACAACTGGATCTGGAGCCTCTTTGCCAACATCACCTGGCCCGTGTTCGACGGGGGGCGGCGCAAGGCAGAGGTGGACCGGAACAAGGCGGTCGTAAGAGAATCACTCGGCGCCTACGGACAGGTGATGCTCCGTGCCCTTCAGGAAGTGGAAGATGCCCTGGTACAGGAGCGCAAGCAGGCGGAGTTCCTCTTGGAGCTCGAAAGGCAGGTCGGGCTCGCCCGGGACACCCTGCGGGAGGCCAGGATGCGCTACGCGAACGGCCTGAGCGACTACCTGCCCGTACTGGCGGCCCTGGAGTCCCTGCAGACGGTGGAACGAAGCCAGATCGTGGCAGAGCGGCAGCTTCTCTCCTACCGTGTCCAGCTCTATCGGGCCCTGGGGGGGACGTGGACGCTCGTCCTGGAACCGTCGGAAGAATCGTCCAACAAGAAAGGCTAGCATGACCATGAAAGGCAAAGAGATTCTCCGGCGGTCGCTGCCGCTCGTCATCATCGCCGTGGGTGTTCTTGGAGCGTGGTGGCTCGTTGCCAACCGTCCCCGAGCGCAACGGGAACGCCTGGAACCCATCCCGCCCATCGCCCAGGTCGTACAGGCGGAGCAATCCAGCGAAAGGGTGCGGGTCGCCGGGATGGGGACGGTCGTGGCGGCCAAGCGTGTCGCGCTCCAGCCGGAGGTAAGCGGGCGCATCGTGGAGCAGAGCTCTCAACTCCTGCCCGGCGGCCTCTTCAGGAAGGGCGATGTCATCCTCCGGATCGATCCGCGGGACTATGAAACCGCGGTCAAGCAGCAAGAGGCGGCTGTGGAGCAGGCCCACCTCGAGGTCCGGCTGGAGAAGGGACGACAGGTGATCGCGGAGAGGGAGTGGAAGCTCCTCGAGGAGGACATCGCCCTGGATCAGACCAGTCAGGATCTTGCTCTGCGAAAGCCCCAACAGAAGAACGCGATCGTCTCGCTGGAAGCAGCCGAAAGCATGCTGGAACAGGCCAGGCTTCAACTCGAGCGGACCAGGGTCTACGCACCCTTCAACGCAGTGGTCCAGGAAGAGTTCGTGGACGAAGGCCAGCTGGTGAGTCCCCACACCCAGCTCGCCACACTGATCGGAACAGACCGGTTCTGGGTGCAGGTCTCGATCCCGCTCGACCGGCTCCGCTGGCTCGAATTCTCCGGGACCGAGGGAACCGATGCGTCGGTGGTCACCGTGATTCAGGAGGTGAGCGGGGACGTGCAGATCGAGCGTCCCGCCCGTCTGGTTCGACTCCTGGGGGATCTGGAGCCGGTGGGCAGAATGGCCCGGGTGCTGGTCGAGATCGAGGACCCGCTCGGCCTGAAATCAGACGGGAATTCACACGGTATCCCGCTCATGCTGGGCGCATACGTGAGGGTGGAGATCGAAGGGAAGAGTGTGGAGGAGGTCTTCTCGGTCCCGCGCACGTCCATCCGGGAGGGGGATCAGGTCTGGATCATGGATAAGGAGGACAGGCTTGTCTTCCGGCCCGTGGAAGTCCTTCATCGCAGCAAGGACAGGGTACTCATTCGAAACGGACTGGAGGGGGGAGAACGAATCATCACGAACCGCATCCCTTCGCCCCTTCCCCGCATGAAGCTACGAACCGAGCAACCATGAACGAGATGAATCCCGAGCGCGGCGCGATTGCCTGGATGGCCCGAAATTCCGTGGCCGCCAACCTGCTGATGCTGCTCCTGATCGTAGGCGGCATCCTGATCGGCCTGAGCATTCAGCAGGAGGTCTTTCCGGAATTCGACCTGGACTTCGTGCAGGTGCTGGTGCCTTACCCGGGGGCCAGCCCCGCAGAGGTGGAACAGGGCATCCTGCTCTCCATCGAAGACGGCGTCCGGGGCCTGGACGGGGTCAAGCGGGTCACCTCGAACGCCTTCGAGGGAAACGGTGTCGTCATGATCGAACTGTTGATCGGGACGAACGCGAACAAGGCCCAGCAGGACATCCAGAATGCCGTGGACCGGATCACTTCCTTTCCGCAGGAGGCGGAGCGCCCGATCGTCAGCCTCATGACCCGGCGCAGGGAAGTGATCTCTCTCATGGTTTACGGTGATCACGACCAGCGCGTCTTGCACCGCGTGGCGGAACAGGTTCGAGACGAGTTGTTGCAGGACCCGAAAATCGTGCTCGTGGAGAGGAGCGGCGTCCCACCGCTCGAGATCAGCATCGAGGTCCCGCAGGCCACCCTCCGGGCCTACAATCTGACCCTCGAGGAGATCGCGAACCAGGTGGGCCGAGGCGCCGTGGAGTTGCCGGCAGGAGGCGTCAAGACCCAGTCAGGCGAAGTGCTCCTGCGAACCGCCGAACGCAGGGATTTCGGAAAGGACTTTGCCGACATCCCGATTCTGAGCCGCGCGGATGGGACCGAGATCCTGCTGGGCGACATTGCCCGCATCATCGACGGCTTCGAGGACACCGACGAGGCCGCATTCTATCACGGCAAGCCCGCGGTTCAGCTCAAGGTCTACCGAATCGGAGATCAGACCCCGGTGGAGGTGGCGGAGGCGGTAAAGGGTCACGTCACCGAGATCGACGAGAGGCTCCCGCCCGGGATCGGCGTGACGGTCTGGCGTGACTGGTCCGAGATCTTCAAGCAACGTATGGGCCTCTTGATCCGGAATGCACGGCTCGGGCTCGTGCTGGTTCTCCTGCTCCTCGGCCTGTTCCTCGAAGTGAGGCTCGCCTTCTGGGTAACCATGGGGATCCCGATCTCCATCCTCGGGTCGTTGCTGATCCTGCCGTTCTTCGGGGTGTCCATCAACATGGTCTCCCTGTTCGGCTTCATCGTGACCATCGGAATCGTGGTCGACGACGCGATCGTGGTGGGCGAGAACGTCTATGAGAATCGCCAGCGAGGGATGCCCCACCTCCCGGCCGCCATACGGGGAGCCCAATGGATCGCCTGGCCCGTGACCTTCTCGGTGCTGACGAACATGGTCGCCTTCATCCCGATCTTCTTCGTCCCCGGGGTCATGGGAAAGATCTTCCGATGCATCCCGGCCGTGGTCACGGCCGTGTTCTTCATTTCCCTCATCGAGTCCCTTTTTGTCCTGCCCGCCCACCTGGGACATCTGCGACAAACCCCGGAGCGCGGTTTCTGGGCCCTCCTGCGCCGAATACAGAAGCCCATAGGCCGGATGCTGGAGCACGCAATCGAAAACTACTACAGGCCGGCACTTGCAGCCTGCCTGCGGAACCGTTACCTGACCATGTCCGTCGGATTGGCAATCCTCGTCATCACGATCGGGTTCGACCGGGCAGGCCACATCGACTTCACCTTCTTTCCGAAAATCGACTCGGAACGGGTCTACGCAAGTCTTACCATGCCGTACGGTTCAGCGGTGGCGGAGACGAAGGCAGTGCAGGCACGCGTATTGGGGGCGGCCGAGAGGATTCTGGAAAAGCACGGCGGGGAGAGGATCACACGCGGCATTGCCACACACATCGGGAGTGACCGGCCCACCCGCGGATCGAGTCAGAACTTGGGCGGGGGCGGCCACCTGGGCTATGTCCAGGTCTACCTCGTGCCCGTCGACGAACGTACGATCTCCGCCGCCGAATTCGTCCGGCAGTGGCGTGAAGAGGTGGGTGAAATCCCCGGGCCGGAGTCCCTGACCTACTCCTACAGCCTCATGATCGGTTCCGGGCCGTCCATCGACGTGGAATTGAGCCACACGAACGTCCGGGTCCTCGAACAGGCGGCCACCGAGCTGGCAGACGCCTTGCGCTCCTATCAGGGCGTCCGGGACATCGACGACGGGTATTCCCTCGGCAAGCCCCAGCTCGATTTCAAGGTCAAGCCGGAGGCTCGCAGCCTAGGGATCACGGCGTCCATGCTCGGCCGCCAGGTGAGGAGCGCCTTCTACGGCGCCGAGGCCTTGCGCCAGCAACGCGGCCGGGAAGAGGTAAAGGTCATGGTCCGGCTCCCGGAGGAAGAACGCAAGAGCGAATACAACGTAGAGGAGTTGCTGATCCTGACACCCGGGGGAGGCGAGATCCCACTGCGAGAGGCGGCCACCGTAACACGCGGGAGAGCCTACACCGAGATCAACCGCGCCGATGCGCGGCGCGTGCTGAACGTGACCGGGGATGTAATCCCCGGGGTAGCGAATGCGACAAAGGTCCTGGGGGATCTGGAGAGGGATGTCCTGCCGGAGCTGATGGCGCGCCACACCGGCTTGTCCTATTCCCTGGAAGGCCAACAGCGCTGGCAGCGGGAGAGTCTGGAAGCCCTTCAAAGGGGCCTTACTCTCGCCTTGATCGTCATCTACGCCATGCTCGCCGTGGCGTTCGGCAGCTATATTCAGCCGGTCATCGTGATGGCGGCCATTCCCTTCGGTGTGGTCGGCGCCACCCTCGGACACGTGATCATGGGGTACGACCTGAGCCTGATGAGCATGATGGGCATGGTGGCCCTGTCCGGCGTCGTGGTGAACGATTCACTCGTCCTCATACACGCCACGAACGAGAACCGGCAGCGAGGCCTTTCCACCCTGGAGAGCATCACGGCCGGCGGCGTACGGAGATTCCGGCCGATCCTGCTGACCTCCCTGACCACCTTCTGCGGACTTGCGCCGATGATCTTCGAGACGAGCGTGCAGGCCCAGTTCCTGATCCCCATGGCCATCTCCCTCGGCTTCGGGATCCTCTTCGTCACCTTCATCGCCCTTCTGCTCGTCCCCTGCCTCTACCTGATCGTGGAAGACGCCAAGAAGTTACTCGGCGTCGGTCTCAGCCGGGATCGACTTCAAGCGTGAATCCCTGTTTCGGGAAATGTACGTTTACGGTCGCCCCCCCCTTCACCTCCCGTTGAAGAATCCACCTGGAGGCCAGATCCGCCACCAGCAAGCCTTTCACCGGGTCTTTCCCGTAATCAGACGGACCGATGGAAACGAACCGACCCATCGATTCTTCGTTCGGGTTGTCCGTCGGCAAGGGGCGGGGTTCCTGTCCAACGGCGATATCCAATGCCCGCTCAGCCGAAATCTCTTTTTCTGTTCCGTGGCCGACTGCCTTGATTCGTTCCATCCAGGCAGCCACAGAGGGGTAATTCTTGGTGAAGTCGAGTTCCGCTACGTCCTGAATGAACCAAAGCCCATGATAGGCGCTGAAGTCTGCAATATTCGGTTCACGGCCGAAGAGAAAATCGCCTTTGAGCATCTCTTCCATTCCTTCGAGATGCTGCCTGGCCACAGCCTTCGCCTCCTTGCCACTCATTTGCTGTATCGACGATTTTCGCCCCATCTTGATTCTGTCCCACATGAAACGGCCGAGATCCAACAGCGACATAGTTTTGAGCATCTTCTTGATGAGATCTTTTCCGAGTGCGGTTCCAAAACAGGCCAAAAAGAATTCGGAATCCGAGCGGTTTGCGAACTCCTGCACCTCGTGATTGCAGGCTTCCAGTGCCAAGTCGGGCTTGCCGCTTATTCCGGCGATCTCAGCAGCAATCGTCTTGCTGTCACAAAAGATGTCTGCACCAATCTGCGCAACAGGAATTCTACGGTATCCACCGGCCAATCGGTCAAGTTCGGGTCGCGGCGGCATTTCCTGCACGGTCACGGATTCCCAGCTCAACCCCGCGTAACCCAACATGGCACGTATCTTTTCAGAATATGGAGACAAGGCGTAGTGGTACAGAATGATGTCGGACATGGGGTTCCTCCTATCTTGATCGTCTCTGTCATGCCTTCCCCCGTTCCTTCGATCGCCAGGGCGCAATCACGTCGAGGGCGTGAGCCTGGATGGGCGGTGAATAGATCTCCTCCGCGTGCTCGCGCATAAACCGCCACCAGTATTCCCGGCCGATCCGGTCGTAGCGCTGCAACTCCTTGATGAACCTCCGCCGCTCCCCGGCCGGAAGGATCTGTTCCGGCAGAAGAGGGTCGAGCGCGACCTGTCGAAGGCATTCGCCTCCGAGCACGAAGGACTCGACAATCGACTTCTCGAGCGGAATTCCCGGCAAGCGCTCCGCACTCCGCTGGAGACTGCCCCGCATCTTCCTGTAACCCCCTTGCAGGGCCTGGACGTTCCATAGCCTCCGGGCCCTCCCTTCGGTCCGGCGGTCCAGCTCGGTGAGGAGACACACAAGTGCTCCCGGCTCCAGGCCGAGGTCGTCGAGCCGGTTGCGCATTGCCTCTATACCTCCTCGGAGATTGTCCGGCCGGACCCAGAGGTCGGGTTGCATCTCCTTGAGCCCGAGCAGATCGAAGGCCCGGAGCCTTCGGGACGAGGCGGCCCGGTTGCTCTTGGGCAGGCCCGCCGTGTGGACGCCGATCCAGCCGCCGTCCCAGGCAACCATACGGTCTTCCAGCTTTTCCCAGGACGCGACGTGGCGCTGTACGCCCGATGCTTCGGCCGAGATTCGATACCGACCCCGCTCATCTCGCTCGACTACACCGCGGGCCAGCAGGCGCGCAAGGGTAACCCGTACGTTGTTCTCCGTAATTCCGAACAGGGTAGCCACCCGCATGGGACCCCGCACGGGCACAGGTCCGCCTGCGGCTGTCAACAGATCGAGGATCAGGCTCTTCGCTGTGATCTTCATGGCATAACATTACATGTAGTTGCAATTTACGTCAATATATGTAATTTTTGTTCTGGTTACGTAAATATTCAGCTCCAACGAAAGAAGGGCAAGATGCCTGAATCAGAACATTTCCTGGAAAAATTCGTTGCCCCGCAGAGCGTGGCGGTCGTAGGGGCGTCCAACAACGCGGCACGGATCAGCTACCATCTCGTGGGGAACCTCATCAACATGGGATATCCGGGGAGGATCTATCCGGTGAATCCCAAAGAAAAGGAAATATTGGGGATAAAGTCTTACGCAACTGTTTCAGATTTCGAAGAGGTGGTCGATCTCGCCGTGATCGGTGTGTCATCGGCCCATACGCCAGGAGTCCTTGAAGAATGCGCCCGGAAGGGCATAAAGCGGGTAACCCTTATCGCCGGCGGTTTCTCGGAGATCGGCGCCAAGGGAAAAGAAATGCAGGATCACATGGCCGAACTCCTCAAGAAATACAACATGCGTGCCATCGGACCGAATGCGTTGAGCCCCATCAATGTTCAAGGGAAATTCGCGGTCAGCTTTCATGAGCTCAAGACCATCACGCCGGGAAACCTCTCCCTGATTTTCCAGTCCGGATTGTATGAACCGGCCTTTACATGGCTGTTGACGGATTACAACCTGCGTTTCAGCAAGCTGATTGATCTGGGAAACAAGATGGACATCAATGAAGTGGACGCCCTGAATTATCTCGTCAGGGATCCGGAAACAAGGGTGATCGGGATTCACACGGAGAGCATCAGCGGCGACGGAAGAGAGTTCTACAAGGCACTATGCAAGGCCAGGGAACACGACAAGCGCGTTGTTGTAATCAAGACGGGAAGAACGAAGGCGGGTGCGAAGGCAGCCGCCTCGCATACCGGCTCCATGGTGCGGGGAAGCGACCTGGTCTTTGACGCCGTTCTGAAGCAGTCCGGTGCTCTGCGAGTGGATACCATAGAAGCCTTTTTTGATGTTTGCAGGGCCCTGGACCGTTTCGGGGAGACGCGTCCCAAAGGAAACAGGGTTGCCGTTGGTGTGTTCCCAGGGGGGCTGGGGGTCATGGTCACCGACTTGTGTGAACGGTCCGGATTACGTATGGCCCATATCAGTGAGGCATCCACTGAGCTTCTCAAACGAATCTATCCGCCCTGGCCGGTGGCCCCGAATCCCTGGGACATCGGGGTAACCACACAGTTCAATGATCCCATCACCGTCATGGACACATGGACGAACGCCATCAGCGGGGACCCCAATGTGGACATGTTGGCGTTCCAAGTGCACGAAGATATGCTTGTTCTGAGAGAAGATTTTTTCAGCATGTTCTTGAGGGCGAAAGACGCCGGGAAACCCACAGCCCTATGGATGCAGGGCAAAGAGCCGGGGACCAGCGATATGCTGAAATGGCTGGAGGAGAACAATGTCCCGGTTTTTCCCTCACCGGAAAAGGCAATCCAGGCCCTCGTGGCCCTCTATCAGCTGAATCCGCCATTGACGGGGTAGTGCGCTACCGCGCGCCTGTCCCAGGTTTCGCGACCAAACAAGCTTCCCATCGATACTATCCGGCTTTTCTCGCGTTAAGGTTCCAGGTCAACAGTGATGCCTTGCGTGGTTTTCAGATTTCGAAACGACATGGCTACGATTTGGGCTCGCCAGAAATTCGGGGTGTATAAGAGTTATCGTTGGTCGTCGCTCGAATTTCGGCCACGAAGGTAACTGGGACAAACATGAACCGAAGAAACCAGGTCTAAAATCGAAGTCCGTTCAGTTATCTGAAACGAAGATGCGATGCGCTCTTGCAGGAGCCCGAGGGAAGAACTCCTCAAATCTTTTCAAGATTCTCTTTGAATTGTACGATGATTTAGGTGGCGTGCCAGAGAAAGCCACGAGTGTTTCCTCCCCGGCACGTCGGGGCCATGTCTGTGGTGGGCATGGCCTTTCGTTCTTCTGCGCCGGGGAAATGCCAGTCCTTATCGTCATTAGAGATCAAAATCATAGCCTTCTACGAACCCAGCACGAGTCTTTGCCGGATAGACGTCTTCGGATAAATTATCCTAGAAAAAGAGTATCCTTTCGTGTACTATGCCTCCAATTTTGGATCGGAGAACCAACTCAAATCCAGTGAAACAGGCTGAATTCCCGGAGTGAAGCTCGGATAGGAGAGGGGGGAATGACAAAGTCCGAACTCATCACCGCTGTCGTGAGTCGGTTGCCTTACTTGACCCGGACGGATGCGGAAATGATCGTGGAAACAATGTTTGGCAGCATAATAGAGAGACTGGCTCAAGGAGACCGCATTGAGATTCGTGGCTTTGGCAGCTTTGCAGTGAGATACCGGGCTGCACGTTTGGGGAGGAATCCGAAGACGGGGGAAATTGTTCAAATTTCGGCAAAGCGGGTGCCTCACTTTAAGATCGGCAAGGAGTTATATGCGCGAATCAATCCGCTAGCTCAAGAATAAGAGGTATCCTCGTTGGACCACTTCCCATGGAGAATGGATATGGGCTTGATCCGTACGATGGGCGCATTCTGTTACGTAGCGTGTGACACTCGGAACTGCACCAAGAAAATGGAACATATCGACGAGAGGCTTCTTCGGCAGTTGGCTGGATTGTGTGGATGGGAGAGGAGGGTAAATCAATGGATCTGTCCGAATTGTGCGGAGATTTCTAGCAGGAGACAAATAACGGCTTCGGGGTCGAGACAACAGGCGGAGATCGGTTCTGAAAAATGATGTATCGATTGAACCAAGAAGAGTTCGACCGGGCATGGACACTTCCCGGTGATGAAAGATACCGATACTTCCTGTCGAAGGTCGTAGATCTCGCAGAGGTATGGACACTGAAGGGGCCTGATGGATTTGTCTTCTTCGCCACCGACGAAGAGGGACAGTGCAAGTGCCTTCCTTTCTGGCCCCACCCTGACCATGCAGCTGCCCTTGCCGTAGACATGTGGGCAGATTGTGAGCCTGAGAGAATTGATCTCAATTCATTCTGGGCCAATTGGCTTCCGGGAATGAAGAGAGACCATCTGAAGGTCGCTGTATTTCCGACGCCTCTGGGAACAAGTATTATCGTAGAACCCGAAGCGCTCATGGAAGATCTAAGCTGAGACGTTCCTCGGTTCAAATACGAAATAGTCGCATCCCAAAACCGAGCGCTCAACATAAGCCATTACCCGATGTTCCTTTGGAGACTAGGACCTACAATTGAAGTCGAACAGTGCGCCAGACAGATTCGGAGGTGATGAGAGGGAGGCCAGCGAGAGAGGCATGGATTTACTGAGGATCATCTCGGTTGAGTTTGAACAGCGTACGGACTCTCATCAGTTCATGGAGCACCTCATAGACAATTTCATCCAGAGCCTTCATTCGTAACCCGAGCTGTGCCATCACGTGGTCTGAAGGCCGGTAACTTAGGTGGAGTAGTCACGAAAAGCGTTGACAGGTAGGGACTCAAAGTAGTTGGTGAGTCATGGTCTTCCGGTTAAGATGAGATTTGCCAAGAAAACATCTTAACAAGGAGGAAGAGCGATGACTCAGACGCAGTATATCATAGGCCGGAAGTTAAACATCCTCGAGTTGGGAAAGACGCTGGGCAACATCAGCGACGCCTGCCGAAAGCTGGGCATAAGCCGCCAGCATTACTACGACATCAAGAAAGCCATTGACGAAGAGGGGTTGGAGGGCCTTCTGGAGAAGTCCCGAAAGGTTCCCCGAATCGGCAACCGGGTGGCTCCAGAGATCGAGCAGAAAGTGCTCGATTATTCACTGGAATTCCCCACACACGGCCAAGTCCGAGTGTCCAACGAACTGCGCAAGCAGGGGATTCTGGTCAGTGCCGGCGGCATTCGATCGATCTGGGTTCGGCACGGCCTTCAGGTCAAGAGCCTTCGGCTGAAGCGGCTGGAGGAATGGGCTGCCCAGAACGGTGAAGTCCTTACCGAATCCCAGGTGAAAGCCTTGGAGGAGGCCAAGCAAGAAAAGGAGGCTTACGGAGAGGTCGAGAGCCCCCATCCTGGCTTCCTGCTCGCCCATGACACCTGCTATGTCGGTACGATCAAAGGTGTGGGTCGGATCTACCAGCAGACGGCCATCGACACACATGCCAACGTAGGGTTCGCCAAGCTGTATCTCGAGAAGACGGGGCTGGTGGCTGCCGATTTCCTCAATGACAAGGTCCTGCCGTTCTACGATGCCCAAGGGATCCGGGTCCAGAGGGCTCTCACGGACAACGGTGTTGAATACTGCGGCCGACAGGAAAGCCATCCATACGAGCTTTTCCTCTACCTCAATGATATCGAGCACACCCGAACCAAGGTCCGGAGACCACAGACCAATGGGTCCGTAGAGCGACTGAACCAGACCATCCAGGACGAATTCTACTCCGTGGCCTTCCGAAAGCAGCTCTATCGGACAGTGGAGGAGATCCAAGTGGATCTGGATGTTTTCATGGAGTACTACAACAAGGAGCGCACCAACCAGGGGCGGTACTGTCAGGGACGGACGCCCCAGGAGACCTTCAACGACGGCCTACAGCTCTACAATCAGTACGTCTTCGACAATGAGGTAGAAGAAATAGCGGCAGCGTAGTATCCTTACGGAGGGTTAACCGGAAGACAATCTGTCAACGCAAATACCGTTCAGGGCAGGTATATGCGGGCATTCCTACCCATCTTGAGGCTGCGTGATGAACGTTGTTCCCTGGTCGAAGATTTCACTTAAACCCCTGTCC
>Ga0180434_10002143_pt1 | contig 27041 bp, 22 predicted proteins | sample SS_ome_7_FD_132453 | JGI IMG/M metagenome (GOLD analysis project Ga0180434, IMG submission 132453) | Hypersaline lake sediment archaeal communities from the Salton Sea, California, USA - SS_1_D_2 metaG | ecosystem: Environmental > Aquatic > Non-marine Saline and Alkaline > Hypersaline >... | reverse complement strand
GGCGGGAGCTGTATTTAAAACCGATATCGATCTGGGAGCGGCATATGTCCATAAAAGGAGAATCAAGAATTTCACCGGGAAGCCCAAGCCACTTTTCTGATTTGAAATCAGGAATGATATTTGTCAGAGCCTGACCTTTTTTCATCTCTACTTTAGGAGCTGCTCCATAATCTGATTCGAAGTGAGTCAGAATCCGCACCGGTTCAAGCTTCTTCCCATCCATTTTCCTCGGAGCCGTGCAGTGCGCTAAAGTAATCACTCCGTCATGAGGAAAAGTCGGGTCATTGAGAAAAACAGGTCTCCCTGAGATACCGGCCAAAAGAATCCCGGCCGGAATGACCACAAAATCGGATTCGCAGAAAGCCAGATAACCGGAATCATTCAAGACACTCAGAGTCAAGCACGCAGATGTCTCAGCCAGAGGCATAATCGTACCCATGCATCCCTTTATAGTCACAGCCCGGCATTCTGCCTTATTCATAAGGCTCTTAAAAACATCCTCCAGCAGGAACGCATGATCAACGAATTCTCTCTTCGTTTCCAATCTGACATGCCTGTCCTGACAATAATCCTCAGCCCTCATACGGGCTCTCCGGACAGCTTCCTTATCCATCCGAGCTTCTTTAATAAGGGCTCCGAGCTCGTTGTAAGTTATAGTCTGGATGTCATATCCCCATTTCTTCCTCACAAGCTCGGGAACGACCTCATCCGGTTGAGCCCAGGCTCCCGGCCCCCCCACAGCCAAAATTCTTGTATTTTTTGCATTTTTTAATCCGCACAAAGCGCGAAGACGCCAGAGAATTTCATCTTGACTATCAATAACCACATCATCCTGGTTCACCCCCTCCAGTGATAAAGTATCGGTGTGCTGACGGAGATACCGCGGGCTTATGATTTCATACCAGAGATACACAGGGCCTGACCTGTGCCGGCAGAAAAAAATCATGTCCTTCCCATGTGCATGTATGGCATTAAAAATATCCATCCATCCTCCGGCGGCATAAATGAGAAACACATCCGCATCCAGTGAATTTCTGAGTTTTAAAGCTTCATCTCTACTGCGTATACCTATAAGAGGTTTGATTTCTAAAGGAAATTCAGCACCTGCTTTGATGGCTGCCAGCTCTCCTCTTATCTGGGCTCCTTCTTCCTCCGCATCCTGTTGGGTCTGAATCCCTCCCCATGACCTCCAACTCCTTTGATGACGGCGTTTTGGAGTGCTGTACGTTAAAACCGGCTGCACGATCAAGGGAATACAGGCGATCTCCAGTTGACCCTCAATATTTTCATCTTTCACTTTTGCCCAGGAAAGTCTTCCAAGAGCTGTGCTGGCTAAAGCAGTGGCTCCCATACAATTCAGAAAATCCCGCCTGGAAATTCCATCTGAAGGGAATGATCCCTCCTTATTTGAGTCATTTTTTTTCATACAAAATCTCCTCTTTGGAAGCCCCTCCTTGATGAATGGCTCTTTTAACCTGGATTAGTTATAGTCAAGCATAATCTTCTTGTCTTCTTTGAGAAGATAAGGGGCGACCTTTTCTATTTCCTTTAATGACGGAAGTCTGCTGTGAGCTGTGAGATACTTCAAAGGAATGGGATGTGTTCCTATGACCACAGGCAGTTCATAATAACTCTCTATGAAATTCTTGAAATAAAGCGTGTAGGGACAGGGGGGGTATCCCACAACAAAACCTGTGGCCAGATGGATGACTTCCGCACCGTTTTTTTTCATCTCTTCCGGAACGTATTCCACATTTACGCCGGGACACCCTCCGCACTGGCCAAAGCCCACAACATCAAGCAGCATACTGTCAGGATATTTGGAAAATCCACCCACATGCTCCCTCATAGACCGGAGACACTTTCCTCCCCCGCAGCTATCATACCTCGCACAGATAATGATTCCGATTTTTTTTGAATCTGATCCTTCTTTCAAAGAAGAAAATACTCTTGTCCGGTTAAGGTCCGGCTTTTTAAACTTACTGGCACCCACAGCTCCAAGAGAAGCCATGCCAAAGACAGAATGCTGGAAAAACTCTCTCCTGTTTTGAATCTCCTTAAATGAAGACATAAGACCTCCTTTCCTTTATGAGACAATAGCGCAGAACTCTATTCTTTTATGCGAATTAAAATAATATAGGCATCAACCACACCCAGTCAATATAAACTTAAACCCTGAGGAATATTATCACAGCCCGATGTACTTTTGACTGAACAAAACAATTGATATATTATGAATGTTCGGATTAGGAGTATGATGGCAAGGCAATATATATAATCATAAATGACTAAATTTATTATAAAGGGGAGTTAAATAAATGCAAAAATATGATATCATTATAATCGGTGGAGGGGCGGCAGGGGTTACCTGTGTCATTTCAGCTCACACAACTTACCCTGACAAAAAAATCGCTCTCATCAGAAAAGAAAAGGTTGCTTTAATCCCCTGCGGTATTCCTTATATAATCCATTCTCTAAATTCGGTCGAAGAAAACATACTTCCCGATGAACTGATCACAAAAACAGGAGCGGATTTAATCATTGATGAAGTCATCGAAAAAGAAGAAAAGACTCTAAAACTGAAAAGCGGCAAGGAAGTCGGCTATGATAAACTTGTCATAGCAACGGGCTCTGTGCCCCTTTTACCTCCCATTCAAGGCATTACAAAAGAAGGCATTTTTTCTGTAAAAAAAGATTACGAATATCTCTCTCATATGAGGAAGTATGCGGAAAAATGTCAAGATATCGTGATCATCGGTGGAGGCTACATCGGAGTGGAGATGGCTGACGAGTTCATAAAAAACGGGAAAAAAGTGACCATGGTAGAAATGCTGGATCGGCTCCTGCCCACCACAATGGATTGTGAATTCGGCAATAAAGCACAGGAGATACTTGAATCTCAAGGGGTCGAAGTCATTGTGGGTCAAAGAGTGAATGCTATTCAGGGAGACAAGAAAGTAACAGGTGTTGTACTGGATAACAAAAAAGAGATAAAGGCTGATTTGGTCCTCGTCTCTGCAGGGGCCAGGCCGAATGTGACTTTAGCCAGCGGATTCGGACTTGCCGTGCACCCAAGGAACGGCATATGGGTCAACGAATATTTGCGTACTTTTGATAAAGATATCTTTGCCATTGGGGACTGTGCGGCAAAATATGACTTCTTTACAGGAAATTTCTCAAACATAATGCTGGCCTCGACCGCCATGGCTGAAGGAAGGCTGGTGGGATCGAACCTCTTCGAGATAAAAGTCATGAGAAAGTTCATAGGAGTCCTGGGTTCCTTTTCCACAAAAATAGGGAATACCGCATTTGGCACCAGCGGTCTTACCGAAGAAAAAGCAAAGGAAATGAATATGGATTACATTGTTGGGACCGCGACCACAACCGACCGGCACCCCGGAAAATTACCGGGCGCCTCAAAGCTTTTCCTAAAACTCATATTTTCCCGTTACTCCCATACCCTCCTAGGAGCCCAGATATACGGAGGCGATTCAGTAGGAGAAATGGTAAACATGTTCTCGGTCATGATTCTAAATAAAATGACGGATATGGATATAGATAACCTCCAAATAGGCACACACCCGCTGTTATCTGCATCCCCGATTGCATACCCGGCTATTAACGCATCTGTGGACGCTATAAAAAAATGGTATGAGTACAGGAAAAAATAAAACCGATGCAATACTGTTTTCCTAGACAAATGAGAACTATCAGGCTTGACGGGAAAACACAGAAGCAGATGAGCAAAAGAACAAAATACGGCATTATAATCTTAGCTGTCTTGTTTTTTTCTTCTCCTTTGCTGGCTCAAAATTCTCAAGGCAGTGTGCATGTAAACGGAGGGCTGTCCTGGGTCTTTAAAGAAAACATCGCCTCGGGATTCGAGACCGGGTTTGGATTTTCCGTTCCTCTTTTTAACAAAACCTCTCTTGTTTTCAACTTCGGATACTGGAAAAGCAGTGTGAACGAAGAGGCAGATGGCCTTTACAGCGGCACCTTAAGCATGGCTCCGTTCCAGGCATCCCTGTACTATCATATTTTAGAGAGCAAAGGATTTGTTCCCTACGTGTTCGGAGGAGCCGGAATGATTTTCACTCACATTGACATGGAGGATTTGATAACAATACCTGAAATATCAATAAACCAGAAAGTGAATAACGGAGTCAGCTTTCACGGAGGCGCAGGTTCTCTTCTTAAATTAAACGATCATCTGGCTCTCTTTGGTGAGGTTTGTTTTTTATACAGAAAAGCAGAGGGTACGACCACTATCACGGACATGAACAACGGGACCTCAACTGAAAAGTTCCCTCTGAATCTAAACTCCTTAGTTCTGAGGTTCGGCATCAAATATTATTTATAAAAAATAAATTTTTAATAGATAAAGGAGGTGTCAATGAAAAAAACACTTATGCTGTGGTTCATCTGTCTTCTGTTATCCTCTTTTGGCCGGACAGAGGTTGGAGATGTCCTCAAAGTAATAGAAACCCCCGGACCCTGCCCTACAGGGCTTGCATGGGATGGCAGCCACTTATGGATCGCCGATTCCTATGAAGACAAAATCTTTGAAATTAATCCAACAACAGGCAAGATTATCAAAAGCTTTGACTCTCCCGGCTATTATCCGGAAGGCTTGGCGTGGGACGGAAAAGCCCTCTGGCACGTAGACTCAGGTGAAAAATACATGTACAAAATAGATCCTGAAACAGGAACGGCAACAGCTGTTTTGGAATCAAACAGTTCCTATCCCAGAGACCTGGCCTGGGACGGCGAGTTTCTTTGGATGACCGATTACAGCCGCGATATCATCCTCAAGGTATCACCTGTTGACGGAATGATGGTCCAGAACTTCCCCTCCCCTGCAGGAGAACCGGCAGGACTGACATTTGACGGGAAGTATCTCTGGGTTACGGACAGAATTGCAGACAGAATCTACCTTGTCAATCCCTCTGACGGGCTCTGCCTTTCCTCTTTCCGGAGCCACGGGCCCTTTCCTTACGGCCTTGCCTGGGGCGAAAACGCTGTCTGGAATGTCGATTATGAGAATAGGGAAATATATAAAATCAAAGTCTTCTGCCAAGACTTTTTGGCTCAATGGGACGAGCGCCATATGAATCTCCATTTTATCAAAGAATTTCGAAACTATGGTCCGGGAAATGTCAAAACTCTCGATATCTATCTTCCGATACCCAGAAGCAGGGATAACCAGGAATTAATGGAGCCCCTTCAGTTCGATCAGGAGCCGGATGAAATCATCACTGATAATTGGGGACAAAAAATCGCTCATTTCCACTACGAAAATCTGGAGAAAAATTCCGTGGTAAAACCGGGATGGAGTGTGAAGGCAAGGATTTTCTCAACAGAATATTTCATTTATCCAGATAAAGTAGGAAAGCTACAGGATATTCCCGAAGACATAAGAAATAAATACACCGCAGACGGTGATAAATACAGAATCAATGACCCGTATATCCAGAACCTGGCGCACAAAATCGCCGGAGAAGAAACAAATCCCTACTGGATAGCGCTTCGCATTTTTGATTATCTGGGTGAAAACTTAAGCTACAACCTCAAACCATTGGGAGGATGGAATCCAGCGCCCACTGTGCTGCGGCGCGGCACAGCATCGTGTTCTGAATATTCCTACTGCATGATCGCCTTATGCCGGGCTTTAGGCGTTCCCATAAGATATGTGGGAGCCGTGAGCCGCAGAGGCGACGACGCAGGAATCGATGATGTGTTTCACCGCTGGACAGAAGTCTATCTGCCCAACTTCGGATGGATCCCTTTTGATGCCAACAAAGGTGACTCTGCTTCCCCCGGAGAAAAAGTGCTGGGGATCGGGAATGTGGCCGCCCGCTATATCATCACAACTGAAAATGGCGGAGGAGATGATTACCTGTGGTTCGGGTACAACTATGGGTTTAAATGGACCTCTGAAGGAAAATGCCGGATCGAAGAGAAAAGTTACGGGCTGTGGTCGCCCTGGGGAGAGAAAAAATACAGAAAGCCTGTGGAAGTGAAAAAATAAATCTCAGGTTTTTACAAAAAAAAGAAGAACGCCCGCTGTTACGGTAAGTGCAAGTGAAAAATAGAAAGGCACTGCCATTCCAAAGCTTTCCCATAAAATCCCGGCAATAAAAGAAGCGGGCAGAGTGCAGAGACCTGTTATCATCTGGAATCCTCCCAGTCCGCTGGCACGGAATTTTTCAGGGGCAAGCTCGCTGACAAATGCAGTCTGTACCGGTTCAAGCGCCCCTTTGTGAGCTCCGTACAAAATAAAACTAAGAATAACGGTCAGACGGCTTTTTCCCATAATCAGAAAGACAAGCACTGATGCCCATAAAACAAAAGAGAGAAACAGCACTGGTTTTCTTCCGATTCTATCAGCAAGTCTCCCCATGGGGATGGACAATAAAAATGCTGCCACAGAAAATATGAGGTACAATACCGGTATAAAAGCAGAGTTAAAACCTTGTTCTTTGCCATATATCAATAAAAAAGAATAACTGAAAGCCCCCAAAGTGAAAATCGAGCTCAATAAAAGAAAAAGTTTATAATTTCTGTTTAAATCTTTTATGGAAATCCCTTTATCAAGCTTTATCTTCTCTGGTTTTTTCTCTTTGATAAAAAAAAATATCAATGCCACACTCATTAAAGTCGGAACAGCGGCAAGAAAAAAAAGGAGTTTATATCCCAGAAGTCTAAAAAAGATAATGCACAGGATGATCCCAAATACAGCCCCCAGATGATCCATAGCGCGAATATATCCGAAATTTTTTCCCCTGTTTTTTTGTACTGAAATATCTGCGACATAGGCATCTCTTGGGGCTCCTCTTATTTTCCCGCTCCTATCCAATACCCGAAAAGGGATCAGATGGGTCCATACTGAAGACAAGGCATAGCCTATGCGTGAAAGGGCCCCAAACAAATAACCTACCCATATGAAAATCTTCCGTCTCCTTATTCGATCAGAAAAATATCCGGACAAAGCTTTGGATAAAGAGACAAGAGCATCCCCGAGACCATCGAGAAATCCCAAAGCTGTCATATTTGCCTTGAGTATCTGGGTCACAAAGAGCGGCCATATGGGATAGATCATGTCCGAACCCATATCGTTCAAAAACGATGCCGCGGCAAAAGTCCGGATGATTTTTTTAGATTCTTTTTGTCTCTCTTGCATTTCTTTTGGAAAAACCCTTTTTGAAGCCACATTCTAGTACAAAATCATGGTGATTACAATTTCATTCCCGTAGTGACATGTCTCTTCTTCAAAAGTCACAACAGGATTAATTTTCCCTTGAATTATCAAAATGAATTGAATATGATTTTCTCATCTGCAGAATTTTAAAGGAGATAAAAATGAGTTTCCATCTAAGAATCATGAAAAAATCAAGTATTTTGCTTTTTTTGACACTAACCGGATTACTCATGATAGCCGGCTGTACGCAAAACAAAAAAGAGGAGTCCATAATGCCTCCAAAAGCAGAAAAGATACCAAAAGAATTAACCATTCACGGAGACACCCGGATCGATCCTTATTATTGGCTAAACCAGCGGGATAAACCCGAAGTCATAGAATATCTTAAGGCTGAAAACGCCTATAGGGAAGCTGTGATGAAGCACACAGAAGAGCTCCAGGACAAACTCTACAACGAAATCATAGGAAGGATAAAAAAGACAGATATGTCAGTTCCTTATCTGGACAACGGTTATTATTATTATTCCCGTTTTGAAGAAGGGGATAACTATCCTGTCCATGCGAGGAAAAAAGGCAGCCTGGAAGCAGAAGAGGAAGTCATGCTGGATGTCCAAGAGATGTCTAAAGGGCATTCCTTCTATAGTGTGGCAGGCCTGAGTGTCAGCCAGAACAACGATTACCTGGCTTACGGTGTGGATACAGTCAGCCGAAGAAAATACACCATTCACATCAAAGACCTCTCTACAGGAGAAACACTCGAAGATGCTATCCCCGACACCACCGGAAGAGCTGTCTGGGCCAATGACAATAAAACTCTCTTCTACACAAAAAAAGACGACACTCTGCGAGCGTTTAAAATATTCAGGCATGTCATGGGTACAGACGCCTCTCAGGACGTTGAGATTTTCCATGAAAAGGACACCACGTTCTCCACTACCATTTATAAAACAAAGTCAGACCAGTTCCTTATCATCGCCTCCCACCAGACCCTGTCAACAGAGATGCGCTATCTGGATGCCAACAATCCTACCGGCGAATTTAAAATCTTTCAGGAAAGAGAAAAAGACCACGAGTATTCCATATCCCATTATCAAGATAGATTTTATATCGTAACCAACTGGAATGCTAAAAATTTTCGCCTTATGGAGACAGATGTCAATCATACCGAAAAATCCAACTGGAAAGAAGTGATCCCCCACCGCAGCGAGGTGCTTCTCAACAACATTGATATCTTTAAAGACTATCTTGTCCTAAGTGAAAGGAAGGACGGCCTGCGACAGATAAGAATTATGAGCCAAACAGACGACAGGGATTATTACATTGATTTCGAAGACAAGGCTTATGTGGCCTATCCTACCAGCAATCTTGAATTTGACACCGAGGTTCTGCGCTTCTCCTTCTCCTCTCTCACCACTCCCCGGTCTGTATACGACTATAACATGAAGACCGGAGAGAGAGAACTGCTTAAAAGGGAGGAAGTGCTTGGTGAATTCGATCCCGACGACTATCAAAGCGAGCGCTTTATGGTCACAGCACGGGACGGAGCAAAAGTCCCTGTTTCCCTTGTTTACAGAAAGGGGATGGCCATGGACGGCAATAACCCGCTTCTTCTTTATGGCTACGGCTCCTACGGAGCCAGTATGGACCCGAGTTTTAGTTCGGTAAGGTTAAGCCTTCTGGACAGAGGATTTATCTATGCCATAGCTCATATCAGAGGAGGCTCTGAGATGGGCAGAGACTGGTATGAAGACGGAAAACTGCTCAAAAAGAAGAACACTTTTACTGATTTTATAGACTGTGCCGACTATTTGATCCAGGAAGGATACACCAATTCAGATAAACTTTTTGCTATGGGCGGAAGTGCCGGAGGCCTGCTTATGGGTGCTGTGCTTAACATGAGGCCGGACCTGTGGAAAGGTGTGATAGCCGCCGTTCCTTGGGTTGATGTGGTGACCACTATGCTGGATGAAAGCATCCCTCTCACTACCAGTGAATTTGATGAATGGGGAAACCCGAAAGACAAAACATATTATGAGTACATGCTCTCTTATTCCCCTTATGACAATGTCACAGCACAGGATTATCCGGCCATATTGGCAACGACCGGGCTTCATGATTCTCAGGTCCAGTATTTCGAGCCGACCAAGTGGGTAGCCAAATTAAGAGATTTAAAAACAGATGACAATCTCCTTGTTTTGGACGTTGATATGGAATCTGGCCACGGAGGGGCTTCAGGGCGTTTCAAGCGCTTTAAAAGGACGGCTCTTGAATACGCTTTTATGCTGGATCTTCTCAGAATCTCAGAGTAGCTGTTCTTTTAGTCTGATTTTTTTTCATACTCAAGAGACCACTGAACGGAAGTGTTCTCTCCGGGCCTCAGTTCAATAATGCGGAGGATTCCTGTTTTCTCAATCTTTTCTTTTTGAGCCCCTGTGCAGGAGAGTCCCTTAAAAATATATCCCTCAGGCTCTGCAATATACAGCATGTAACTATCTCCGCCCACGACCTCACTCTGGCCGGAAAGAAATCCATCCTCCCATTTGACTTTGCTCAGTTCATAACCACAGGATATATGGCGGTTTGTCGCAATGATTTGAGGATGGCCTTTCCGTCCTCGTACACAAAAAAGCTGGCAGTTGTATTTGGAATCAATCATTCCCGGATTGAATCCCTCTGTAAAACTTCCTAATAACTTATGGGACCAGAACTCAAATATAAAATATTCTTTCTCCGGGCTGAGGCCTATACTCTTAAAGGAAATCCATTTGATATCACTGTTTATCCTTCCCAGCAGCATCCAGTTCTCAAACGGAGTGTTCATCTCCATAAGATACAGGGAGCATCTGGGAGCCTGCTCTCCGTCAAAAATCCTTGGGCCCGAGCCGCTGACCTCTGAATCGACCCGGCTCAACAAACTGGAACGCGAGGGATCGACATCGAATATCTGACCGGGGAGGGTGAACAAAACAGGAATAGTTCTCTTTGCGGGTTCCGCTCTTTCTGTCCTGTAAATTTCAGGTTTGTCAGTCAGCATATACAGAGAGCCGGTCAAAGACGTGACCATTGTGGACCGGTAGGCTTCTTCGTCGCTGAGCTCAATATGGTCTGGGTCATTTCTCCATATCACATTATTAAAGGAGTTGTACTGAGCAAGCCCTCCGTAACCGAATCCGTCCGTTCCGATCCGGCATCCGTCTATGATCCCAATTAATTCAGGCCTTATTCCCCAACATCCCAAGAGAAAGCTTTCTTCACCGATTTGATCCCGGACCGCTCTCACAACTTTCTGGTAAGAAGGAACAAGATCCAAGTTTCTTTCTTCAAAATATTGTGAATAACTGTTGTAGCCTTCATATCTCAAATGCCTCATTGCATCCACTTTGAAATATTTCCAGCCCATCTTTTTTAGGTCTCGGTACAATGGTTTTATCAACTGCTCCAGTGTTTCATCCGAACTGTTCATCACATATCCGACCCACTCTCCGTAAGCGGGTTCTCCCTCTCTGTCCAGAACAAAAAGATTTTTGTGTGAAAAGGCATATTCCTTTATAAGAAAACTCAAATAGGTCCAGATCCCTGGTTTAATGCTTTTCTCACTTATGGAGCCGCACAAGCTCTCAAGACCTGAAGGAAACTTTTCATTCGGAGAAAGCCAGGTTTCCGGCGTTCCGGCGGGTTCCTGCTGATAGCCGTCATCGATCTGGAGATATTCCAGGCCGTAGGGAACAAGCTCTTCTGATAGGATATGGGCTGTTTTTTTAATGCTCTGTTCATCGATATCATCAAAATAAGCAAACCATGAACACCAGCCTGCCACAGAATCCTTCCACACTTCATAAGTCCAGGGCTTAAAATGACGAAGCCCCCGGTGTTTCTGATAATAATAAGGCCTGAAACGGATGATGATATTCCTCCCAGTAACTAATAACTTAAAAGTATTGCCCGAAGAAGATGATTCACCGGGAACGATTTTTACCTCGGAAGGGTAGTCCACAGACAGCACCCAGTCATAATACCTGTCGTAGACAGCCCTGTTCAAAAGGCTTGTGCTCAGCCCCACGCTATGACGCACCACAAGAAGGGCGTCCTCCAGTCTTTCAGCCTCGCAGGGAAAAGCCTGCAGGGAGGCCGTAATCATTCCTTTCAGCTCTAAAGGAGTTTTTCGGGATGTCCATTTAAATACCTGCTCAATCCCTTCTTTGTCGCGGTCCTCTATGACATTGAACGCTGTATCCTGGTCCCTGTTTTCAATGGCTGCTCTTAAAATTATTTGATTGTTGTACTCAAGCTCCAAGGTCTTTCCGTCCCAGTTCAGTTCAGCAGGCTCGTTTCCCGGACCCTTTATCCTGTCCGCATCATCTGATCTGGCAGAAACTGAAAATACATTTACAGAAAATACAAAAAAGAAAAAAAAGAGGGTAAATAGTTTTTTCCTTTCCATTATGTCCTTTTTCAGAAAAATTTCTTTACAAGAGCCAACTCAATAGCCGTACAGATAGAAATACTTTTTTCCAAACAAACTGAAAACCAGAAACGCTTTTATCCTTTTACATGTTACCTGCTCACAGCCTGTGCCAGTCTTTCCTGAACTTGAGATAAATTTTCAAGCTCTTTTTCTTTGGCTTTAATGGCTTTGTTGGTCTTTGAATACTGGCTTATCAAAGCCACACTGATTGCAACGGAAACAGCGCCGAGAGCGATCCAAACCGCCTTGCCTCCACTGGATGTACTGCTTCTTTCTCCTGTATCCTCACCAGCATCACCAGCTCGGATTCCTTTCTCAGGTTCAACTTGAGTGTACTGATAAATACAAAGTCCCCCTGCCGCTATCAGGCCTATGGAGCCTAACAAATAGCCGGTCCTTTTTTTCTTTAGGGAATTGACCTCCTCTTTAAGCGACATTTCTTCTGAAGCCTCCTGAGTAAAAGCAGTTCCTTCCAATAAAAATCCTTTCATGGGGAAAAAAACAGCTCTCATGTTGGCTCTGTTTGTGTAGTCTGTTTTCAACGAAAATTCCTGGACTGTGACACTATCCGTATCTGACAGGTGTGAGTCCGTTGAAAACACAGGAATTGTGATAAATTGAACAAACGCAAACACTAGAAAAATAACAGCAGTCTTTTTCATGCTCCCTCCTTTTAATAACTCCATTGGAAATTATATCCCAATTTTTGAATAATTATATCAAAAAAATAAACTGTGTCAATTTTTATGGGTTGATTGACCGGATTATTGCTTTATGGTATTTGTATAGACTTGGTTGAATGAAAAATGGATGACAAAGAAAAGAAAACCATAGGGATACTCGGGGGAATGGGGCCTGAAGCCACTGCCTTTATGTTCAACCTCTTTATCGAGGAAGCAAAAACAGAAAAGGATCAGGACCACCCAAAAATAATCATTTTCAGTAATCCTGAAACTCCACCCAGGACCGACGCCATCTTCGAACACGGTGAGAATCCCGTCCCCTTCCTTATAAAAGGCATCACCCTCCTTCAAAAGGCAGGGGCCGATATTATTGTCATGCCTTGTGTCACCGCTCATTACTTCATACAAGATGTCATGAAAGAAAAGGACTTCAGATTCATAAGCCTTCTTGATGAAGCATTCAAGTGGGTCAAAACAAATTTCCCCGGCCTTCAAAAAGCAGGCCTCTTATCCAGCAGCGGCACAATCAAATCGGGTATTTTTCACAAAACTTTTGAAAAAAAAGGCATTAAGCTGATGACTCCTGATGATAACGAACAAAAAATCGTCATGGAAGCTATTTTTGGGAAGAGAGGGATAAAAGCCGGATATAAAACAGGCAGCAGTCATGAGAATATTGTCCGGGCTGCCTTTTCTCTCATAGACAAAGGCGCTGGGGCAGTCATCGCAGGATGTACTGAGATCCCGCTGGTTCTTAAGGCTGAGGATATCAATGTCCCGTTCATCGAACCTATGCGGATAACCGTAAGAGCTGCTTTAAAAGAAGCCGGATACAGCACAAGATAAGAATATTTTAATGGAGGCTTAATGTGAAACAACACAAGACAACCACTTTCAAATGGATCCTATTACTGTCCCTTATCTCGTACATGTGCCTCCTTTTCACGGCACTGTCTCTGATTGCCCCTAAAAAAGATAATAATGCGGAAAGTTTCATGCCAACAGGATGCACTTCCATTCTTGTCGGCAAAAATGCTTCTGCGGACGGCTCTGTAATGACGACCCATACAGCTGACTGCGGGGTATGTGACTGGACCTGGCATCATGTCCCGGCAGCAGAACACAGTTCAGAAGAGGTCAGGAAAATCTATCACATAAGCCAAATAAAGACATGGCCTCCAGAACAGGGAGGAAAATGGAACATGGCCTTTGAAGAGGGTTATACGGGATTGGATATCCCCCAGGTCTCCCATACTTACTCATATCTTCACGGAGTATTCGGGTACATGAACGAACACCAGCTCGCCATGGGAGAATCAACTATTGGCTGCAGAAGAGAGATGAGAAATCCCACACCGGCTGCCAAGATCGATATAACCATACTGACCCTTATAGCCATGGAACGATGTCAAACAGCCCGTGAGGCCATACAGCTCATGGGCACTCTTGCTGAAAAATACGGTTACGGTTTCCATGATAGTGGAGAGATGCTTGCGGTCGCAGATCCAGAGGAGGCCTGGATTTTCGAAATCATGCCCGTAGGGCCTTTATGGACACCTGAGAGCGGGGAACCCGGTGCTGTCTGGTGCGCTCAAAGAATCCCGGATGACCATGTGAGCGTCTGCCCTAATGAATCCAGGATAGGAGAAGTCGATCAAAGCAACAAAGATATGTTTATGACATCTCCGAACATCATATCCTTTGCTGTCAAACACGGTTATTTTGACCCGGAAAGCGGCCAGCCTTTCAACTGGAAAAAAGCCTATTCACCTTCTGAAGGAAGCGCCCAATCCAGCGCAGGCCGAAGAGCGCGGCTGTGGAGATTCTTTGACCTGGTCGCACCTTCCAAAAATTTCAATCCTGAAACACCAAATATGGAACTTCCGTTTTCTGTTAAACCGGATAAAAAAATTTCCCTAAAAGATGTGATGAATATCACACGGGATAAATATAAAGGAACCCGGTTCGATCCTTCACAGGGAATAAAATCAGGCCCATTCAACAATCCCAACCTTTTCCAGGGTTTTCAATTCAAAGGTGAGCGGTACAACAGCTCCCGCTGCATTTCTGTCAATAATGTGGAATACACAACGATCACCGTATGCAGAAACTGGCTTCCCGATCCAATAGGTGGAGTTGTATGGCTGGCTTTTGGTGCCCAGGACACTTCGTGTTATATGCCTCTTTATGCCGGCATTACAGAGATCCCTGAATCATTCAGCATCGGAGACCACTGGGAATTTAACAGAGACTCTGCCCGCTGGGCCTTTGATTACGCGGATTTTCACACTCAGGTGATTTACTCTCACGCTATAGAGGACGTGAAAAAAGAAATACAGACCTGGGAAGACGGAGCCATAGAAAAAGCCCCAACCATAGAGGAAACAGCTCAAAAACTGCACAGGGAAGACCACCTGCTGGCAAAAAAATTCCTAACGGATTATTCAAATTCCAATGCCTTAAGAGTCATTGATGCCTGGTGGAAACTGGGAGACAAGCTTCTGGTCAAATACAATCATTTCCGGATCTATGACTCCGAACAAAGAAAAGTCAGGCGCCTCTCTTTCCCAGAGGAATGGATAAAGGCTCTCATAACACATGAAAAACTGGAGCCTGCCGGCGGGAGATAAAAAATAAAAATATCCTTGCCTGTAAAAAAACATTGATTTTTATTCAGGGGAAATATAATCTATTTTTAGCTTCAAGATGATACAGCCTTATCCATACAGATACGGCAAGAAAGAATATGAGGGAAAACAAGAAAAAAGAGGAAAAGGAAATTCAGGTTTAACAATATAATATTTAGGAGGTCACGGAATGGAAGAACGGAAAGAGGTTACTTTTGGAGAATGGTTTTTAACTATTTTTTTAATGGCGATTCCACTTGTTAATCTAATACTTCTTTTTGTTTGGGGTTTTGGGTCCAACACAAAAATAAGCAAAGCTAACTGGGCAAAAGCAAGCCTCGCCTGGATGGCTATTGCCGTCATATTCTACCTTGTTGTTTTTGTCATTCTGCTTGGTGTCGGGATAAATCTCTCCCGATAGGTTTAAAAGAAACCTTTGTATTCAGTGGCCGGGTAATGGCTTGTGACCATTGCTCTGCTTTCTGATTCCCTTCTTTTCTTATTTTCAATGACTTTTGAGCTTAGTGTTTTTCTCGTTGTTCTCGCTTACACACTTCTGTCTACCGGTTTTGTCTTGATGAAAAAAGGCATATCATGGATAGGCTTTAAAGAGAAAAAAGATGGAAAATATTACAAAAACCTCTTTACATGGATTTCGGGATTCGTAATCATGAACAGCTATATCGTTCCTAATGCTGTTGCGCTCAAATATCTTGAACCTCACATCGTATCTGCATTCGCTGGGTGGGGGGTCGTGGTTCTTGTCTTTCTTTCCCATGCTGTCCTCAAAGAAAATCTGTTCAAATCTGATTTCATCTTTACTCTGGTGATTGTCTTCTCCATTTTAACACTGAATATTTTTGAACAGAAAAACGCAGAAACCGCTTTTAAACTGCCTTATCTCATCTCCGCCTCTTTACTTCCCTTATTTGTCATAGTTCCAGCTTTCCTGAAACCTGTTTCAAGAAGAATAAAAACGCTTCTCTTCGCAGGGGTCTCAGGAATTGCAGCAGGGATGATCATCATAACCATAAAAACATTGGTGACTTTTTCAGGATTCGAAGTAGGCCGTTATCTCTCATCCCCGTATCTTTATCTCTATCTTTTTTTCTCACTCGGAGCTTTCATAACACTTCAGGTCTCTTACAAACTGGGGCGTATGATGCTGGTCGGTCCTGTACAGTATTCGGCATCCATCATCTATCCGGTTCTCTGCTCTTATTTTGTCTTCGGGAACAATATAAGGCTCATACAAATCGCTTCAATACTTGTTCTTATTTACGGAACAGCTGGAATACTTAAAAAACACTAAGGAAGTTGCTTTTTTTCAATAAAATATTAAAATTAAACTGGTTACAGAGGAGGAAGTTATGAAAAAAATAAAATTAACTGTCTCTCTCCTGCTTCTTCTTGGATTTTCTTTTCTCTTGCTCGGATTCCCGTTAAAGACCAATGTCTATCAAGATGAAATAAACAGAATAAATACGCAGATACAGGCACAAGGATTGGACTGGAAAGCAGGCGAAACATCTCTTGTCCAACTTCTTCCTGAAGAGAGGAAACACAGGCTGGGCGCTTTTAGGCCGCTGTATGCAGAGCTCGAAAAAATCATTAAGATCGAGAAAAAACCAGCTCTTCCCAATCAAATCGACTGGAGAGATAAAAACGGCCACAATTATTTAACATCAGTGAAAAGCCAGGGAGACTGCGGAAGCTGCTGGGCCTTTGCAGCCTGCGGAACAGTAGAGGCAAGATACAACACAGAAAACAACTTGTACTCACCAGCTTCTCTTTCATCAAACACAAGCATAAATCTCTCGGAACTCCTGGTAAAAATCAAAAATATGTTCAGCAAATCCTCTGCAGCTGCGCTCACTTACCCGGACCTTTCCGAACAGGACCTGATTTCCTGTTCCAGTGCGGGAGACTGCGACGGAGGGTATGCGTGGATGTCTTTTGATTATATGGAGACAAATGGAGTCGTAACCGAAGAGTGTTTCCCCTATCAAGCACTGAATATCCCTTGCCAGCTCTGCAGCGATTGGAATGAAAAACTATTTAAAATACAAAATTGGGGCTGGGTTACGACCTATAATGAAGACAGATATGCGGTTAAGAGTTCTCTCCAAAGCGGACCCATAGCGTTTTATATGGATGTCTACGATGACTTTTATTACTACACTTCAGGAGTCTATGAAAAAACCGCCGGTGCCTCTTACGAAGGAGGCCATCTGGTGGTTCTCGTCGGATATAACGCGGGTCAAAACTACTGGATATGCAAAAATTCCTGGGGCACAAATTGGGGAGAAAACGGCTACTTCAAAATAAGGATGGGAGAATGCGAGGGAGGAACATGGGTCCTCAAAGCATGGGATGTCTCCGTTGCCAACAACCCCCCCCAAATCAATGGGATCCCGGCTCAAAGTGTCAAAGAAGGTGAAGAACTGTCATTCACAGTAACCGCAAGCGATCCCGATGATGATACCCTGACGTACACCTGCTCCAATATTCCCAGCGGGGCGAGTCTCAATTCATCCTCAGGATACTTTTCATGGACCCCTTCTTACACTCAATCCGGAGAGTATCATCTGCTCTTCGTCGTCACAGACGGTATATTCGAAAGTTCCACGACAGCATATATCACTGTGATAAACATAAAAAAAGGGAAGGGCAAATTTTAAGAAAGGATCAATAGATGAGATTATTCAGAGCAGCCGTATTCATTTTTTTACTTTTTCTCACATCAAGCCTTGCTATAAGCAGCAATGATTTTTACTTTATGGGGAAAGTTAATTTTATGGGAGCCACGGGTTCTGAAGATAACTATATTGAAGGAGAAAATGATTTTCCAGTCGCTTCCTCTTTCTCTACTCTGGGTTTCGGACTAGGATTTACAACCGGTTTTCATCCGCTCTTCTTTGGTTTGGAAGCCCACTACAATCTGGGCGGTACGACTGTGCTGACCGATCCCTCCGATGATGATACAGTCAAAATCAACACATACAATTATGCTTCTGGATTTCTGATACTGGGAGTTGACCTTGTAAAGAACCAGAAGTATTCTCTTTTCATTAATTCCGGCATAGGCCTAAGTTTTGCTTTAAATCCGGAAATGAAAACCTATGTCTCTGAATACGGATATGAAACACAAATAGAACCGCCTGAAAAGAAACACTTCTTGACCGCTTTTGTCGGATTGGGGCTGAACATTTACTTCAGCCACTCGTTAGGCATTCAGGTAAACACGCGTTATCAATATATGGACCAGGATGAACCTCAGTCAGCCTTTTTGGTTGCCGCAGGGATTGTGTATACGTTTTAATCCAGTTTTATATTCTGTTTGTAGTCGAGCTTCACACTGGCATTTTTTTTACTCGCCAGAATGTCCACGGCTTTGAGGAATGTCTGGTTCTTTTTCTTCCACATCCGATTGAGTTTCCGGGCATAATGACTGATTGCCACCTCAATCCATTTAAACTGAAAAAATCTTTTCACAGACCTTTTGACGGAGTAAAACTTTTTATGACTGACTATTTGAGCTTTTTGAAGAGCCGATAAAGTGAATTTAGCTGGGCGGAAAACCACATGATGGGCGTCGTAAAGAGACCAGTCTTTAAAAAGAAGCCTTCCTTGGGATACAACTCTTTGATAAAATTTCGAACCGGGAAGCGGAGTGAGAATAAGAAACTGAGTGGAAGAAATCCCAGCTTTCTTGGCAAATTTGATCGTCTTTTTAACTGTCTGCCAGTCGTCGTCATCAAAGCCATACACGAACATCCCGTGAATGCGAATCCGGTGTTTCTGTATCACTTTGACCGCTCTTTTGATTTCCTCCACAGTCTGGCTCTTTTTCATGGATAAAAGGCTATTTGGATTGATTGATTCCAATCCAATATAGAGAGTGCGGCATCCCGCCTTATACATGAGCTTCAGCAAATCTTTATGCTTTGCTATATCCACTCTTACCTGAGTCGACCAGTCAAAATTAAACTCCTCCTCAATCATTGCATCGAGAAGCGTTTTTAATCTTTTCCGGCTTGCCGCGAAATTGTCATCATAAAAAAAGATATGGTTCTTCTTGTTATTGTAAAAACGAAGCTCCTTTATAACATTATGTGTGGAGCGGAACCGGAACTTTTTTCCGAACATTCCTGTTACAGAACAAAAATCACAGTTAAAGGGACAGCCCCTTGATGTCTGGACAGGTATGGTCTGTCTTGTTATTTTTTCTTTTCCCGTATATTTTCCCTCAAAATCCGGGAAGGGTATTTCATCCAGGTCCTCGATTACAGGACCTTTGGGATTATGAAAGGATTGTCCGTTTTTCCTATAAGACAGATTAGGCACCCCGGAATAATCCCCTTCTTTTTCCCATGCATCAATGAAATCCATCAATGCGGTCTCCCCTTCTCCCCGGATCACAAAATCCGCGTGTTCCAGCGCTTCCTCTGATAAAAATGTGACATGAGGACCTCCCATTAGTACCGGAGTCCCGTTAGCGCGCACTCTATCCGCAATCATATAGGCTCTGGGAGCCGTAGAGGTAATGGTGGAAATTCCTACCAGGTCCACTGATTTCAAACAGGAATAGTCGATCTTGTCCGTTTCCTCATATATCACATCTACATCCCAACCCCTTTTCTTCATGAGAGCGCTTAAAATATAAATCCCCAGCCTTGGAAGTTTAAACTGAGAATATATATGAAGGTTCGGTGCCTTGGGTTCTATAAATACGATCTTATTCATTTTTTTCTTCCTTTTGATTTTTTTCTTTTTTTATTTCGCTGTTTAAGGGATATGATTTCCTTCTTTTTTTTAGTCAAAAGCTCATCCCATCGTTCAATCCCTTTTTGAAACAAGTCTATTCTTTTATAAAATTCCTCTATTTTTTTCAGCATAACATCTAATTTTTTCTCGTTTTCTTCAAAAGAAGACCGCTCCAGGCTCTTATCCATGGCCAAAAAACCCCTGAACAAATCAGAGATCTCCTTTATCTCCTCAAGTGAATATCCGAACAACTGCAAATCCCTTATCAGCTTGCACAGGTAAGTGTAATTTTCGGAATAAAGCCGGAAGCCTCCCTCACTGCGCATATCAGATTCAATGATTCCTTTATCCTCCCAGTGTTTGATAGTCCGGGGGCTGACTCCAACCCGTTCCGCAAGCAGTCCCACTGTCAGGTATTTGTTGACTTTGTCCGATTTCATATCCGAGAGCTCTCCCCCCGGAAGCCCGACCTTTTTAACGATTCTCTGTATCTCCTTGAATCCATATCCTATATCGACAAGTTCTCTGATTTTTTGAGCTCTCTCTATACTTTTGTTCATAAAAAAAGGAACATTTTCATTTGTAACCCCATCCGGTTTCAGTAACCTTAAATCCTGCCAGTCCTTGAGCTCTGATTCCGTTATCCCTGTTCTTTCAAGAAGTTCATCCTTTAAAAGCATTTTTTTATCCATTTGTTTCTTTGCGTTTACTTCCATTTAATCTATCAGTGTGCGTATAGGTTATCCTTTTCCTCTGTGCGTGTCAAGCGATTTCTCAAGCATGATCCAAATCCTCACTTGGATGCCTTCTTATCGACTGAAGAGCATGAAAACCTTTCCCGTTTTTTGTTTATAATACGATTTGACAACTCTCCGTACTTAATATTAAACTTAACAAAGACCAACCCTCAAATAAGGAGAGTATGATGAGCGGCCTAAAGAGATATCTCTTGCTTGCATTTACACTTATGTATCTCTTCTCGTCCCCTCTTTCCGGCATGAACGAAGATGGGCCTAAAGCTGAACTTCCGGTTTTGATCACATCATGTGGGCAAAGTCCGGGAGCCACAATGATCAAAGTCATATTTATGAAAATCCAATTCGAACAACCTGTCCCGGCATACACAGCCAAGATGCTGGCCGTTCCCCAAGACCTGATCTCAGCAAAAGAAGCGGGGACCCCTTACAAATCACTCATCATTGTTATGGGAGCAAGCCTCAAAGGTATGGGAGCAGCCGGAATATCCATAGACGATGAACGATCACGAATAGAATCCCTTATAAACGAAGCCAGAAAACAGGGGGTTACCGTTATAGGAGCACATATCGAAGGAATGAAAAGAAGGGCACAGGGAGCGGCTCCCGGAGATAATACAGATGAGCTGAGCATAGATACTGTGGCCCCTAACTCTGACCTTCTTATCATAAATAAAGACGGCGACCAGGACCAGCGTTTCTCCATCATCGCTGAAGAAAATGATATTCCTATAGTGTTTGTGGAGAAAAATCTCGAACTTATGACAGAGCTTGAAAAAATGTTTTCTCACTGATCTCATTTTTTCATGAAAACACAAGGCAGTTACGACTAAATTAAAGAGAACGATGGGAGATTTTATCGCTTCAATCACGCTTCCTGAAGCCATATCTTTTTTTCTTTTTCTCTCATCCTTCTGGCTTTTAAAGATACTAATAAAGGGAGAAAAGGAAAATTTTATCAGAGGGGTTATTCTCTTCCTTTTTCTTCTTTTAGGGCTTCTCTACCTCAACCAGAGTGAAGCAAAAAAAATAACTCTTTCAGATGTCACATCACACTTTTTTCCAATAAAAGAACCGGCATACAATTATTCGGTTGAAAAAGGCCGTATCAAATCAATGGGAGAATACACAAAATATGTATTCCAAGATTCCAAACCCAAATTGAATTTAAAAATGGATGACTCCCACCGCTATTTCCACATGGTCAATCCCTTATCTTTGAACAAAGTCCTTAAAGAATTAGGGCTTCCTGAACTCGACTCGGGAACAAAGGAACTCGCTTCTATCACAGGCTCACGAAATGATCTTTCTATCTACAGGTGGGATGATTATCCACCCGGTATCCTTATCATAGAAAGAGGGTCATGCATCGATAAAAGCCAGATGAATAGATATCACTGCCTCTCTGTTCTTACTGTTATTGAAAGATTTTAGAAGGTCTATTTAAGGATATCGTCCCACAATTTTTTCCGGTATTTTTCTCTATCCAACAGTGTACACTGGTCTATTGTATCAACATTGGTGGTGCTGTAAATCAACTTTGCCATAAAACCCGGGGCTCTTCTTATTCCTTCGCCCACATTTACAATAACGACATCCCCCTCTTTTAACAGGCCATCACTTAAAGACCTGAAAAAACCTCCGACAGCGATCGCTGCCGCAGGCCCTATCCTTACGGCTGATTCATAAGCCACAAGACGGGTTATGGGAATGGTATCTTCTTCAGGGAAGTCGTTGATCTCTCCCCCGCTCTCATAGACCAGCCGGCTCACAGAGGGATAAGTCTTAGGATATCCTGTTGCCAGTGTCGGTATTATAGTCTCAGGGTCATGGTATATCGGATATGTTTTTTCCCATCCTTCAGGAAACCCTTTTTTTTTGGCTTCAGCCCAAGCATCCGCCATGGGAGAGCATTTATCAGTCTGAGTAAGTATGAACCGGGGCATTTTTTTAAAAAGCTTCATCCCGTCAAGTTCCTGGCAAGCCTTGGCAATACCTAAAGGCCCGGTTCCCCCGCTCAAAGCCTGAATGTATACGGTGGGAAAATCCAGCATAAGCCGGAGCCATTCATACACCATCGTTTTTTTAGCTTCAATGCGCATGGGGTCAAAATTACCGGCAGCCAGAAGCATCTTGTTTTTTCTGGAAAATTCAAGCGCCATCTCTTTGGCAGCCTGATAATCTCCATTTACTCTAAAAACTTTCTGCCCGAAACATCCGATCTCTGCCTCCTGGGCATGGGAAGCATTATTGGGAATAAAGGCATATAAAGTGATATCAGCTGCAGCCAGATAACGGGCGTAGGCCACACCGACATTTCCCGTAGAAGCCGTTACATAGGTCTTTATACCGTTTTCCTTAAGCACACTGGCGATCATAGAGCCTGCCAAGTCCTTAAAAGTCCCTGTGGCAAAATTATCATCATGCCTGTGGGCAAACACTTTGAGTTTGATCCCATGATTTTCCTCTGCAAATTTCTCCAGAAAACGCCATCTATCAATGGGTACGATTCCTTCTCCGCAGCTTATTATGCTCTCTTTGCTGTTAAGAGGCAAATAATCAAAGTAACGCCATAGACCTGAGAAATAGGGGTCTTTATCATGAAGCAGGTCGTCAATCTGAGCCATCTCGTCTGTATAAATGACATCGGCTTTGTTATCCCCGCACTCAGGACATCTTTGCCCGTTCTGAAACCATATGTTAAAGGTGTCGATTTTCTGTCCGCAGCTTTTGCACTTAAGATAAAATTTTTGTTTTCTTTCTCTCATTTTTGCTCTCCCTTAATTTGAGTTGTCGAACCCAGGCATTTTCTTCCTCTTTAACCAAGTCAAGATGAAGGCCGCATTCTGTTTTATCTGTATCAGACCAGCGCCCCTTCCTCGGATTGCTGCTTGAATGATTTTGACTTGTGCATTCAGGAGGAAAACAACCGATAGAAGTATATCCCTTGTCATATAGGGGATGAAAGGGCAGTTTTTTTTCATGTATATACTGCCATATTTTTTGTCCGCTCCAATGGATCAACGGATGGATGCGGACATAACCTTGCCGGTCATACATGAACATATTGAATCCCTCTCTGTTCGAGTTTTGATCTCTTCTTACAGCAGCTATCCAGGCTGTGACATTGAGTCTTTTTTTCAGTCTGTTTAAAGGCTCCACCTTATTTATCAAACAGCACCGGTCAGGATCACTTTTATAAAGAGGCTTTTTACTTGCTTCTCCGGGGCTCTTTTCTCTGGGATCCGGCGTGACAGTGATCACGTTCAAACCCCATTCATGTATCAACCTGTCTCTAAACTCCAGAGTCTCCGGAAAATGATAACCTGTATCTATGAAGTAAATGGGGAAATCAGGCAGGATTCCTCTCGCTATATCTATCAATACCAGGCCTGAGGCCTGAAAGGAGGACGTCATAGCCACATCCGGGTACTTGTTTTCTATGACCCAATTCAAGATATCATGGCAGCGGCTATATCTGAACTGCATATTAAGCTTAGCAAGGTCATGTTTCCACATTTAGAAAAAAGAATACACTTTTCTTCTTTTTTCTTCAAGATTTTTGTTTTCCTAAATAATTCAAAAGAAATCCGTATGCATACCTCAAGAACAGGTTGAACTCATTCTCTGACCTTACTTCAAACTAAGAGTAATTCAAAAGCGGACTTACAAGCCTGAAACGACTACATCCTTAAACACAAGGCTTGGAGTTCTGAAGGAGGAATAAATCCAGGGATCATTGGCAGCTTCTGCAAGCCCCTGCCAGAATTTGAGATGGTTTCCAGCTATATTCATTTCAGATATAGCCTGGACCGGTTCGCCGTTTTCGAACAGCTGGCCGATGATGCCGATCGAAGCATCCCCTGTGGTCGAATTCGAATTTCCGCCGATAAACCCGGTGATTAAAATCCCTCTTCCCAAATCCTTCATTATCTCTTTCACGGAACGTTTACCCGGAGGGATGACAAGATTGGACGGGCCTCCCGTAGTGGGTTCCCAACCTAATTTTTGGCTGTAGTACCAGTCAACATAGAATTCCTTTAGAATCCCGGCTTTTATCATATCCCTTTTTTTGGCAGCAAATCCATCTCTGTCATAAAGCTGGCTTCCCAGGCCTCCTTTTATAAAAGGATCGTCCAATACCGTGAAACATTCACTGCCTACTCTTTCTCCTTTTTTGTCCGAAAGAAAGGACCTCTTCTGCTGGATACTGCTGCCATACATAGCGGCCAGAAATCCTCCAAAAAGCCGTGACACCTGCCTGTTCTCCAAGATTATGGAAAATTTATCCGTTTTGATCTTTTTTGCTCCCAGTAGATCCAGGGTCCGCTCTGCGGCTTCCGCCCCTATCTGCTCGGGATCCGGCATTTCTTTTTTATCTGTACAGACAAAATAACTGTAATCGCTGGGCCTGCGGTCCCCTTCATCTTTTGCTGTCATGGAAGCAACGGCCACATACACAGTCGCCTCGCTGTAACCCTCGAATCCATTGCTTGCCATGAGAACCTCTTCCACATGGCTGTCCTGCTCCTCTGCTGTTACGGAAATGACCTTGTCTCCGCCTCTCTCAAGACAGGCCTCTTCAATATCTTTGACCAGCTTATGCCTGCTTTCAGGATTGAAATTTTTGTATTCAGGATCTACAAGGCCCAGGTCTTTATCCGATCTTCCCTTGTAGTACTTTGGCTCAGGCAGTGTCCTGTAGGGATCTTCCGCAAGAAGTTTTGTGGTCAGAACAGCCTTTGATATGAACTCTTCAACCGCATTTTTTCTCAGGTCTGAGGTGCTCTGGACTGAATATCTTCCATCAACATAAATTTCAACGCTGAGACCCCTGGTAGAAGCCTCTTTGATGTTTTCAGGTTTACGGTTTCTATAGCTAATTTCGACCGACCTCTGGTTGCTGATATGAACCCTGCTCTCATCCGCACCTGAGGACTTGGCCGTTTTTACTGACCATGCTGCTAAATCAAATAATTCCTTGTTCATCTGTCCTCTCCTTTCAGCCCCTTATACCGCCAACGGTCAGGGATTTTACGAGACATGTTGGTTGGCCAAATCCGACAGGAACAGCCTGGCCTCCTTTACCACAGGCTCCTCCGCCTCCTTTTGCCATTTCGAAATCGTCAGCCACCATGGTAATGTTCTTCAGCATTTTCGGACCGTTTCCCATTATGTTGATATCCTTTATAGGAGCTGTCAATTTCCCGTTCTCGATCATTCGGCCCTGAGAAACATAAAAGGCAAAATCACCTTCCCCTATTTTTACCTGTCCGTTGCTCACGTCCATGACATAGATCCCACTCCCTGCTTGTTCGATCACATCTTCAGGGGAAGAAGGCCCTGCCAGCATATACGTATTCCTCATCCTGGGCTGAACATAGTGCTGATAGCTCTCGCGCCGTCCGTTTCCGGTGGATTTGATTTTGTAGTAGCAGGCTGAAATCTTATCGTGCATATAGCTTGAAAGTATTCCTTTATCCACCAGAAGGGTTTTTTGGCTCAGTGTCGCTTCATCATCAAAATTAATAGATCCAGGAAGATTGGGAACGGTTCCATCATCGAGTATGGTCACCACAGGCTCTGCTACTTTTTTACCCATCATAGTGCAGTAAGTCGAAACTTTTTTTCTGTTAAAATCCGCCTCCATGCCATGGCCTATGGCTTCGTGAAGCAAGACACCGGTGACTCCCGGACCCAGCACAACAGGGATTTCTCCTGCAGGAGGTTGAACAGCATCAAACAGCACAACAGCCCTCTCAACAGCCTCTCTGGCAACCTCATCCACCACTGACTTCGAATAAAAAGAAAAGTCCTTCCGGCCTCCCAAATTCCATCCGGCTCTTTCCCGTTTGCCGTTCTTCTCAGCAATGACCGAGGCATTCAAATAATTTCTGGGCTGCAGATCTTCAGCCTTTTCCCCATCACTGGTTACAACAAGGATTCGCTTCTGCTGGTCATGAAAAGACGCATTGACCTTTACCACAAGCGGTGAAAGGGAAAAAGCCTTGTCATTAACGGACTGTACAAGAGGAAGTTTTGATTCCAGAGGTATGGAAGTCAGCAGTGTCTTGAGAGGATAGAAATTGTTGGGCTTAAGGCCGACAAATTCTCCCGACACTTCCCTGGGCCCATTGTCTGCAATGGTGGCAGCTGTGGCGGCCGCATCAAGCATGGGCTTTTCAGAAAGCTCCTGAGTAAATCCGTAGCCTACCTGATCGCCTTTCACGGTTCTTATCCCCACGCCCAGTGACACATCACTGTAAGCCCTGTTGACTTTGCCGTCTTCAAGAATGATCCAGTTGCTTATGGTGTGTTCAAAGAAAAGGTCAGCAAAATCCCCGCCTTTTGCTAGAGATTCAGCCAGGACTTTTCTGCAGAGTTTATCTGTGATACCAAACTCTTTTTCAAAATATCCCGGAACGTCGGCACGGGCAAGACCATGCCATCCCTTGGATAAAAGGGGCGTGGCAGCAGAGAAGGCAGCGGCTGCCGCTGTTGTCTTTATAAAAGACCTTCTGGACACTTTTTTCATGAATTCCTCCT
>Ga0180434_10002142_pt1 | contig 27050 bp, 38 predicted proteins | sample SS_ome_7_FD_132453 | JGI IMG/M metagenome (GOLD analysis project Ga0180434, IMG submission 132453) | Hypersaline lake sediment archaeal communities from the Salton Sea, California, USA - SS_1_D_2 metaG | ecosystem: Environmental > Aquatic > Non-marine Saline and Alkaline > Hypersaline >... | reverse complement strand
GAGTTGCTCCGGCCGCACGGCGACGGTGTAGGTGTAGGGGGATGAGCTTGCGCAGGGGGGAAAGGCGCGCTTCTCCGGGGGGAACCGGGGGTGAAGTGAGGGCCGAGTGAGGGTGCAATCAAGGGGGGCGCGAACGGCGTTCGGCTCAGCGACCGTCAGGGGCGGGGCCCCGGAAGCTCGGGTTTCGCCGGAAGCCCAGCCGGGGCGAGAACGTGCCAACGAGGCTGCGGCCGTGGCGGACCTCCAGCACGTCCCCGGCGTGCTGGCCGAAGCTTGGGTACTGGTCGGCGTGGTGATGATAGACAATCCTGAGGGTGGGCCAGAGCGGGTCGTACTCGCTCTCAAGCCATTGCCGGCTGACCAGCACGTATGGGCGGCCTTCGGCCCCAGCGCCGACCTTCGCCACCATGCCATTGGCGATCAGGCCACGCACCGAACGCGACCTGGCGGCCTGGGGACTGCGGTCGCTGGGGTGGCCGGGGTTGGCGGGCCTGCGCCGGTGTCGCCCGACGTATCGATAGGCGGCCGATCCGAAGATGACCGCCAGGATGACCCCGACTGGCGCCATCGAGCGGGCGAGCCGCTTGGGCCGGCGTTTTACCCTCATTTTGGTGGCCCCCGCCGCCTTCTCCCGTTGGGCCGCCCCCGGCAGCGGCGGCGGCTTGGGCGCCGTCGCCTGCCTCGCCAACTCATCGAGTTCGCTCATCCGTCTTCTCCCTCGGGGCCCGCAGGTGTTCGAGCACCGGCCAGGCGGCCACGATCTGGTCGTCCGCGAGCCCGATAGGCCCGTGTGCCGGGTTGAGGCTCTCCAGCACGGCCCCGCCCCGCGTGTGCCTGTAGATCTTGAACGCCGGGACGCGGGCCTCGCTCTCGGCGTCCGCGCCGGCCTCCTGCCGCCGCGCCCTATAGATAATGACGGCCGCCCGGCCGCAGGCCGCCCGCTTGCGCGTGTCCACCACCACGAGGTCGCCCCCGTGGTACTGCGGCTCCATGGAGGAGCCCTTGAGCCGCACGGCGATCGCGCCGGCCGGCGGGCCCGACCCGCTCAGGTCGAGGAACTCCTCGGCGTCCCCCGGCTCGTAGGCCTCCGCCTGGGCCGTGTCCGCCCACGCCCCCGCCGCCGCGATGTTGACGATCGGCACGTGCTCCGTGAACGCCTCCGGGCCGCCGCCCGCCCAGTAGTCCTCGCGGCTGAGCGTCTCCGGCGGCTTCGGCCCGTTTCTCGCGCGTGCTTCGGCCGCCGCCTGGGGCCCCGCCCCCTGGGACACGAGCAACGCCAGCGTGCGGTTCGTCTCCTCGAGCGCCTCTCGCGTCGCCTCGGCACGCTCGTAGAGGGCGACCGTCCGCCCGGCCCACGCCTTGGTGAGTTCTTCTATAGTTAAGGACGCCACGTCCAGCTCGCCGAGGCCCTGCGGGCCGTCTCCCAGCAGCAGCCAGGTCGGGCTGACGCTGAGTATCTCGCACACGGAGGCGGCGATCTCGACCGGCATGCGGTAAGTGCCTGCTATGTAGCGGCCTAGTGTAGTTGCATCGACGCCGGCGGCCGCAGCCAACTCCTTCTGAGACATCGCCCCCAGCGCATCGCGCAGGCGCCGCCCTATGCCCCTCGCCCTCGCTGTTGCGCCGCCGCCGAGCGATAGATGTTTTTTTCTGCCGCATTAGCGATTTTCTGGTTGACATCACACCACGGCGAGCTACATTGAGGCATGTAGTAATCGCCACACTAGCGAACCCGCCACGGCGGGTTTTTCACGGACGCCGGAACCGAACATATTCGGCCTACTAGGAATGATAGCAATGAGGCCCGAGGTTGTCAAGGCGGTCATCGCACTCTTGCTCGCCAAGAACGGGCTTGGGGGCACCGGCACGTGGAAGCGAGCGGCCGAGCGGATCGGCGTCTCGCGCAGCCACGTGTGCGACGTGGCCATATGCCGCGAACGGTCCGCCCGCGTCCAGGCGGGCCTCGCCCGCCTCTGCCGCCGCCGCCCCTCGGAGCTTTTCGGCAAGTACGTCCACCCGGAGCTGGCCCGCGACGATGCGGCGGAACCCAAGGGAGCGTAGACCGTGCGCCGCGTAACACCACGTAACCCGAAGGAGCGTGATTATGGCAAGGATGCCGGAAGGAGCCCCGGCGGCCCCATCGGACCCATCGGACCTTCCCGTGGAACTGCGGATCCTCGAGATGTTCGAGGCCACGGGCAAGCTCGTCATCGGCCCCACCGACGCCCAGAGGTACACGGGCGTGAGCAAAGGGACGCTCAGCCGCAAGCTCAAGGCGTTGGCCGACGGCGGCTACCTCGCCCCGGCCGGGGACGGCGGCGGGAAGTACCAGCTTGGCCCACGGCTCGCCATGGCCTGGCTGGCCTACTCGGGCGCGATCGTCCGACAGCTCGAACGCGCGGCGGAGCACGCCTCGGACCTCGTCACCAAGGCGCGGGCCGTGGGCTACCAGGCCGCAGCGGCCTACCGAAAGGCGGGTGACGCATGAGCGGCACACACGATAGATCGATCCAGGTCGAGGTGGACGCCGGCGGGCTCGCCGTCCGCAGCCGCGTGCCGCTCGACGACCTGCCGTACTTCTTCGACTGCGTCTACGGCCGCGTTTGCGGCCGCAAGCCGTGCGCCCCCGAAGGACCGGGCGGCGATGGGGCCGGCGACGGACCGCCTTCCATGGAGGGCGAAGAGCAGGCAACGGACGCCTGCGGCGACGGACCGCCAAACGCTGCCGGCGGGCCGGGGGGCAGGGAGGCCCCCCGCGTCCGCTGCCCGTTCTGCGGCGGCGCCCACCTCGCCGAGCAGGTCACCTGGTACGGCTACGCCTGCCGCGACTGCGACCGGACGTTCGTCGGCGAGGAGGCCTGGCGGCCCCCGTGGCACGGGACGGGGATCGGGCAGCGGGCAACGGCCGGCGGCGCCCCCCTCGTCCGCACGGGCCAGGGCACGTCGCGCGTGGACCTCACACCGGAGGACCTCTAATGCCGCGCCAACCGCAGGGCGTGTGGATCACGATGCACTACTTCCGCGCCCTCCTGGAGTGCTGCCGCACCGCGCGGCCCTCGCGCCTGCGGAGCGTCTGCCTCCGCATGGGCTGCCGCGCGCTGGCCCGCGAGCGCGACGCCGTGGCCGCCGAGGTTCGCGGCGAGCGGGCCCGCCTCAACGTCCTCCGCCGCCGCTTCGCCGCCCGCAAGGCCCGCTGCCTCGGCGACCTCGCCCGCGTCCTGGCCGCCGTCCGCGCCGCCGGCTGGCCCGGCCACACCATGGCCGACCTCCGCCTCGACCTGGAACTCTACGACCGCTTCGGCGGCTACGGCGACTACGCCGCCGGCCTGCCGCCGCTGCCGCGGGAGGTGCTCTAAAATGGCCCGCCACACGCCCAACAGCCGCACACTCATCATGGGCTGCGCCCTCGGCGCCCTCCGCCGCCGGTGCCCCGAGGGCCGCTGGATCGACTATCTGGAGTGGCACTTCGACCGCGTGGCGTACGGCAGGGCCTGGTATGTCATCCGGGCCTACCGCGACTGGCTCGCCGCCGGCCCGCCGGCCGAGCGTGTCGAGGCGATCCGCAGCGCCGCCGGCGCCGTCCGCGCCCCCGACCCCGCCGGCCACTGCTGGCGGAATGGCCCCGACCGGCAACCGCTTAAGTCGTTTGCAGCAAAGGAACTCCGTCTTTGAAAGCGGCAACAGGTTGCCGCTTTTATAACCAATGAGGATCATGATGGGCACTATATCACACAAGAACGCACTGGCCGTGGCGCTGACGCCGGAGCAGATCGCCGCCATTGAGAAACGCGCCGGGGAGATGAGCGGCCTCCTGCGCGGCTCGGCCATGGCCGACCGGATCCAGCACTGGTCGCCGGCGGCCGAGGCCGAGACCAGGGCGGAGATCCTGGTCTTCATGCACTCCCTCGCCATGAACACCATCGAGATCGGGGCCAGGTTCTGGATGCTCCGCGAGAAGGCCGCCTACGGCACCTGGACGGCCTACATAGAGGAGCACTTCCCCGGCCTGAACATCCGGACGGTGAGACACTGGATGCTCGCCTTCCGTCGGACGGCCGGCAAGGCGTTGCCGGCAGAGACCGTCAAGGCCCTGAGCCTGGACGACGCGGAGCCCGCCCTCGACGACCCGGACATCGACAAGCGCCTCGCCGACCCGGACGCCGTCATCAAGACCTACGCGGAACTCGCCGCCGAGGCGGACAGGCAGGCCAAGAAGATCGAAAAGGGCCGCGAGCAGCTCGCCAGCCGCGACGGGCGGATCGAGGCCCTCGAGCGGGAGGTGAAGCGCCTCCGCGACGAGGGCGACCTGGCGCACATCCCGCCGGGCATCCAAGACGACGAGAAGCGGGCGCAGCTCATTGAGGCTTGGCTCTGGCGGCCCCTCGTCCGCATGCAGCAGAACCCCCCGAGGACGAAGGCGGGCCTCGGCATCTACGCCTCCATGCTGGAGCGCATGAAGGGGCAGTTCGACGAGTACTGGCAGGACACGCTCTACCCCATCTACACCGCCGCGCTCGGCATGACCGACGCCGAGGCCGACGCAGGAGTCTGACCAATGCCCCCGCTCGCCGACAACGTCCTCCACGAGATCGCCCGCCGCGTCCGCGCCGCCGAGGCGCGGGCGGAGCGGGCGGCGCTGATCGCCGGCGCGGCCGGCAGCTACGGCATCTCCGTCGGCCACCTGCGCCGGCGGCTGAAGAAGGACTGCGGCGTGGACTTCGGCTACGCCCGCCGCCGCGACGCGGGCAAGCCCCGCGACCCGGCGCGCGACGCCGCCGCCGACGCCGTGGCCACGCTGCTGGTCAAGGCCGCCGGCGACATGCCCACGTGGCGGGCCATCGACGTCGCCAGGGGCATCGGCCTGATCGACCCGGACTGCGACCTGCCCGCCCACTACGTAGACCGCTACATGCGGCGCGAGGGCATCGAGCGCCGCGCCCCGAAGGGCCCGCGCATCTGCCGGCAGATCGACTGGGGCGAGCCCGGCCACACCACGCAGGTGGACTCGACGAACTGCCGGCAGTGGTTCGTCGTCGATGAGGCCGGCCGGCGGATCCGCTTCGCCGAGGACTGGGAGGTCAACCGCAACAAGCCGAACAAGACGCCGCCGATCATCCGCTACGCGGCCGTCGACCCCCCCAGCGGCTGCTTCCGCGTCAAGTACTACCAGGTCGCCGGGGAGACCGCCGATCACCTGCTCGACTTCCTGTGGTACGTCATGCAGCCCGGCCCGTACCCCCAGCAGTGCCCGATGTCCGGCGTGTTCGACGTGCTCGTCCTCGACAAGGGGCCCGGCAACATGTCGGCGGCCTGCAAGAACGTCTGCGACGAACTCGGCATCGACCACCGCGCGCACGCGACCGGCCACTCGTGGGCCAAGGGCGCGGTCGAGAAGTTCATGGACACCTGGCAGCGAGCGCTGGAGAGCGAGCTGCGCCTCTGGCCGGCGGGGGGCCTGGACGAGTTGAACGAGCGGGCGGAGGCCTTCGCCGCCAAGTACTGCGCCACCCACATCCACCGGCGGACCAAGCGGACGCCGGCCGAGGTCTACGCCGAGTACCGCAAGACCGCGCACCTGCCGCCGCCCTACGAGCGCTACTGCGAGGCGGCGGCGACGGCCCGCGTCAGGCGGACCGTCAACGCTCGCGGCCTCATCGAGTTCGAGGGCCGCGACTACTCCGTCCGCGCCCTGGAGGGCATCGAGCGGGGCAAAAAGGTCTTCGTCTGGAAGTGCGTCCTCGACTGGGACGAGGCCGCCCGGCCGGTCCGCGTGGCGCTGGAGGCCGCCCCCGAGACGGTCGTCATCTCCCAGGCCCTCACCCGCAACGGCCTGGGCTACGTCGAGGACGCCGACCTCCGCAAGGACCGCCGCGACGCCGCGATCGAGGCCCGCGACGCCGGCCGCGAGCTTCGGCTCGCCGCGCCGCTGCCGCCGGGGCCGCCCGCCGTGGGGGCCGCCTCGCTGCCCGAGGTCGAGCCCCCGGAGATCGTGCCCCCCCTCCGCGTCGCGCCCCGCACCGGGCCGGCGTATCCCCGGACCCGCGCGCTCCGCAAGCTGGTCGACGCCATCGGGCGGGCCCTGGAGCGCCACGAACGCGCGGCGCTGGGCTGGGGCGGCCAGGTCACACAGTCACAGATCGACGCCGCCGTGGCGTCGCTGACACAGGAGATACTGCCCGGCGCCGCGAACGGCGCCGGATAACCCGGGCCTCCCGGCCCAATGCGAAGGAGCCTCGCATGAATGCGAAACTGCCGAACGGATGGGACCGCTGTAATCACGCTGGCGAGTGGAAATTATGGACGCCTGAGGAGTGCCGGGCCGAGTTGGACGTGAGTCTTAAGTACAACAGGAAGCTCTACCAGAGGAAAGTGGAGGAGTACAAGCGGCTGCTGAGGACGGACCTCGGGGGTCCAAGCGTCATTCTGCTGGGCTGGAACGATCAGGCCGGGTGCCAGATCGTCCTCGACGGGAATCACCGTTTCATGGCTGTCTGGGAGACCGGCATTAGCTGGTGGTTTTACACGATACGTGACTGGCCGGCTGATGGCCTGAAGTACATCGACAATAACCGCACCCGATCGAACGCAGACGCACTGAGGTTCGCCGGCGTGGTTCCCGGCGGGCATGAACGACACGTGGCCACGATCGTCCGCGCGATCCGTCGCGGGGGGCGGGGAAGCCGGTCGATTGCCAATGTGGAGATCATCCCGATCTACCAATCCCTGTGCCTAGCGGTGGACTTCGCCAGGAAGGCGTTCCCGACCTTCAGACGGAAGCTGACCGTCGCTGGCGTCTACGCCGCCTGGGGGCGGGCGTGGCTGCAGGAAGGCCGCGATGAGCCCGCCCTCTTGAAGGCCGCATTCGCCCTGCGCACCGAGGACTTCGGCGGCGCCAAGGTGATGCGGTCTCTGCGGGATAGGCTCCTCGGACTCGCCGACGAGACGGGCGGATACAGGCGGTACGCGCTGACGTACAGGAACGCGGCGCTTGCGCTGAGCGCCTTCCTGCGTGGCAAAGAGGGGTATAAGCAGCCCCAATGGGGCGACGCCTTCGCAGACCCATTCCCGATCGCGACGGACAAGTGACCTGTCGCGAACCGCCGATCGTGAAGGAGCCTCACGATGGAACTGACGAACCGATGCAAGGACTACTGGAAGCTGACGCGGACGAAGCGGCCGTTCAGCACGCACGTCGAGGAGGCCGGGGGGCTGTTCCTCTGGCCGGCCTTCGACGCGCTGGTCGGCCGCATCGTCGAGGCCGTCACCTGCAGGCAGTTCCTCGTCGTCGCCGGGGCCGCCTGCAGCGCCAAGAGCGTCGCCTGGCGGGAGGCCAGGCGGCGGGTCCGAGACGCCGGCGGCCTCGCCTGGGTGGCCGAGCCCCAGGGGCTCGACCCGCACCGCTACCGGGAGACGACGCTCTACCACGCCATCAAGTACGGCATCGAGCCGCCGGACGGCTCGCCGCAGCGGCGGCTGGCCCGCTCCTATGAGGACCGCGCCCGCCAGTGCCGCCGCCTCCTGGAGGACTGCAACGACCGGGGCACGACGGTGGTCCTCGCCGTCAACGACGCCCACGCGTGCAGCCGCCGGTTCCTCCTCGCCTGCAAGCGGCTGTGGGACGACCTCTACGGCTTCGACCGCCTGCTCGCCGTCGTGCTGATCGGCCAGCCCCCGCTGCTGCGGGCCGTCGGCGGCATCGCCGAGATCGACCAGCGGGCGGAGGTCGCCACGCTGCCGGGCTTGGGCAAGCACACCGCCGCGTACGTCCAGCACGAGTGGGCCCGCTGCTGCGCGAAGGGCCCTCGCCCCGCGCCGCTCGACGAGGGGGCCTTCGAGGAACTCGGCCGGCTCGCCGGCCGCAACCCGCTGACCAGCCGGGACCACCCCCTCGCCGTCAACAACGTCGTCAGCCTCGCCCTCCACGAGGCCTGGCGGATCAAGGCCCAGACCATCGACCGCGACCTGATGGCCGAGGCCGTCCGCGCGTGCCGCGCGGGATAGGAGCACAGCATGCCACAGCCGGGAATCGAACAGACAGAGTCGCCGGGCCGCGCCGCCGCCGCCGCCGAGGCCGCGTTCCTCCGCGAGCAGAACGCCGCCCTCCAGGCCGACGTGGAGCGGATGGAGCGCGACTGCCGCGAGTTGCGGGAGGCGCTGCGGGAGAGCGACGAGATGCTCGTGGATGCCGAGGCCGAGGCGGGAGAGCTGGCCTACTGGCGCGAGAAGGCCATCGACGTCATTCGGTACCTCTGGGACGACCGCGACTTACTGGACCGCATCGCCGAGCGGCGGGCGGGGCTGCTGGAAGTGTGCCACCGGTGCTTCGGCCACTACCAGGCCGCCAGCGTCAAGGCGCACCGGCTGCTCAACGCCGCCCTGACGAAGCTCCAAAAGGAGGCCGGCCTGTGAACCGCGTCGCCCTGAGCCCCCGCCGCTACCCGCCGGGCACGGCCGTGCTCTACATCGGCGACCCGCTGCTGTTCGGCGGCCGGACCGGGCGGGTCGTGGACGCCTCGATCTGCTACGACCCGGCGCGGGACTACGCGCGCCGGGTCCGCTACGACGTGCGGATCGGCCTGCAACTGCTGGTCAGCCTCCGCGCCCGCGTCCTCCGCAAGGACACCCCGGCCAACCGGCGGAAGTACGGGATCGCAACCCCTGATCCCCAGCCCCCAGCCCCTAACCCCTAGCCCCTGGCCCCTAGCCCCCTAAGCGAACGGAGTGAGCGCCTCATGCCACGGAAGGCAGAGATAAAGCTGGAGTTGACCGGGCCACAGCAGGTGGCGTGTTTCGAGGCCCACCGCGATCTCGCCGAGAAGGCGGCCCGCGACATCGGCGACCGCCAGGGCTACCTCAACGGCATGGACTATGAGGACTACCGGCAGGAGGCCCTCATGGGCCTGTGCGACGGGATCGCGCGCAACCGGCGGCCGGAGCACGTGTCGCTCCGCGCCTACCTCTACCAGCGGTGCAAGCGGGCCGTCCTGGACGGCATCCGCCGGTGGGACGAGCTGAGCCGCAACCAGCGGGCCGAGGGGATCAAGGGGCCGAAGTTCAGCCTCGACCACCCGCTCTTCGGCACCGACGCCGACCGCGCCGTCCCGCTGGGCGCCCTGATCGAGAGCCCCCGCAAGGCCGACCGCGACACCGTCGCCGACGCCGCCGAGAAGCTCTTCTTCGGGTTGCCCGCGACGGTGCGGGCGATCCTCTACCTGTGGTTCGTCTACGCGACGCCGGACCGCCGCATCGCCGACATCCTCGGCCTGCCGCCGACCGCCGTCACCGCCATGCGCAAGCACGCCGTGGAGTTCATCCGGGGGCGGCGGTCGCCCCTGGCGGCGCGGGGCCCGGCGGGCCGCCGCGCAGCGCGCAAGGGAGGCAGGAAGTGCTGACCAGGATTTGGATCGAGCGAGAGGACGCCGACGCCTACGCCGCCTACGGCGAGGACAGCGGCGGCGACACGTACATCTACATCGCGGACGGCGAGGCCCTGGACGAGTGCATCGCGGCGTGCCTGCCGCACGCGCGGGCGCACCGCCTCGACGAGGTCGCCGTCCAACTCGTGGGCTTCGCCGACTAGGCGCGGCCGGCTGACCGGAAGGAAGGAGCCAACCATGGCACGGATCAAGGAAGCAGAAGCGGAGCGGATGACCGCGAGCGTCGTCCGCTGCATACGGGAGAAACCAGGGCTGACCGCCGAGCAGATCGCCGGCCGGCTCGGCTGGCAAAGCGAGTTCGCCTACGCCGCCCGCGCGGTCCGCGAGTGCGTGCGGCTCGCCCGCGACGGCGGCGAGCCGATCACCCTCGGCGAGCGCGGCTTCGGCTACGTCCACCTGGACTCGATCCAGGACGAGCGGCAGCGGGCCCTCCGCGTCCGCCTGCACCGCGAGCGGACGCGGAGCTACCTCATCGGCAACGCCCGGCTGATGAAGGCCCTCTCGCGGATGACGGCCGTCGAGGTCGGGCAGATGATGCTCTTCGATCTGCTGATCCCGGACGACGGCGAGGCCGGCGGCCAGGCCCGGCCCGTCTGCATGAAGGACCTGGCCAAGCTCCCGCCCACGCGGCGGCAGAGCGTGGTGCGCCTCGTGCGGAACTTCCTCGACGCCCTCAAGGACGACCCGGAGGCCTGGGAGGCCGAGCGCGCCGCGCTCGCCGACGCCTACGGCCCCGTGTTCATCACGCACGAGCAGGCCGAGCAGTTCGAGGCCGCCTACCACAACATCGCCCGCGCCCTCGGGAAGGAGCGGCCGTAGCGGTGGGCGCCTACCGCGGCAACCGGGACGCACTCGAGGCCGACGCCGAGAAGGTCGTCCGCAGGCTGCTCGCCGCCGAGGCGAGCGTCTGCGGCATCATGCGCGAGTACCGCGTGGCCTACCCGACGGTCAAGCGGCTCTACCACGCCCGCAGCACGGCCGAGCAGCGCGCGGCCGCCAGGCGATGCCGCCGCCGCCGGGCCGCCGCGAGCAGCGGCTTCCAGAAGGGCCACCGCCCGCACAACAAGGGCAAGCACTTCGACGCCGGCGGCCGCTCGCACGAGACCCGCTTCAAGCCGGGCCGGCGGGTCACCGGCGGCAGACACAACTACAGGCCCGTGGGCACCGTCACCGTCCGCCGGGACAAGAACAGCCAGAACCGCCGGCGCTGGATCAAGGTCCGCGACGACGGGCCGCCGGGCAAGCGCTGGCTGCCGCTGGCCCGCTACCTGTGGCTGGCCGCCGGCCGCGAGATCCCCAAGGGCCGGTTCATCGTGCACCGCGACGGCGACACCATGAACGACGCGGCGGACCTGTCGAACTACGCCTGCGTCGGGCGCGAGCGCAACGCCCGGCTCCAGTGGTCGCGCCCGGGCCACGCCCGGCGGAAGAACCGCACCGCGCGCGAGCGGATCGCCGCCCGCCGGCGGCGGGCCGAGGCCGACCTGCCGGCCGTCGTCGGCTGCCTGCTCAAGGGGGCCAAGACGGTCCGCGAGATCGCGGCCGTCTACGGCGTGGCGGCCGGCTGGCTGTCGACGGTCGTCCGGGCGGCCATGACGGACGAACAGAAGCTGGCGCTGCGCCGCCTCCGGCGGGCCCGCAGCCGCCGGGCGGCGGCGGGCGACGGCGCGCCGGCGGGCCCGGCCGCGCCGCCCCCGCTGGCGGCCGGCTGGCAGTGCCACGGCTGCGGCTACGGCCCCGTGGACCCGCCGCCGGCGGCCTGCCCCAAGTGCGGCGGCGCGGCCTGGGAGCGCCTCACGCGGAGGGCGGCGGTATGAGCCGCCGCGTCGCCGAGTACGAGCAGCCCGTCCGGGGCATCACGGTCGGGCTGATCGTCCGGGAGCTGCGGGCGCTGCTCGCCGACGGCGACACCGACCACGCCCTCTACCTGGCCGTCGAGTTCACGGCGGCCGAGGACGGCTTCGTCCGCGACCTGGCCGGCGAGCTGGCCGAGGCCGGCCGCCTCCGCCTGACCGAGCGCCAGGCCGCCTGGCTGCTGGCGATCTTCCGGCGGACCATGGGCGCCAGGCCCGCCGCCCCCGGCGGCGCCGACCGCGCCCGCCATCGCCGCGCCGTCCTCCGCGACCGGCTCGACGGGGCGACGGTGGAAGTGTCGGGCTTCGAGCCCCAAGAGAGATAGAGGTCTTTATGGACAGGAAACAACGGCATAGACAACTCGGGCGGATCCACGCGGCGAAGCGCGACATGGGGCTCGCCGACGCCGCTTACCGCGACCTCCTGGAGGCCCTCACCGGCGAGCGGAGTTGCCGCGAGCTGTCCGACCGCCAGGTCAACCACGTGCTCGACTGGCTGAACTACCTGTCCGGCCGGCGCGGCCGGCGGCCCGCGTTCTTCGGCCGCCTGGGCAGGACCGGCGACGGCAAGGCCAACCTGGCGGCCCTCTGCCACGCCCTCTGCGGCGTGGTGCCGGACGGCTACGAGGTCTCGCCCATGCAGTCGGACGCCTGGCGTCGGCGGACGTGCGGCGGGGCCGGCCCGTTCGAGGAGCTGAACGGCTACCAACTCACGAAGCTCATCGAGGGCTTCAAGGCGATCAGCCGCCGCCGCGAGGCGGGGGCGGCGAACACGGAGGGCAGGGCCCATGGCGGACACGTGTAGCAGCTGCGGCACAATCATGGCCGGCTACGGCTACGTCTCGACGTACGCCGGCCTGTGCCCCGACTGTCTCCTCGACCGGCTGCGCGGCTATGTTATTGAGCTGCTTGGCACGGCAACGCGGCTGGCGTCCGCGATGGGTGCCAACGCGAGCCTGCGCAGGCTGGCGGAGATCCGGGCGGAACTGGAGTCCCTGGGGGACACCGCGAGGCACTTCGCCGGCGGCGCGATTCACGGGCCCACCCTGCTGCGCTGCCTAGAAAAGCTGGACACAATGGCGATGGCCTACGAGCGCTACGCGCGGAAGCATCCCGGCTCGCCGCTGGCGGGCAAGATGGCCGAACGCGCCAACGGGCTCCGGCTGCTGGGCGGCCACATCGCCCTGCTGGACCGCACCGGGGGGGCGGGCAAGTGACGCCCGCCTGCCCTGCCTGCCAGCAGGGACTGTCGGTTTAGTCGCGAAGGCCCTGTCTGGGCAACGTAAACAAAGGACTTACGGCAATGCAGATGCGCATAAGTCCTTATCACTCGTTTTGGGCATCGATTAAATCGACAGCCCCAGCAGGCAGGGCAGGCAGGGCAGGCAGGCCTAATCCCTAATCCCTAATCCCTAATCCCTAATCCCTAATCCCTAACCCCTAATCCCTAATCCCTAACCCCTAATCCCTAATCCCTGTCCCCCTCTGCCTGTTGCCTCTCCCCGATCCGAATAGCCCCCCATGGTGATTGCTGTCTTCTGCCTCGTCGCCGCCGCCGCCCTCCGGGAACTCTCGGTGGGCGGCGTGCTGCTGTGGGTCGTCAACCTCGTGGTCGGCCTGGCCGTCGCGGTGCTGGGCGCCCTGCTCTGGCGCCTGATCGCCCAGAACGACAGGGCCCACGCGGCGCTCGACGGCAGGCTCGACAAGCTCGCGGCCACGCTCTCGGCGGAAAAGGACGCCCGCGCCGACGCCGACCAGGGCACGGGCGACCGCGTCTGGCAGCTCGCGGGCGAGGTCAAGGAGCACTACCAGACCCGCCACGAGGGCATGCGGCTCTACGGCACGCTGATGAGAACGGTCAACGCCAACCACCGCGAGCTGCTCGACGAGGTCAAGGGCTTGCCCTGCAAGGCCCCGGCGAGGGCCTGCCCGACCGCCGGCGCTGAGGGGGAGGCCCCGTGACCTTCCACGCCCGCCACTCCCTGATCCGCGAGTCGCGCGCCCTGCTGCTCGACTTCCTGAACGCGGCCTACCCGAAATGGCTGCCGGAGGACGAGCTGGTCGACGTCATGCTCGACCTGCCCGACCCGCAGACGGCCGACTACACCCTCCGCGACCTGGCGTACCTCCAGCAGCGCGGCCTGGTGGAGCGGTCGGTCGAGCGCCACCCCGTGCGCCCCCACGAGCGCGAAAAGCGGTGGCGCCTGGCGGCCGAGGGCAAGACCTTCGTGGAGCGCGACAAGCCCTGGGACGACCTGGAGGGCAAGGACTGATGGCCTACACGCCCGAGGTCCGCACGGAGGCCTTCGAGCTGTACCTGCTCGGCAACTCCCCCGCCGCGATCGCGAAGGAACTCCGGCGCCGGCACCCCGGCGCCGACACGCCGAGCGCCGGCACGCTGGAGCGCTGGGCCTACGTCCCGGACGCCTCGGGCAAGACCTGGTCGGAGCGGCGCTACGACGCCGAGCGGGCGGCGCAGGAGGCCGTCACGACGGACTTCGTCGCCGCCAAGCAGAAGCACCTGGCCGGCCTGCTCAAGCTCCAGGGCCGCCTGGAGGCCCGCGCCCTCGACGCCGCCGCCAGCGCCGAGCAGGGCAACATGAGCCAGGAGATCTACGCCTACGTCAACGTCACGAAGGCGACGGCGAAGATGCTCGACGTGGACCTCGCCGAGCAGGCCCGCGTCAAGGACGCGGTCGATTGCCTGATGGAGGCCATCCGCCGCGTCGTCCCCAAGTTCGACGCCGCCTACGGCGTCAAGGTCCGCGCCGAGTTCGAGCGGCTCGTCGCCGCCAAGGCGCCTAACCCTTAGCCCCTGCCTGGAGGCCGCCATGGGCATCGCACTGACAGACGAAGAGAAGGCCGCACTGCGGCGGGACGCCTCGATCTTCGAGGCCAACAGCAGCCAGCACCTCGACCAGCTCCTGATCGACCTGCAGGACCAGATCGACGCGATCCCGGTCGACGGCACCGTCGACGCCGACGCCCTGGCCGCCGGCGCCGTGACCGCCGTCAAGCTCGCCGACGCCGTCGCCGACCTGCTGGTCGCGGTGGACTGGGGCGCGCCCGGCGCCGAGGCCGCCAACAAGATCGAGGTCCAGCTCCAGCTCGACGACGCCCAGGGCAACGCCCTGGCCGAGAGCCACGTCCTGGAGGTCCACGTCTCCGACACCGCCACCGGCGGGGACTCGGCGACGGCGACGATCTCCGACGGCGCGGGCGCGGCGGGGACGATCATCTCCGGCGACGGCACCGCCGCCATCCGCGCGACCACCGACGCCAGCGGGCATCTCGACCTGGAGGTCTCCGAGGCGGCGGCCGCCAGCCGCTATCTGATCGTCCGCCCGTGCTACGGCAGCCCGCTGCTCGACTGCCGCGAGACCGTGGAGCTGGCGTTTACGTAGGCCCCGCCTGCCCTGCCTGCCCTGCCTGGCCCCCGCCGGGAGCGCTTCGGCGCGGCTCCACCCGGCGGGGGCCGCCTGCCTGCCTGCCTGCCGGCAGGTTTGACGAATAGCACACCATGGCCAAGCGCGCCCGGAAACGACAGCGGACGGACCCCGCCCGGCAGATCGCCGGCCTGCTCGGCGGCGGCGCGCAGGGTGCGCCCGCCGAGCGCGGGCCGCGCGACGCCGCCCGAAAGCACTTCACGCCCGACGAGCATATCGAGTGGGTCGAGGCCCACTGCTACCGCAACGCCAAGGCCGGCGGCTGGCAGCCGCTGCGGTACGCCGAGTGGCAGCGGGAGGTCATCCGCCGGCTCTGGGCCGTCACCGCGAACGGCACGCTTCGCTACCGGACGATCATCCCCTGCCTGCCCCGCCGCTGCGGCAAGAGCGAGATCGCCGGCCTCTACGACCTCCACCGCGCCGACGCCTACGACGATCAGCTCATCGTCATCCAGGCCAACAGCGAGGACCAGGGCGAGGAGACCGTCCTCAAGACGATCACGGAAACGCTCTACAACTCGCCCGCGCTCCGCGGCCGCCTGGCGTGGTACTTCGGCCAGCGGCTGAGCGCCGACGGCGACATCGTCGTCCAGTCCGGGCTGGTGCTGTTCAACCGCACGGGCTCGACGATCAAGGTGCAACCGGCCAAGGAGTCCACGGCGTACGGCCAGCGGATCGACGTCTACCACAACACGGAGCTCTGCAAGGCGCACAACGACGCGGTCTATCAGGTCGGCGCCTCCAGCACCGGCGACGCCTGGTGCGGCCTGGCGATCGTGGATTCGAACATGGGCAGCGTGTCCAACCCCGTCTACCGCTACGTGAAGCTCGCGGAGCAGGCGGCCGAGGAGTCGGCGCGGGCGGCCGAAGAGGGCCGCGAGCCGGACCCCGGCGTCGGCGACGCCTCGATCGGCGCGGTGTGGATCCACTTCGACGACCTCGCCGACGTGCTGAAGCGCGGCTGCGGCGAGGGGCTTGAGGACGGCGCCGAGCCGATCCACCCCTGGCTGGACGCCGACTGGGTTCGCGGCCGTTACATGCAGATGATCCGCAGCGAGTTCCTGCGGAACCACTGCAACCGCCCGAGCGGGGCGGGCGAGGCGATCTGGTCCGACGAGCAGATCGCGCCGCTGTTCGCCGCCGGCGCGCCGGCCATGGTCCACGGCGAGCGGCTCGTCGAACTCGCGCGCGGCATCGAGGCTGACCTTGCCAGCCTGGCCGTCGGCGTCGGGCTGGACCGGGCCGGCGCGTTCAGCAAGACGCCTGACCGGTCGGTCCTCTGCGCGACGGGGCGGCTGCTGATCCCCTCGCAAGCCGGCAAGCCGGTCGAGGTCTACGACGAGCGGGGCAAGGCAATTGGCCGCGAGCCCTCGGACGGCACGGTCTACCTGCTCCTGGGCGCGTGGGAGTTCATGTACGCACTCCGCGACCCGATCCAGAAGCGGCTCCTGGAGATCGACCGCATGTGGGGGATAGGCGCCGCCTGCCTGGAGGCCTACCAGGCGAGCGACCTCGGGGAGTGGTGCCTGACCCAGCGCTTCGGCAAGCGGGTGAGCATCCGCCACATGACGGCCCAGGCCAAGCACCAGCTCGTCCAGTTCGCCAACGGCCTGGTCATCACCCGCCGCGCGCTGATCAGCCCGTACTACACCGTCCTCCGCGCCGAGCTGACGCACTACGCCGAGGACGCCTCGGGCGCCGTGCCGAGCTACGGCGGCGAGCGGGAGAAGCGCGTCCTCGACGTCGTCAATCCGTTCAGCGGCGAGCCGATCAAGCAGGCCACGACGTGGATCAAGGACGATTACCTGGAGGCCTGGCTCTGGAGCCTGGCCGCCGCCCGCGACGCGGCCGCCGCGCCGAGGGCGCGGGCCGTGGCGAAGCCTGCCGAGTGGTGATCGCGGAAAGAGAGGCGTGGACGTGACGCAGGACGCACAACCCATCGCGCTGACGCCCGGCCACGGCTGGGGCTCGCACCTGCCGGCCCTTCTGGAGTGCGTCCTCCGCACCACGGGGCCCGTGCTGGAGATGGGCGCCGGCCTCTGGTCCACGCCCGTCCTCCACGCCGTCTGCGAGCAGCAGGCCCGCCGCCTGGTGACGGTCGAGGAGGGCGCGGTCTGGCGGGAGAAGTTCCAGGAGTACATGCGGGGCTGGCACCTGTTCCTGCGGAGCTACGACGCCGCGCTGGTCGACGCGATCGGATGGTCCGTCGCGCTGATCGACCACGCCAAGGACCGCCGCCAGCGAGACCTGATCCGCCTCGCCGACCGCGCCGAGTTTCTCGTCGTCCACGACGCCAACTGCCCCAAGGTCTACGGCTACGACTTTTCAGCCTTCACGTACCGCCGCGAGTTCGGGCGGCTGGCCCCGACCACGATGGTGGTGAGCAACCGGCGGGAGATAACGTAGCACGGGCGTCTCGCCCGTGTTGGGTGGCACGGGCGTCTCGCCCGTGTTGGGTGGCAGGCGAGAGCGGAGCATGGGCGAGACGCCCATGCGGACACACACGGCCGAGACGGCCGTGCCACGAAAATGAGTGACACCATGGAACTCAACAAGGACTACCTGACCGCCGCCGAACGGGCCCGCGTCGAGGCGCTTCAGGGCCTCCGCCGCATCTTCGAGGGGCGTCACCGTGACCAGTTCTACGCGAGGGCCAACACGCGCCACTGCTATAAGGCGCTCGGGCCCAACGCCCGGAACGTGCTGTACATCACGGAGAACCTCGCCGGCCGGTGCAGCCTCAAGTACGCCGACCTGCTGTTCGGCGAGCCGCTGGGCGTCGAGGCCGCAGGCGACAGCCCCGCCGCCGCCGAGGCCGTCGAGCGGATCGCCTCGAACAGCCGCCTCCACGAGCGGCTCTTCGGCGCGGCGGCCGAGAGTTCGTGGGCCGGCTCCGCCTTCTGGCAGTGCCGCGCCCGGGGCGGCGCCGTGGTGATCCAGCCGATAGCCCCCGAGCACGTCTTCCCGGCCTACGGCGACGACGCGGAAACGCTGGCGAGCGCGGAGATCAAGTACGTCGCGACGATCGGCGGCGTGCGGTACGCCCGCGTGATCCGCCACCTGCCGGGCCTGATCGAGCACGAGCTGTGGGAGCTGGCGGCCGGCTCCAACGAGGTCAAGGCGCGGGCGGACACACAGCGGCTCCTGGGCGCGCCGCCCGCCGAGCCCACGGGCGTCGGCGAGCTGTGCGTCGTCGAGGTCCCCAACTACGCCGCCTGCGGGCGCGGGGCCAGCGACTACGCCGGCGACGTGGCCGACCTGTTCGACGAGGTCAACAACCGCATCAGCCAGATCTCCCGCGTGCTCGACACCCACGCCGACCCGATCGTCCAGGCGCTCGAGAGCCTCTTCGACCGCCATGGCAACCTCCAGGCCTCCGGCCGGGCGCTGGCGACCGGCGACATGACGCAGGACGCCGTGAGGTACGTGACCTGGGACGCCAACCTCGAACAGGCCTTCGCGGCGCTGGCCTCGGCCCGCGACGCGGCCCTGGGGCAGATGGACATGGCGCCCGAGCTGCTCGGCCGGGGCGCCGGCACGAGCGCCGACTCGTGGAAGAAGTTCAAGCTCTGCGCGAGCCAGACGCTGGCCCGCGTCAACCGCAAGCGGATCCACATGGCCCCGGCGATCGTCGCGGCCTTCCGCGTGGCCATGCTCCTGGAGAACGCCTGGGTGCTCGGGGCGAGCTACCCCGTCGCCGACGTGAGCCTCGCCTGGAACGACGGCCTGCCGGAGGACGAGACGGAGAAGATGCAGGTCGTCACCGGCTACGTCGGCGCCGGCCTCATGAGCACGCGCCGCGCGCTGATGGAGATCCACAACGACCCCGCCATCGTCGAGGAGGAGCTGGCGGAGCTGGCGGCCGAGGCCGAGGCCGACCTGCCGACCGGCTTTAGGGACGGCATGATGGCGCTGGGGGACAGGCAACAGGCAACAGGCAACAGGCAACAGGGGGCGGAGGCCGAGGCGACCACAGAGGCGCAGAGAACGCAGAGCCCGGAAACGGCCCCCTAACGGTTCGCCCGTCGCGACGGCCCAGAGACCGCCGCGAATCGGGTCAGCCCCTTGGCGCCCGCGCGTACGCCGTAGGATCGGCCGCTGGCGGGCGGCCGCGCGGAAGGGATGCTCATGCTGGAGACGATTGCCGCAGCCGACGTCGAGGCCATGGCCGGGGCCGACCCCTACTACAGGGGCCGGGCCGCCTACATGGCCGAGGCCGCCCGCATGGTCCGGGATCTGTCACGGCGGCGGGGCCTCCGCGACCTCTGGCGCGTGCTGGAGGTCGGCCCGTACCTCCTGCCGATCGTCACGGGCTGCGTCACGATGGACCGCCGCGTGTGGCCCGGCGGCCAGGTCGGTTGCCCCGGCCTGATCCACGACGCGACCGTCACCCCGTGGCCCTTCGCCGCCAAGGCGCTTGACCTGGTCATCGCCCTGCAGGTGTTCGAGCATCTAAGCCCGTGGTGGCGCGAGGCGTTTGTTGAGGTCCGCCGCGTGGCCGGCAGCGCGATCCTCAGCCTGCCGTACAACTGGCCGGCGAAGGCGGGCAACCACGCGGGCATCACGCTCGACGTGATCACGATGTGGGCGGGCGGCGAGGCGCCGTGCGAGCACGTGGTCGTTGGCGGGGGCCTCCCTCGCATCGTCTGCCGCTGGGAGTGGTGATGCCGCCCGAACCGTCCAAGCGCGAGCTGGCCGTCCTGGAGCGGATGTACCGCCGCGCGGCCGGTGACCTGGCCGCGCTGCTGCGCGGCACGGACTTCCAGCGCGGGCGGGCGGGGGTGCTGCTCGCCCAGGTGCGGCGGATCTCCAAGCGGCTCGGCGTCAAGAGCGATCAGTGGGTGACCCGCAATACGGCCAAGCTATACGGCAAGGCGCAGGCGTGGGTCGATTCGGAGATCAAGCGCCTCGGGGCGGGCACGGCCGCCGCCGCGCTTCGCGAGCCGCAGATCAACGAGCGGGCCGTCGGCGCGTTCGCGACGCAGATCGCCCGCGACCTGGCCAAGGCCAACGGGCAGATGCGCGACGCGGCCAGCCGGATCATCTCCGGCACCGGGCAGAAAATCCTCGCCGACCCCGAGCTTGCGGAGCTGGTCGGGCGGGGGCTGATCGCGGGGGGCTCTCTCAACAAGATCGCTCGCGGCCTGCGGACGCGCCTCACGGAGGCCGGCCGCGAGGCCCTCGAATCGGGCGCACTCAGCGAGGCGGAGCTGGCGGAGCAGGCCGACCTCGAGGCCGGCTACATCCGGGCGGGCGCCAAGCGCATGGCGGTCGGCCGCTACTGCGAGTTGGTCGCGAGCTACCAGCTCCGCGAGGCCTCGACGCACGCCACGCGCGGGCGGCTGCGGGAGGCCGGCGAGCAGCTCGGCGACCCGATGGGCTTCGACCTGGTCATGATCGTCGGGCCCGTCAGCCCGGACTTCTGCGCGTTCTACGTCGGCAAGGTCTTCTCCAACAGCGGGCAGCATCCCGACTACCCGCCCTTCGACGAGTTGCCCGAGGGCGGCCCGCCGTTCCACCCGCACTGCCGCCACAACGTCGCGCCGTTCATCGCCGAGTTCGCGAGCCGCTCGGAGCTGGAGCGCGGCCACGTCAACCCGGACCTCCTCGGCGTCTCCGGCCGCCAGGCCCAGGGGATGTTCCACAGCCCCGCCCGCCGCTACGCCGCCCGCATGCCCGCGACGGGGCAGGTGGGGATAGGGATAGGGAATAGGGGCTAGGGCGGAGTCGGATGCGCGGCATCGCCCCGCTCTGTCTTCCCCCGCACTGTTCCCCGTTGCCTGTTGCCTACTGCCTTTCCGCCCGCCAATCCGAATAGCTTGCCTAACGATGTTCAACCCCCGGACCATCCCCGGTGCACCACGAGGAGACTCGTCCATGGACGAAGAGCAGGTCAAGCAGCTGGCAACGGAGGTCGCGACGGAGGCGGCCAAAACCGCCGCGACGGAGGCCGCCCAGGCGGCCACGGCCGAACAGGCCGCGACGCTCAAGGCCTTCGGCGAGCGGCTCGACGAGGGGCTCAGCCAGGTCGAGGCCGTCCAGGCGGCCGGCGGGCGAAGCGCCGAGGAGGTCGCCGCCGACGTCCAGCGGCTCATCGACAAGGCCTTCGCCGCCCGCGACGCCGCGCGCGGCGAGGCGGAGAAGGACGCCGCCGCGAAGGCCGCGGTTGCCGAGAAGCGCGCCGCGTTCATCGCCGGCCGCGCCGGAAAGCTCCCCGAGGCCTACCACGGCCTCATCCCCGAGACCGACGACGAGGGCGAGCTTGAGGCCGGCCTCAAGGCCGCCCGCGAGAAACTCGCCGCCGACGCCAAGGCCTACGGCTGGAAGCTCCCCGAGGTCGGCGCCGACGCGCCGGCCAAGCCGCAGGCGGCCGATCCCAACGCGGCCGACATGACCGGCTCGCAGAAGCTCAAGGCGGCCTACGCGGCCGACAACGGATGAATCGTTACCGCCGGCCGCACCCGGCGGGCCAGGGCGCATAGCCCCACCCAGAGAGGACGACAATGGCCGACACACTGATCCAGTACGCTCAGGCGATCCCCGACCTCAAGCGGGCGGGCGTCGTCGAGATCTTCGCCGCCGCCAGCCCGATCGCCGAGCGGATGAACTTCATCGACCTCGGCGACGCCATGGGCTACGAGTACTCCGAGGAGGGCTCCCTGCCGGCCATCGGCTTCCGCGCGCTGAACGCGGACTACGCCGCACAGGCCGAGGGCGCCATCGTCCCCAAGCGCGAGGGCACGGCCATCATGGGCGGGCTGGTCAGCACGGACCGGCAGATGCTCGCCCGCAAGGCCGCGCGGATCGCCATGAAGCTCAAGGCCGCCGGCCGCGTCTTCACGAAGAAGTTCTTCGACGGCGACTCGTCCAGCGACCCCAAGGAGTTCGACGGCATCAACCGCCGCCTCGGCACGGGGCCGCAGACCATCAAGGCGGCGACGAACGGGGACTACCTCGACCTCGACAACGTCGACGAGCTGATCGACCTGGTGATCGGCGCCGACGGCGACAAGGTGCTGACGATGTCCAAGGCCATGCGGAGGACCTTGGGCGCCACGGTCCGGGCACACGGCTCGACGCGGATGCAGATGGTGGACTGGCAGGGCAACCTCCGGCCGACCGCCTACGACGGCGTCGAGATCGTCGTGATCGAGGACGACGAGAGCGGCAACGAGATCCTCGGCTTCGACGAGACGTGCGGCAGCTACACCACAGCGGGCAGCATCTACTGCTTCGCCTTCGGCGGCTCCGACGACGAGGACCGCCTCCAGGGCATCGCCCGCCTGGCCGGCGAGGGCCTCTTCGAGGTCGAGGACCAGGGCGTTCGCGGCACCACCGATCAGACGCTGGTCGAGGGGCGCGTCGGCCTGGCCATGTTCCACGGCAAGAGCGCCGCCCGCTACTACGGCATCAAGGAGGGGCTGGACCCCTCGTAGCCCGCAGGCCGGGGCCGAGACCCACACGACACGCAACCCACTGAGGCAACCATGACACTGATCGCACTCATCGCCGTCGCCGCCCTAGTCGCGGCCGTCCTGCTCGCCCGGTTCGCCGAGAGTTCCTACGCCGGCCAGTGGCTCGGCCCCGTGGACGCCGAACTCCAGCTCTACGACGCCGACACCGTCGCCGCCAGCGCGGCATCCGACTCGATCGACCTCGGCGAGAACTTCTCGCCGGCGCCGAGGGCCCCGGTCCACCTGCTGGTGGACGTAGACGCCCTCGACGAGACCACGGGCGACGAGACATACGTCATGAAGCTCCAGGAGTCCGCCGACGACGCCAACTGGAGCGATGCCGGCCTGGAGTTCGCCGTCGCCGCGACCGGGACGATCGTCCAGGTCGGCGGCGTGGCCAAGCGCTACGTTCGGGCCTACCTGACGCTGGCAGGCACCACGCCGTCCATCACGCTGTCCGCCTGGCTCCGCCACGCCTAATGGACCTCGACCGCACCATCCGGCAGGCCCTCGCGTTCCCGGCCGGCGCTCGCTACAGCGAGCCCGGCCGGTGGCCTATCCTGTTCCTCCAGTACAGCCTGGTCACCGGCGGCGCGGGCTACATGATCCAGCGCCTCGGCGACGGCCTGGCCGCCACGGGCCGCTACACCTGCGACGTGACCGGCTACATCGGGCGTGCCGGCGGCGTGGCCGCCCGCTGCGGCGCGACGCGATGCCTGCCCAACGGCCTGTATCGGCTGCTGACACACGCCCGCGCCGTCGGCTACCGCTACCTCGACGCCGCCTTCCCGCTGCGGGGCGGGCACTGCGATGTGATCGAGGGCCTCCTGAGCGTCTGCCCGGGCGCCAAGCTCGGCGTCCGCTTCCACTCCGAGGCCTGCTTCCTGCAGCACCACGACTCGCCGCGCGCCCGGGCGATCCTCCGCCGCGCCGACTGCTGCTACGCCCACCACGCGCGGCTCAAGGCCGACCTCTGCGAGCTGTTCGCCCCGGACCTGTCGCCCGCGAAGGTCCGCGTCGTCGCCCCCGGCGTCGATGTGTGTCGCTTCCGCCCCGGCGGCTCGGACGCCGGCGCCGCCCGCGAGTACGCCCGCCGGTTCGACCTCGCCCGCGCCGGCGGCGGCAAGCGGCTCGTCGTGGCCATGGCCGGCCGGCCGGGCGAGGAGAAGAACTGGCTGGACTACGTCGCCATCTGCCGGCGGCTGAAGGACGCCTGGGGCGAGCGGCTGGCCTGCCTGGCGGTCACCGGCCCGCAGCGCGGCTACTGGCGGACCCGCCACCTCAACGAGATCGCCCGCTTCAACGCCGACCTCGGCGCCCCGGTGCGGATCACGGGCCTGGTCAAGGACTGGCAGAACATCCTCGCGTCCGTCGACGTGTACGTCCACACGGCGTGCAGCGAGAGCTTCTGCCGCACGGCGGCGGAGGCCCAGGCCTGCGGCGTGCCCGTCGTGGCGACGGCCGTCGGGGGGCTGGCCGAGATCGTGGTCCGCCACGGCGAGACGGGCTTCCTGGTAGCGCCCGAGCGGGGCCATCGCTGGCTCGCCCGCCTGACGCAAGGCGACCAGCGGCGGTTCTTCGAGCTGACCAACCGCCTGCTGGTGCAGGCCGGCTCGCGGCGGCCGGGGCCGTGGTTCGCCACGTGGAAGGGCGCGGCCCGGGCGCACGCCTTGGCGCGCATGAACGATCGCGACAACACGGCCTGGCACGCCATGCACCTGGCGGGGCTGATTTCCTGAGAGGAGTCATCATGTCGGAAGCGCGTGCGACGAAGGCAAAACAGGACGAACTGCTCGCCGCCATCCAGGCGCACGGCGGCGGGGCCGTCGCCACCGAGGCCACGCTCGCCGCCGTCCTGGCGGCCGTCGCCGCCCAGGGGGCCGGCGCCCTGGGCACGGAGGCCACCCTGGCGGCGGTCCGGGCGGCCGTGGAGAAGCTCGACGACGACGCCACCGCCGACGGCCGCGACGGCTCCGCGATTCAGATCGCCAACGCCAACGCCATCGTGGACGGCAGTGCGGCCAACAGCGTGCAGCTCTCCGCGACGAGCGTGCCCTACGTGCGGGCGACGCTCACGGCGATCAAGCCGGCTGCCGACGCCCATACGATCCCGGTCATCAACAGCGGCCGCGTGTGGGTGCTCGACAAGGCGGACGACATGACGGAGGCCCTCGGCTACATCGACCCGGGCGAGTGTTTCCCGCTGCCGTTCAACCGCGACCTCGACGAGTTTTGGCTCGCCGTCGAGTCCGCCGGTGACGGCGTCCTCATCGCCGTCCTGGAGGAGGCGTAGGCTATGGCACACATCACTGGCAACTTCTCACGTGGCCGGCGGGCCGATCGGCTTGAGGCCGTCCGCGACGGCGACGTGATCGAGGGGGCCAACCTCTCGCAGGCGCGGCCGGGCACGATCATCCCGCAACTCGCCGGCAAGCGAATCATGCTGCGCGGCTGCAACCTCACGAACGTTCGGCCCGATCCCGCATGGACCATTGAGGGATGCAACCTCGCCCAGCGAGAACCCGATCCGGAGCCCACCGAGCGCCAGCGGCTGGTGGCGGCACTGGCGAGGTGTGAGGCCGACCGCGACGCGGCGGCAGCCCGCGCGGCGGCGATCCAGGCACAGCTCGATACGCTCCCCGTGCAGGAGGTGCGCCGATGACGGACTACTACTGCGATCTCGGCCAGGGCTACGCCGACAAGAGCGGCGTCGACCACACGGGCAATCAATACCTCGGGCCGGGCGGCCTACAAGCGGCGATTCGCGGCACCGGCCTGGCGACCGCCCTCAGTGCCGGCGACGTCGTCCACGTCGCCGGTACCGCCGACCAGGCCCTCCTCGTGTTGCTGCGCGGCGGGAAGGACATCTCCGGCTGGTCCCTGGGTGCGACCGTCGTGGATAACGACACCGGCGCGAAGTGGTCGGGCGTGGTCTGCCAGGTCAACGTCGGCGTGAACACGGACGTCCTTGTGGAACTGGCCAGCGGCGACGAGGACTCGATCACACTCGCCGACGGTATCAACAACACGACGGACAGCGACACGACGACGCTCGCGAGCAAGAGCACGCCGGGGCTGCACATCGATACGCTCTGGGGGGACAACTCCAGCGGCCCGATCGAGCTGCGCGGCTGTGACGCCGCCTGGACCGACTACGCCGCCGTCTTCGGCCTCGACGGCGGCGGCAAGGCGGCGCATAACGTGTCCCTCGACGGCAAGTCCTATATTCGCCTGGCCTATGCAGCGATGACGAACGCGGCGGGCAGCGGCCTGTACTGCAGCGGGGGTAATTACAACAGCGTCCACCACGTGGCCGTCGACGGGGCCGGGTCGCACGGGATCGAGTTCGGCGGCTCCCCGACCTACTTATGCGCCTGGACGGAACTCGTCGTCGTCAACAGCGGGGCCAACGCGATCAACGGGGCGCCCCGGTATGGGTTCCTGTTGGCCGATTCCGTCATCGCGGGCAACGCCGGCCTCGGAATCGACCCCACCTTCGGCGGCGACGTGGCCAACTGCCTGATCTACGACAACTCCGGCCACGGCGTCGTCAACAGCACCAACCTGACCGCCACCCGATGCACGATCGACGATAACGGCGGGGATGGTGTGTATGCCGACGCCGGGGCGGGCGTGGGGGCCGTGACGCACTCCCGCATCAGCAATAACGCCGGCTACGGCATTAACTGTGCGGCGGGCGCGGGCCAACTATGGGCCGACTGGAACGTCCTCGGCGGGAACGTCGGCGGCGACACGAACAACGTGACGGACCGGGGCAACAGCCTCACCAGCCAGACGCCCGCCCAGATCGGCTACCGCGACCAGGCCGGGCGCGACTACCGCCTGACGCGTGGGGCCGTTCTCGCGGGCCCGCACGCGGCGGCGGTCGATCTCGACTGGTACAACGCGGCGCAGCGGGCGTACCTGACTGCCGGGGCGCAGCCGATCCGATACAAGCGCCGCCGGGCACTGCTCGGCTTCGGCGACATGGCCTGCGCGGAGTGAGAGTGAGACGATGGCACTGCCCGACGCCTACATCACGGTGACGGAGGCCACGGACGAGTACGCCGTCCGCGTCGCCGACGCCGCCGCCTGGGCGGCCGCCTCGGCGGCGCAGCAGGCCGCCGCGCTGCTCCAGGCCTCCGACGAGATCGACACGCTCCGCTTCGCCGGCGAGCCCTACGACGCCGACCAGGACCGCGCCTTCCCGCGGATCGTCTACGACCCGCCGAGTCAGTGGCCCGAGGGCAAGGCAACCCGCAGCTACACCGTCTGGGACCTCGACGACGACGATGAGGCCATCGTGCCCCTGGCCGTGGAGTTCGCCGTGTTCCTCCAGGCGCTCTCGCTCCTGGCCGAGCCGTCCCGCCGCGAGCGGCTCCGCGACCGCCACCAGGGCATCACCGTCCAGTCCGCCGCCGGCTTCTTCGAGACCTACCAGCAGGGCAAGGCCGTTTCGCCGGTCTGCTTCGAGGCCCTCCAGCAACTCCGGCCGTACCTGCTGAAGAGCGGGCGGATGACATGATCACCAACGCGACACTCACGACGTGGAAGAGGGCCACCGGCAGCGACCGCTACGGCCAGCCCACCCACACCCCGCAGTCCGGCTCCTGGCGCGTGATCGCCGAGCCCTCCGCCCGGCAGCTCAAGATCGACGGCCGCGACGTGGTCGCCGGCCTCAAGGTCCACTTCCCCGACCCGAACTACCCGGCCGTCTCCAACGGCGACCTGGTCACCGTGGACGGCGCCGAGTACCGCGTCCTTCACACGGCGACGACCCGCCACGGAACGCTCGGCCACCTGACGCTCTGGCTGGCGGTGTAACGGATAGGGGTTAGGGGCTAGGGATTAGGGACTAGG
>Ga0180434_10002141_pt1 | contig 27051 bp, 51 predicted proteins | sample SS_ome_7_FD_132453 | JGI IMG/M metagenome (GOLD analysis project Ga0180434, IMG submission 132453) | Hypersaline lake sediment archaeal communities from the Salton Sea, California, USA - SS_1_D_2 metaG | ecosystem: Environmental > Aquatic > Non-marine Saline and Alkaline > Hypersaline >... | reverse complement strand
GTATTCTGTTTTTAGGAGATTTCTCAACCGCTTCCCATGGCGTTTGAGGGCCTCGTCTGAGATTGTTTGGTTGCGGTATTTCGAAACATCATTCAATACCGTTTGATAATCAATGAGACAGTCTGGTTCATGCTTTGTAGACACTCTCTCGATAGAGTGAGTCGTGAGAGAGTGTAGCGCCTTTATGAGAAGGCTCGTGCTCATCCCGATGCAGCAAAGGCAGTCGAACAAGTGTTGAGGGGAAATTGATCCGTACCTCTCCTTGGCAAGGGAAAGATCATCGGAGCACAAGACCCCATCAGAACAACGAAGGTGAGGAGAAATGATATTACCCAGGTCGTCTCCGTAAAAGGAAACATCCCAGTCAAAATCAAAAGAGATTTCGAAACGAGGTTCTCTCTTTTCGCAAGCCATGGTCGTTCCTTTCGTTATTCCGTCGTTCGGTATACCACGCGATGAAAACCACGCGCCTTGCTCTTCGCCCTTTTGGCATTCAGCAGATGAGTTCCTCCCCGGGGTCCGATGCTAATGTTCCGGTGAATCCTGGCGAACACCTCGGCAAGCGTCCCCTTGTCGTTCTTGCGGCCTACTACGGTTCGCAAAAAGACCAGGGGGTTTGTGTCCGCGGTGTCGAACTTGAACTGACTGACCTCGATCTCCTTGAACTCATAATCCGGCCGGTCCGCGCCGTCCGAAACGCGAATCGCGTGGATGAGGCGCTCGACCGTGCGCTCCTGCGCCTTCGTCATCTTCATCTCTGCGGTGTTGTAAATTTGATTTTCAAGCATTGACCGACCTCGTCGCCACTCGCTTTGCCCCCGGAAGCGTCGGTGCCTCTCCCACGAACCGCTCCTCGCCCTTGCCGTTCGTCTCGGTCACCTCGTACCACCAGTGGTTCCCGTGCCGGTCCTCGACGCCGCTATCGACCTCCTGCCCCTTGTTGATGTTGAGGCAGATCGTCAGGTTGTCGCGTTGGTACGCGTCGACGGGCTTATCGTTTCCCGGTAGCCGCACCTTTTTCCAGTTAGCCATTTCCGTTCCTTTCGTTCGGGTAGAGCGCATCCTTTACGTGCGCGAGTTGCGTGTTGCGATACTTGAAGAGCACCTTCAGGGCATAGGCGGCCTGCTTGTCGCTCAGCCCCTTGACGTGCGCCTGGGTGACGAGCGATTGCACGAAGGGGTCGTAAGCGTCGTTCCCGTTGAAGCCGACCTGATCGCGCCTGCGCGCTCCGTCGCAGTGGTTGGACATGTAGCGGAGAGCCTTGGCAGCCTCCTCCTTGATCTCGTCCGTGATGAGGAACGTCAGCTCGCCCTTCTTGTTCTTGACGCGGATGTTGCGCGGTCCTGCCGCCTTGCGCTCGGGCTTGCCGGGGGTGACCACGGGCGGCGCTTCGACCTCCTGCCGATTGTCGAGCACCCGGTCGGCGAGGTCCATTTTCCGAACCATCGTGCCGATGACGTGGGCGTCCAGGGTCCGGTCCAGCACTAGGTAGTAGATGGATACCTGCTCGGCTTCCTGGCCGATACGGTGCGCCCTGTCCTCGGCCTGAAGGCACCAGGAGGGGTTCCAGTCGGCCTCGGCAAAGACCTCGGTCCTGGCGGCGGTCATCGTCAGCCCCAAACCCGCGGCGTGGGTCGAGAGCACCGCCACGGACACCTCCGGGTCCTGCTGGAAGCGGTCGACCAGCTCCTGGCGCTTGTTCGGGGGCGTGCTCCCGTCGATTCTGATCATCCGGCCGGTGAACTCGGCCTCGAAGGCGTCCAGAAGGGTCTCGTGGTGCGCGAAAACGAGCACCTTGGGCTCGTTTTCCAGCAGGTCACGTACGAACGCCACGGAATCCGCGGCCTTTGTGCGGGCGATGGCGGCCCGTATCTCGCTGATCTCGGTGAAGCCCGCGGTCTCGCGGATGAGCCGGGCCACGGCCTTGCGGAAGTCGTCACCGTCCAGGCAATTCGGTCGGTCGATGAACAGGTCCTGGTTCGGGTTGTTGAGGTGGATCACCGAGCGCAGTTTCGGGGGAAGCTCCTTGGCGACGTCCCGCTTCAGCCGCCGGACCATGTAGCCCTCCCGGAGCTTGGCCGATAGCTCGTCCAGGTGCGAGGCCCCGTCGAATCGCCAGCCGTAGGCCGTCTTCTCGGGTCCGCAGTAGCGGAAAAGGAACCCCTTCTCGCTTCGCGAGATGAGGCCCGGTCCGAACGCCCCGATGGCGCGGAGCAGCGTCATCGACTCGCGGATGCGGTTCTGGATGGGGGTACCGGTGAGCACCAGGGCCTTGTCGGCGTTGTGGATGATGCCGGGCTCGGTCCGCCGGCTCTTCTTCGAGAACTTCCCCAGGAAAAATTTCGTCCGCTTGCTGGACGGATTCTTGAGGACGTGCGCCTCGTCGAAGATGATCAGATCGTACTTCCGATCCGAGAGCTGCTCGCGAACGGTCGGCTTGCCCTGCCGCTCCTCGAACCGCTTCACCGCCCCGCTCAGGCCCGTCGCCTTCTTGTAGTCGTTCGGTACCGCCGCGTGGATCTGCTCCCAGGTCGCCTTCGGGCGGGCCTCACGATAGGCGTTTACCGCCTCGACGAGCTTGGCCATTTTCACACGCCTGTCGGCCGCCGTCTTGCTGTCGACCTCGACCACCTTGTCGTAATTGACGATGACGACCCGGGCGTCGTCGCGGTACGGCTCGCCGTTGAGGACCTGGGCCTCGCCGATCTCGGGCCACCACTTTTCGAACTCCCTGGCCCAGTTCGTGCGGACGGAGGCCGGGCAGCAGACCAGGATGCGCTTCGCGTCCAGCAGGCGCGCGGTCCCGATGGCTTCCATCGTCTTGCCGAGTCCCATCTCGTCGCCGAAGATGACGCCGTTCCGGCCGTCGGCAAATGCCTTCATGGCAAAGGAGATTCCGGCCTTCTGATACGGCCGGTATTCGAGCCCCTCCGGTCGCGGGACCTCGATGTCGGCATCGGTGGCGCGGCTTTCGGCCAGCGCCTGCGCGCGGTGCCTGACGGCGTTGTCGGCCTGATCGCTCCACTCGATGCCCTCGACGCCATAGATACCGGCGGCAACGCCGTGCTTGTTCGCCGGCAGCCAGCGGGTGTTCATGGGCAGACCCAGCTTGTCGACGAGGTCGGCCTTGCTGCGCTTGCCCAGGAAGTACCAGCCGTGGTCCCCGAGCCACTTCGACTCCTCGTAGCCGTCGACCTCGGCGTACAGCACCGCGCCGAGGTTCGTGTTGGTGTTCTTGAGTTTGATCCTGATCATTGTCCCTGCTCCCTTTTTGTTTTGCAGAAGGTACAGGGCCGACCTCGAAGACCGTCGGTGCCGTTGCAGGGGCGAAGCAGGACCTCGCGACCGTTCATGGAGTAGTGCTTATAAAAGCCCCCGTCGGACGCGGCCTTGCGCGCGATGCCGTCCTTGTCGACGCGGTAGGTCTCGAACCATGACCAGGAGTAGCCATCACGCTTGCGCACGATCCCAAACACGACCCCCTGGATGACGGCATGGAAGTCGGCGCGATGAATGACACGGTCTTCCGTCCGGAGCATCAGGCGGTCATCGAACTTGTCTTCGATCCATTCGATATTTCTTGTCTCGGTAGCCATTTCAGTTCCCTCTGAGTGAACGGCCCGTGTTGCATTCAACGACATCGTAGCCATCCTTAAGATACATCTCGACGTGCTCGCCACACATGTACGAACGCTTGACGAGCTTGTTGGTGTCGGGGTCGCGCACGTAAACGAGACGGACGTCGTCATCGTAGTTATCGTGCTCGCCGTCGCGACAGTCTGCACATTGTTTTTGCTTAGCCATTCCAGTTCCTTTGTTACTTCAGTTATCCAGCTCATGACGAAGCACCCGAGGATCGACAGGCGAGGCACCCAGGTATGAGGGGAGGTGCCTCTTAATTTTTTGGTCAGCGATCAACTTGGGCGCTTCGTCATGAGCTGGGTTGTCCAGTCCATAAGGGAGCGCCCGGGGATCAGCGGGGAGGGTATGAACATGAGAGGTATTCTCGCATTCAACCCGCGATCGACCCAGGCGCTCCATTATGAACTGGACTGTAGCCAACTTCGTTCCTTTGTTCCCCAGGCGACGGTGTGCCGCCTACCCCACTGTGACGTGGGGGAAATGCTGTTATTCACCTACATTGCAACACATTGATTATACTGATGTTTTTGGGTTGGTCCGTGCCCCGGAGTCAACCGTGATCGCGACGTTTGTGAGCACCAGTGCGGCGGCAAAACCCCTCTGTGCCGGCGTCTTCCTGGGCATGAGGATAACCGTCATTCCAGTTGCTAGGAGAATGATGTTTCGCCAGAGATTTGCTTTCGGTGACATCGCGTTTTCATTCATAGCATTGATCATCGTTTTGATCAATCTATCGCCGCCAGGGGGCTTTCGCCCCCTGCCATGGCGACTGCTCAGCCGTTGTCGGGATCGCTCATCGGTACCCGGGCTGCCGCGTCGTGTAGCGGTACCGGTTTGTCAACCGAGGAAGGCGTCGTCGGCCTGCTCGGCGTTTCCCGGTTTAGTCCGGGCCGAACCCTGGAAGGCTCCCCGGCGATCCTCTCGACCGGTTTCGCCTCGGGGAACGCATTGTCGAAAACCGGGGCCGCGATCTGCGCCCAGGTGACGGCCGATTCGGCCAGCTTTCGGACAATGTCTTCCGCCACGCCGGGCCGCTCGCGCTCGGTCGCTCGTAGGAATATTTCGATTGCCATTTCTTTCGTCGTCATCTAGTCCTCCATCGGATTGTCGTTGGTTTCACCGAAGAGCCATTGAAGGGCTTGAAGTACTCCCTCTTCATAGGACATCCCCGGCCACTTCGTTCCGTTGTCGAAACCGTCGGCGGCTTTATTCATCACATCGACGATCTCTTGTTCGGAACGCTTAATAGAATACAGCACCTTGCCCTCCTTACCATTGAATGACCTTCACGTCTGCCCGCCGTCCATGTTTCGACCACGGGATTTGAACGTGCGTTATTTTCGTCGGAGGGTACTTCTTGTTCCAGAGGGAATAGCTCGTCCCCTCGATGATCATCTCCGTCTCTTTCTCGACCTTCGAGTACGGCATATCCTCGCAGTGGATGGTGATGACGAGGCTGATCTCGGTGCCCTTCTTGCCGTTTGCCGGCCAGAGAGAGTGCTCTTCCTTCGGCCCGGCCATGGCGGCTTCCCAGGCCTTGTCGGAGACCATGTTTTTGTACGCCCTGTCGACCCCGTCGAAATCGGCGCGAAGTGGTACTGAAAAATTAACGACTGGCACGGTATTTCCTCCTGTCCCCTATTAGGATCATCAATAAGTTGTCGAGTGCCTCTTCACCAGCTTCGTCGACATCTTTCCCCCTGATTTTCCATCCCTCATCGATGGCGGAATAGGCCCCGGCTATGAAGGCGTCTCCCACGAGTTTGCGTAGTTGCTCTCCTGTTAGGCCCTTGTTGAAATATCGCTCGATGTCAATTGCTATCTCGTCGATGAAATTGAGGTTTTCTTTTTTGAGGTGGCGATAGACGTTTTCGAAGACGACGGTAACGTTCGGGGCCTTTCTCTCCTTCATTTGATACCCCGTTCCTTCGCTATCTTGTCCCAGTAGACGTTGAGCTTCTTCATCTTCTCCTCGTTTCCGCCCTTGTCGGGATGAAGCGAGATGATCAGGAGCTTGTGGATCTGTTTCAGCACGTCGTTCGATGCCAGTTTGAGTGTTGCGGACCAGGGGTCGTCGTCCTCCTCGGGCTCCTCTTCCGGGCCGAGGTCGTCGGTCGTCTCGCGCATGAAGACCTGCGAGCCGGCCTTCATGGCGGTATCGATGAGCACGTCGAAGACCGAGGGGTCGACGGAGACCTCGGTGTGGGTCTCGTTGAATGATCGGAAGCGATTGCTGATCGCCTCCCCTATCGCCTTCACGACCTTCTGACATCCCTTCTCGTCGCCGCCCTTCAGGCGTCCGACTATCCAGCCCTCCTCGATTCCCTTTATTTCCAGCGTGGGGTATCTCATGGCCTTCCTTTTTAATGGTGATCTGGTACCCTCATACCATGAACGAGAGAGCCCCGCTCTACGCTTTCCTGGGAGGAATAGGTCTGGTTACGATCGGCGCGCTTCTCCTCGGTCGTCGACGGTCCGAGTTCCCGGGCGCGGGCAGGCCCTCGTTGCCGGCGACCGTGCCCGCGACGACCGGTGCGGTACAGAAGGCCATCGTCGCCGAGGCGAATCGACAGGGGGTCAACCCGGCGGTGGCGCTTCTGTTCGCCGATGTCGAGTCCGGTTTCCAGGCCGGTGCCGTCGGGGATAAAAACTGGCCGTATCGAGGCGACAACTGGGAACGGTTTGTGCTGAACAACCCCCGGCTTCAGGGAAACCCCTACCTCATGGATCGAGAGCTGTGGGTGTCGTACGGCGTGTATCAGCTTCTCGCTCCGTTCCATCTTCATTACCATGACCCCATGGCAAACCCGCGGTCGCTGTTGAACCTCAACACGAACGTTCGGGTTGGGGTGGCCAAGATCAAGCGGCTACTTTCCAAGTACGGCGATCCGCTCGCCGCGCGCATGGCATACGTGTGCGGCTCGCCGTCGGCGTGCTCGACGTCCAGGGCGGAACTCATTGCTTCTCGACTCGAAAGCAAGGCTGGCAGGTGGAACATCTATCTCGGTAGTGACGCCATGGCCCGAGCCCGGGAGATGGCCGTTGCTTGATTTGAAGGGCAGTCTACGCCCTCGATAGCGACCGGGTCAAGGCTCCTCGTCGCCCCCGCCCCCCATCCCCGGAAACACGGGCTGGTTCGTCATCGTAATGACAACGAGGCACCCTCCCATCGCCGGAAACACGGCCTCGATGATGAACGGTATGGCGGCCGGGAGCGGCGAGCACGAGGCGAAATAGACGGCGCTGACGGCCAGGGTCGACCAGACGGACATGCACAGATCGCAGGCGAACGGCTTCACCTCTCGCTGCACCAGGATTGTTATCGGCCAGACCGCGCGGAGCGCCTGGGTGAAGATAGCCGCGGTGAGCGCGATGCCGGCAACGAGGGAGACGTCGATGACGGGCATCCATCTTATGTAAGGCATCGAGAAGTCCCTGTCAATCGCATTACATAAGACGGTGCGCTCGATATGCGGACACAATCAAAAATCCTGTATTTTATCGTAATCATTATAGAAATAGGGGAGGGTTCTTCGGACCCGGGGGTGGAACAAACCCGCGGGTCAATTTGTCCCGCTGGTCGTTTCGACCCGGGGGTGGAACAAGCCCGGGGGTCAAAAAAGAAAGCGCCCGGTGGGGACCCATGAAACCCACCGGGCGCTGATGCCATCCGAAACGCAATGCAATCACGCGACAGGAGGCTCTATCTTATCGAAAATGGGAATCGAGTCAACCGCGGTTGCGGAAGGCGATCAGGAGCGCGTCACGCTCCTGTCTGTCCGCATCGATGAACACCAGATGCTGTCCGATCACCAATTCACGTTCCATCATTGCCTCGCTTTCTAGCGGCTCCATTGCCGCGTAGAAGCGATCGGTTTTCTTCTTCCAATTCGGTTATTCGATCTCTCGCCTTTTTTAGTTCTCTGTTGAGTCTTTTTATACGGCGCTCTTTTATCATTACTTCGGTCGCCATGTTGTGCTTGAGGCTTTTCATGGTGGAGGTGCCGGGAGTCGAACCCGGGTCCAGAAAGTTTCAGCGTCAGGCGCTACGAGCGTATCCGCTGCTCAAATCGAGGACGGCCTCCCCAGCGGAAATCGGACCGTCGACGGGCAAGGACCGTGCTACTCCCCGGGCGGCAGCTTGCCCTGCCGGGCGGGTATCCCCTGGTTGACGACCCAACCGCGGTTCCCTGCGCAGGGGAAACGTGGTGACCGCGGTCCCGAGACTAAGCCGCCTCGGCGAGGGGTACGACGTTGTCGTTGGCGTTTGTGTCTTCATGGTGGGATTTACGTGGTCGCCGTGACCCACGGCTCGCTCCTGATCGCTTCCATCTCCCTGTCGAAACCAGTTCACCCCCGAAGTCCTAGTAGTATTCCTCGTCGCCTTCGCTCACAAGCTCGAAGTCGATTCCGCTGTAGTCAACACCCGGCTCGGCATCGACAACGGACCACGTTCGCCCGGTGGGGTTATGAATCACCCACCACTGGCCGTGCTCGAACCACGTATCGCAGTGACGGGGAAACGTGCGCCGTCCGAGGTAAGCGGAAAACGCTCGGCGGATTTTCTTTTCGGCAGAACGGGTATTCGTCTCGCTGATCAGTTTTCCTTGCATAAGCCCCTCATCAAATCCATCGCGTCGATATAATCGAAGTATGCCATCGCAAGCGGCATCAGATCATCCGGAAGCCTGTCGTGCTCTTCCATTACGGTATTGGCTACATCGATGCCTCTTTGTATTCTTATTTTGACGCTGCGGTAGAGAGAGCACGCCTGCCTGCGGTCCTCGTGGTAGTACATTTCCTTTACCCTGTCCATATCGCGCTTCGCAGCACGAAGCGATCTCAGGGCAAAAGAAACACGCATGTCTGGATGCAACAATCTCATCCTTGGGTCCTATTCCTCCGGAGCATAAACGACGTAGTAGCCGTCCTCGTCGTGAATCGTCTCGAAGTCCCAGCCCGCTTCTTCGAGCGCCTCTTCCACCTTGGGGACGACCTTCTTGTCCTCCTCATCGATGAAGACCTGACCGGACTCCATCTGGTAGTCGGAGATGCGGGCATTTTCGAGAATGTTTTCGACGAGCAGATCGCGGAACTCATCGTCCTCATCGGACAGGAACTCCGCGCCGGCCGGCTTGTCGCTTGCCCACCACTTCACCGGACCGGGAACGACATCCTCCGACCATCCTGCCGGCCCCTCGTCCGCGCCGGCTCCGGATTGAAGAAGGGCCTCGGCGATTACCATCGCTCGCTGCTCGGGAGTGTATTCCTTCTCCAGCGTGGCGAGGTCCATGCCGATAAACGAGAGCGCGTCCCTCACGTCTTTACAGTTCGGATTGAGATCGTCGGCGTCGTACCAGCCCTCCTTCGACCAGAACGGAAACCCGACCTCGACGGCCTCGCCGTCGCCGACGTAGGCGCGCACCGGCTGGATTTCGGTGATCTCGATCGCGTTTCCGTCCGCCCTGGCGATTATTCCGCCGTGCGCACCCGGCGTCATGTCGCCGCCGGTTTGCTCCCAGTCCTTGATCTTCGGAATTCGTATATCCATGCTGCCCTCCTACCGCGGTAGCTCGTCCGTGTAATCCTCGTCGCCTCCCCAGTAGGCGATCTGAGCGACGCCCAGACCGACGGCCCAGCGAATAAGGTCTTTGTCGGTCTTTGGCTTTCGAATTCGTGCGCCTTTCAGGGCGCGAAGCACATCGTCGATATCGAGATATGTCGACGTCTTGAGAAACTCCTCACCAGGAACGACCCCGTCTACAAGCCCGGGTAGATATTGGTACTCGGAAATCTGAATCCCCATGCTGTCAAGCTCGACCTCGGTGGCGTTTTCTCCTTCTGCGCCGCCGGGACCGTACCAGATGGCGTAGCCGTCAATCCAGACGTCCGGCTTTCGCCACTTCTTGGCATTCCACTGTTCCAGGGTTTGCTTGTCAATCATGGTGATCTCCTATAAGTCGCCGGGCTCATAGCAATAAGCCTCGCGACCAAAACTGCTCTCGCCAACGCTTCTCGCCAGCATGCCCTTGCGGTGCAGTGTTTGCATGGCATGGTGTATTTCTCGACGGGCAGCATAATCCGCAAGTATTTTATATTCTGCTGGCATTTGCGCTTGCTCGAAATAACCGAAAAGCCATGCGGCGGTAATACATGGTTCCGATGGAGAGGAAACCCCGTACTCGCGCGAGAATTTCACCTGTCGCCGCCATTCGGCGTATAGATCATAAACCGTTATCAGGATAATTTCCTGTAGCTCTTCACGGCCTTCACGCGTCAGCTTTCGGTATCGTTCCATCAAAGGTCCCGTTTGCGCGCGACGTCGATGGCCTCGTAGGAGCACTTGATTCCCTTGCGGTCGCAATACCGCCAAAGAATCTCCATGCCTCCGTACTGGTACTGTTCAAGCCCCGGCAGGTAATGGTTGTCGTAGAGCCACTCGGTTGCAGCTTGCAGGTACTGGTTTCCGTAACCGTACTCGTAGGGGATGTAGTGTACCTCTTCGCCGTCCACGTAGATGGCGGCCGAGAAGTAGGTGTTGCCGTACGTCTTCTGAAACCAGCGCCGTCCGATAACCTGGATTGACCTGGGCTTTCTCCTTCGCATGACTACCTCCCTTGCCACCAGACCAGCCCGGCGACCGCTCCCAGAAGCCCGAGGCCAACGAGGTACTGAGCGACGGTGCCGCTGAACAGGGGCTTTTTACCGACGTCGAGGGGCTCGTCCGGTGCCGCCTGCTTTTCCGCCCCGGGCATCGCCTCGTCTTGAGAGAATCCCCATAGCTGCTGTGCGGCCGACATCTTCTCCGACCTCTTGATGAACTGCACCTCGAAAGGATTTACCGCCACGGGCGGAAGTGCGACTTTGACATCGAGCATGATTCACTCCTTTAGAATTCTACATAACCCTTTTTCCGTGCCAGATAAAGGGCGAAGAGCCACGCCGTCACCACGGCGGAACTATAGATCGACCCCAGCACGAGCTGCTTGCCGCGAATGCCGGCCAGCGCGAGACCCGGGGCGATGAACACCGACCGCTTTGCCGTGCCGAGGATAACACCGGGCCATCCTCCCGGCTCGCCCTCGATGGCCGCGGCGACCGGATAGGAAGACGGAGGCGCGGAAGGCTCCACGTATGGAGCCTCGCCCCATCCCGGCTTGCGTAAGACAATCGGCTTCACGGCCAGGGCCGTTCTACCGACAGCGCTTGCTCGCCTGACAGCAGATGATGTACTGGACGACCGCGCCGACCAGGAAGCCGCCGACGCTGACCGCCGCGTACACGACCGGGTCTTGCAGAGCCGCGGGCTGCGCCAGACCACCGAACGGGGAGTTCGGGTTGACGAAGGTGACGTTCTTGGTCGTGTCCATCACGACCGGGGTACCGAGACCGGTGGGGAATCCGTAATTGTCTTCCATGGCTTTCTCCTTTGAGGCCCGTTAGGGCCGGTGAATTATCCGCAGTTCTTCATCGCCCAGCAGCAGATGCCGTACGACACCGCCACGCCGATGATTGCTCCGATGAGACCGGTGCCGACCATGATGGCGACCTGCCCGCCGGTCATCTCCGGGGGAGGGATGGTGACCATGGTGGAGGCGGGGGTCGGCTCGTCCTGGGCGAACCCCGCCAGCGCCGTCCGCGCGGGCTTGGTCACCATGGGTTGCGCCAACGACGCCCCCTCGAACATCGCCTGCCACTTCGTCGTCGGTGCCGGCATGTTGTTTTGTCTGAGCATGATCTTTCTCCTTTAGGGTACGAGACTAGTAAAAAGATACCCAGTCGTAAAAGTCGTAACCGAATGCTTCATCCGTCTTTTTCCAAACCGGTTTCGTTGGAAACATGAATTTGGTGGTAACCCTGCGCCCGTCTCTCAAAACAGCGGCGCGAGGAAACCTTTTTCCGCCATACAACAGCACGATCTCTGCTCTTTCCGGACGACCAGTTTTGCCAGCGCCGTACCCGTCCGTGTCCGGTATATACCAGATCTTGAGAGGCTCCATTCCTCTTCTCAACACATGCCGCGCCCAGTCTCCTGGGAAAATCGCTCTCTTGATATTTCGGCGTGCCATCACCGGCTCCGCTTGGGATACGGGTCGAGCCCGTGATGGATTTCGCGATCCCTCGGGTTGTCGTACGGGATGACGAGGTACTGATCGGCGTACAACCGTTCGACGCGCGTGACCTCGTATAGTTGGATAAAGGTATCGAAAAGGCGGCCAAAGGTCTTTTTGATCACCCTCTTGGCACCATCGCGGTTCGGAGCACCTGTCACGAATCCGACCTGGATGTCCCAACCGCGCTCACCGGTATTCGGATTCTTCGTGTAGATTTCGTAGAAGTAGGGTAGCCGTTTTGCCATCATCGCCTCCGTTCGCAGTAGTCCATGCCATCCATGAACGCCCAGATCCACCGCTGAAGCTCTCCGGTGGAAAGGCGCGGGCTCACGTCGGTCGAACCCCTGTTGACGACAAGTCGCGGCCGACCATAGGCGTACTCGATCTCGAAGTCTCGCCCGGTGCGCTTCCTGAGAATCCTGACGAGTTGCTCAAGGTCTTTCGGTGTTACTCGGCGTGTCATGATCATTTCTCCCACGGAGGCATTTCGGCCTCCTCAAGAACCTTTGCCTCGCGCTTGCTGATAATCCCCCACTGAATGAGGCCATTCCAGTTTCCTTCTTGCCACAGTTCCTCGATGGCATCAGCCTCGTCATGAAGGCCATCGGCCTGCATACGCTTGGACCAAATGGCTTACCTTACCTTGTTCGAAATCGTCCTGATATCTGCCATGATCAATTCCTCAGCGTTTCGACACTACCTTCTCCGTTCGCAGACCTTCTTGCCGGCCCAGCGGCCAACGAAGAAAGTTCCGAGCCAGACTGTGGCGGCGGCAACCACTATAACCGTTCCAAAGGCTTCCAAACCCGATCCCCTGAAGTCGCTCATCTTGCTCTCCTGCATTGATACATCGACCATCCTAGGCCGAAAAGGAACCCAGTGAAGGGCGCTATTATGCCCGCGACGAAGCGTAACTTTTGTTTCCTTGGAAATGTAACGACCTTCCGCGCCCAGTCGTAGAGGTCTTCAAGGGTGGCGGCCGAATACCTTGTGCGAATTTTTATTTCCGTTTTCCGCCCTTTCGAATCAATGATTGTTTGGGGTGTTATCTTTTCGTAAAGAACGTAGACCGGAATCTCCTGTCCTATCTTCAGTTCGGGGTGACGTACAACCATCGCCTCCGTGGCTTTTCTGGTCCCCCGCTTGACAACCCATTCCTCGCCGATCTCTTTTCCAAGAGCCTCGATCATGGAAGGGGTTATGTTTTTTGTGACTGCCAGCATCACCTATTCCTTGTAATACCAGTCCTCGGGTAGATCGTACGCGAGAATCCCGTGGGGGTCCTTGTTGTCCAGGTCGCCGGCATTCGGAACGCACGGAGAGGTGGGCCGGGTACGCGTCGTGTGCGGAGACTTGATAACAAAGACCAGGGGAGCGCCCCCGAGATAGGTGAGCAGGAGCTTCATCCCGTCGGTTTCAAGCTCGTATTCCTCTTCCTGAAACTCGGCATAGTCGACCCACTCCTGTATCTCTTCGTCATCCGGCTCCCGGCCGTGTTCGGCCTCGAACTCTGCGACGAAGTCTTCCATGGCCGCCTCGTAGGTGATGTTCCGGCCGTTGTAGAAGAACTCGTCATACACCCAGTCTTCGAGGGCGTTGAGACTCACGACCCCGTAGCTGATTCCGGTTTTTGGATCGACGTTGACCATGGCAATCTCCTATTCTGGAATGCACTTGTACTCGAATCGTCTGGACGAAATGTCGAGGGAATTCTTTGCGCTCCGGATTTCTCTATCGAGCTTTTCCGCCTCGTGCCTTTCCCCCGGAAGTGAATTTGGATCGGAGAGCACGGAATAGGTGTGAGACCGTGCCTTTCCGAGGAACGAATCGGCCTTGCGAAGCGAATGAAATGCCAGGACACAGTTCCCCTCTTCCATGTGCGAGGACATATCCTCCCTGGCGCGGCGAGCCTCCTCGACCATATCCGCGGCCTTGTTGATGTGGCTCAGGGGATGAAGCCCGAGACCACGTAATTTTGATCGCTTGCGCATAGCTTCCTATTTCACAGGGCTATTTGAATTTCTCGTATTTCGCCGTCCGAATATTTGCAGACCGCGATCAATGAGCACGACCGACCTCCAACGCGCACGTACCATTCGAGCAACTTCCCCCTCACGGTCCCTCTCGGCGTTCGGCCATGATAACGAGTAAGCGGATATTGCTCGCAAGCCTGTCGAGCTTCGTACTCCAATTCTTCCGGCGTGTAATCGTGATGTGCCATAAAAGCCTCCTACTCAAGACACTTGTATTCGAACTTCTGATTGATCCAGCGAAGCTCGCGGTTCAGGTCGCCGAGCGCTTTCAGCAAGTTTTCGGCAGCGCGCTTTTCGCTGTCCGTTGCCTTCGGATCGTACATGGCCGCCCAGAAATGAGCGCCCGCGCGCTCGGCATCCATGCTCGCCTCTTGCAGACGTCGGGAAGTAGTCTTGCATCCCCCTTTTTTCTTGAGCTGCCAGTTGATGGTCTTGATCGATTGCGTGAGGTCGTCGATCGCGTTCTCTCCATGCTCGAAGTGCTGCTCCGAGGTGTACCCGAGGCCCGAAACGCCCTTCGGGCACTTTTTCATGACGGCAACGTCACCGGACGGCAAGCGGCGCTGCTCAACCTTGCAGCCCTTGCGGCGAAGCTCGGCGACCCTTTTTCGACTCTGTGCCGGCGTCAACAACGGCACCTTACAGCCGGCCCTCCCCATGGCCGGTTTTTTCTTCGAACGGTTCACCGCCCACAGGACGCCGGCACCGACCAGGAGGACGCCCGCTCCATAGAGAGCAATGCGACCGGCGAGGCGGCCGAGGTCGGCGACGAACTGCTCGCTCGCCTCCTGGGCCTTCTGCCGTATCTGCTCGGGTGTGTCTCCCGGGTCGACCTGTACCTCAACCTGCTCGGGAATAACGACCTTGCCGGGCGTCGAGCCGACCGCCAACGTCGGCACGGCCGACACGTCGAGCCCCTCGTTCGCAAACTTCGTCCTCAGCGCCATGAATCGGCGCTCCCACTCTTCCAGCTCGCCGTATTCGGAAACCCTGGCGATGGCGTTGCTCTTCAGCCGCAGGTAATACTGGACCCAGCCGACGCGCTCGGGCTGAAGCTCCTTCCACTGCCGTTGAAGGCGCTGCTGATTCTGCTGGTGTGTGACGGCGTCCGACAGCCGTGCCCATCGATATTCGAGAGCCCTGGCCCGGTCCATCGTGGTCTGGGGCGTGAGAAGGCCGAGCGAAGGCCTCTTGATGCCGATACCGCGACCGCGCCAGCCGAAATCCGGCCGCACCAGACCGCCGCCACGGCGGCCGATTCCGCCCTTTGCCTGGGTTATCGATGCCATCACATTCCTCTCAAGCACTTGCGGTTGAATTTCTGTCGGAGCTTGTACATCTCTTCGCCGACAGCTCGAAGCTCTTTGCTGAAACTTCCACTTGACTGAGGAGTATAGCTCAGCTCGCGGTTGGCCATGGAAAAATACCGGTAGGCTTCCATGAGGGCCGTCATGGCGCTTTCGCAGGCGGACGGCTCAGGTATTCGACGAAGCGCTTGCTTCATGTGGCTAAGGCTCAAAACCGTGTTGTCGAGAGCCCTGCGAACCTCTTGCCTGTGCTCCTTTGGTGACCCGCATAACCCTCTAAGACCTCGCATCTCTCGCTCCCTTCAGCTTTTTAGCCATGAGCGTGCCCATGTGAAGGCCCCGCTCGATAAAAGCCTTGACGTCCTGGACCCCCGACATCTCCTCGGCCGCAACCTTCGCCGCATAGGTGACCAGTACCTGGGCGAGGTGGCGCTTGGTAAAGATGTGACCCTCCATCTGGCGCAGATGGGTGGTGAGGGCCGATATTTCGTTTTCGAGGTTCATTCTTGATCGTAAAAAACGGATATTTCCGACGGATCGATTACGTAAACAGAGTCGATTACGACGCCTTCCTGGTCTGCCTGGAATAGCAAATATTGTTCGGCTTTTTTATCCGCCGTGTCGTGGTTTTTTGCGGGAACGACCGCAAAACCTGAACTGCTGTCAGAATACCAAAATACAATAAACGTTTTCATAAAAAGCTCCTATCCGGCCAAACAGGTGCTCCGAAACTTCTCTTCGAGTTTCTTGTAGGCATCCTCGATTTTTTCGAGGCGCGCTGATTCCTTTTGTGCGTGCGCGACCTCTTCCTCGGAAGATGTCGGATCATCGGCAACGGCCCGGAGGTGGGTCTGGGCGATGGCGCGGAAGGTCTCTGCCCATTGCAGGTCGGAAAACGTCGTCTCGCACGACTGGCCCTTGATATCCTTCTTCAGCAGGTTTACCGACTCCTGGAGGTTGCCGATCGCGTGCGCCCCGCGGTCGAGGTGTTCGAGGGGGAAGCCTTCGAGCACATCGTCACCGCCGCCGTCGCATCCGCAGTCCCCCGCCGGAACGTCATCGACACCCTCGACGGGCACCGGAACCGGCATCGGCCGCGCCTTTCCGGCCTCCCGGAGCTTTCTGGGCTTGATCATGAGTGCGCCGCCCAGCAGGAAGACGACGGGCACGAGAAGCCACCAGAGCGGCTTCTTCGCCCTGATGTCGACCTGCTCGGCCTGTACGACCTCGCCGGGCTGTGACGGCCGTAGCTCGGCCTGCCCGGCCGTGGCCTTCTCGGCCTGATCGAGCAGCGCCACGGTCTGCCGGTACACCTGATTCCATTGCGTGCCGGCGGTGCAGCCCGCCTCTCCCTGCTTGCACCAGCTCTTGATCTTGAAAGCGGGCTCGTCGGGGCCGGACCTCGGGTCGGAATAGCCGGTGGGGTGGTTCCAGTAGAAGTCGCCCCACGAGAAAAGGTTTTCTCGGATCTGATCGACGAGCTGGGAAGGCGCTCCAAGCGGAAGCCGGTTGAAACGCGCATCGAGTTCCTCGAACTTCTTGTTGAGGAGGTTTGGGTCGACGACGTCGTTTTGCGTGATGCCAAAGGACATGACTGTCTCCTTTACGCTGCTCGTTTCCCCCTGCACGACTCGATGATGCGATTGGCCTTCCTGACGACCTGATTGTACTGGGCGCGCGTCAGGTGTCCCTGGTTCATGGCGGCTTTGGCCCGGGCCTTGGCGTTGATGGCATGAGACACGTCCGGCATCGGGTACTTCCGTTGCTTGGGAAGACCGTAATCGGATGACTTCAGACGCTTGCGCCTCGCCGTCGTGAGCTTTCCGGTTCGGCGGGCACACGAATAACCGAGGCCGGCCGTGGCCGTCTTCGCCTTTTGCCTCTCGGCCCTCGCGCCCTGGCGAACGAGCTTGTACTCCTTCCAATCCTGGCGAAGGTCTCGATACACGCCGTAACCGAAGTAGGCCAGAAGCGCAATTGCGCCCCACTTTGCCGCCGCCAGCACGCTGTCTGCCCCGCCGGTTGACCGAGGAGGGCGGCCATACGGCACCCTCTCCATCCCCTTGTTCCCCTCCGCGAGAAAACGATTACGAAGCGCGTCTGCCTTCAGCTCCCAGGCATCGACCTCGGCGCTCACACCCGGAACCCACAGCCAGTTCTGTAAACGCCACGTCTCGTAATCATGCCACCACTCGCCCATGATCGGATTGATCACGGTTTTTTGCTCCGGTGTGGCAGCTCTCCATAGCTGCTGGAACTTGTTGTTCACCCACTCCATCCGCTTCTGAAGAGCGGGCGAAAATCGTAGCTCCAAAATCCGAGTTGGTTTGACATGACTATCCTATGTCCAGCTTTGAATAATGTTGCCGTCCTTGTCGAGAAGATCGATATTTCCGCGTTCATTGATGTAGTAGAGTCCGGGCCAATATTCGTTTTTACTCATCCATATATTCGCTTCCCTGATCGCGTCGTCCCAGTCCTTGACCTGCTCGATCATGTGCCCTTCGTTCCACACCTGATAGTAGGTGCCGCGAGAAGACGTATACATGTCGCGAATGACGACCGACTCGTAAATCTCCTCCTCGCTTGGCGGACCCTCTCCTTCCTCGCCGCCCGCGGTCTCGTATGCCGCATTGTAGATGGCGGTTTCGAGATCCTGGTATTTTCTTGAAAGTTCTCCCCTGAGATATGGCATGAGGGACTTGTCGATGACGGAATCGTCCTTGAAGTGTTCGTCCCAACTGCCGTCCCAGATGCCGACGCCATGGCGGGCAAGCGTCATGTAGATGAGGAAGGGGCCTTCGTCGTCCCAGAGGGAATCGACATCCTCTCCCCTGACAAGCTCTCCGGGATGGATGTCGACCCATCGCTGAAGAGCGCGGTAAGCCGCCTCGTCGAAACGATCCCAAACGGCTGCGCACTCCTCGTCGCATTCTGCCTCGTCCGGCCGCGGATACTCTGACGACTCCGCGGCGTCCTCGACGATTTGATGTCTCCATTCATCCGACATGACGCCCTCCTACGCAATATACGTTCCGACCTTGTACTCCTCGCCGTCTTCCGAGACCTTGATGACGATACCGCTAAAGTACGAGTCCGATAGGTAGCCATCCCACTCATACATCCTTCGCGGCGCACCGGGGTAGATTCTCATAAACTCGCTGACGTGATACCAAACGTCGCGGTATTGAAAGAAACCGTCGTACCCCTCTTCCTCGTCAAGATAATCGAAATCATCTTCAAGCACGGAGGCTGGAACTTCGTCCCGGTATTTGAAAGGCTTCCATTTGTTGTCGGTTTTGATGGTAAGATCGGCCATGACGCCCTCCTAGTCGATACCGCGCTCTGCCAAAACCTCTTCCAGCTTCGCGCCGACATCCTGCTCGAAGGCGTAGAACGCCATCTTCTGCATGATGTCGGAGTAGCTCTCGGTCGTCTGCGGACCGACGCTCTCGAATACGGCGTCCTCGTTTTCGCAGTGCATCAGGACCCAGGGGTACGCCCAGGTGTAGATGATCCACTCGTGACCGTCGACGTATTCGAACAGGCGGTCCATCGCCCAGTTTCGATCCTCGTCCTGCTCCTGAGTCTCGTCGGCGATCTCGTTTGCGATCGAGTCGACCTCTTTCCAGTACTCCTGCATCGTGATCTTGGAAGCCATAGCTGTCTCCTATCAAAGACAATCCCGAACGAACGCGTTGCTTGCCCGGTTCACCTTGTCCTGAAGCTTGTCGAGTTCCTTCTTCAGCTTGCGCGCGGTCTTCGGATCGTGCTCGATGTTGTCGATGTTCACCCGGGCGTCGCGAAGCGTCACCATCGCCGCCGTGAGAGCGTAGTACGCTTGCTTGCAATGACGAAATGGTTTCGAGGGAGGTTTCACGCTCATTTCGTACAGGGCGTCGTTCACGTAGGAGTCACCGTACGCCAGATTGCGACGGGCATACCAGATGTGGGATTCGTCGGGACCTCGAAACATTTCATCCTCCGCAAGGGCAGCCCTGGCTGTAGAACGATAGTTGAATCCGGTTTCGCCCCTTCGGGGTCGCTGCAATCCAGCTTTTCATACGTGACGAGAAAAACACCTGTTTATTCGGCTGACTTTTGTCACCGAGGTATCGAGCGCCCAGTTGGCGCAACCGGTATTGGTAGTGACGCTGGTCGATGACCTCTGTGTAATCGGCCCTCATCCGTCACACCCGCAGTCGCCAAACGTGCCCCGGCGCTTCAGAAAAAGGACGAGGCCCAGGCTCACAAGCCCCGCCCCGGCCGCCCAGGCCCAGGTCGGAATGGCAGGAGCACCGCCCTTCTCAGCCCTGTCAGCGGCCCTGTCGACCTCCGAAACGGCATCCCTGAGCTGCTTGGCGAGGTCATCCTTGCCGCAGATGACGAGGCGCTCGGCCACCCCGAGTAGGTAGACGCGGAGCACCTTCCACTTCTTGACGTCCTCCTCGGCCCGTAGGGGGTCTTTCTTGGCGTTTACGACGAGGGCGGCGGCCGAGTCCGACGCTGCCTTGATAGCCTGCTGCGCCTGCGATACGAAGCGCGAGCAGTCATCATCCTGTCCCAGCGAGGACAGGCCTTCGAGAGTCATGATGCGCATCAGTACCTCCGATATCTTCCGTACCCGGCTGTCGCCGGAAGGGCCGCGCCTTCCTTCTTCTCCTTGGCGGCCTTCGACACGGCAACGACGCCGAAAACCACCGCCGCGCCTCCGAGAATCCACGGCCAGGGATTCTGGAAGACGGCGAACCCGGGTCTGGCCTCCTCGTCCTCGTCGGGCTCCGGGGCCGGACCCGGCATTGGTTCCGGCTCGGGCTCGGGCTCGAAATCTGGTTCCGGTTCCGGCATCGGTTCCGGCGTGGGCGCGGGCGGCTCGACGACCTCCTCGCGCTGGCGTTGCTGCTCGCGCCACTCCTTGCGGATGGCCTTCGCCTTGGCGACGCGCCGCTTGAGACGCTGGATGGCGGCCTTCAGCTTGTCCCGCATCTTTTCTTTGTCCGCACCACACCCGTGCTCCTTGTAGACAAGCCGGTCGGAGCGCAGCGCCGGAATGACGAGTTTCTCGGCCGCGGAGATTCCCTTCTTCATGATTGACCACTTCTTGCGCTCGGCATCCCTCACGATCTGCTTTCCGAGCTTGTTCGCCTCGGAGATATGAGCGTTCGACTGCTGCTTAAACTTCTCGCAGAAATCAAGCTCGCTCCGAACAGTATTGATACCCTGGGCGAGGTTGTTGAGTTTGTTCATCACCTGGGTCGCCAGATCGTCACGACCACAGACGCGAAGTTGAGCGGCAATCTTTTTTGCCGCCGGTTGCCCCGCCTCATCAAACCACTTGATGTAATCGCGCAACGGCCCGACCTGACCCGGCTCGCCATCCTTGTACTTCTTGAAAGCAGCGATGAGCTGAATAGCCTGCTGGTCCATGGAGGTGAGGACGACGGGAGTGCCGGCAACGTATTGGCGGCAAACGGTGGTGTCGGTCGATACAGGAGCGAAAGTTTGCGGAGTCGTGGAAGGAGCCGTGCCAGCCCTGGCCGCCGCGGTCGGGGCAGTCGTTGCCGCCTCGGCCTCTTCCGGCCTGGACTCGCCGGGAAGATAACAGCGATCCTTGTCCTCCATGACGACCTTCTTCAGTCGCTTGTAGAAACCGGCCGGCGAAATCTTCACCTTCTTGAGACCCATGTTGGTGTAGGCGCTGGGCTCCGTCCAGTTATAGACGAGCGCGCTTTCCGATTTGCCCACCATGGCGTTGAGCTTCTTCCGGTACTTGTCGGCGGCAGCCCGAAACGACGTATTACTGATGCCGGTCTTCTCTGTCGACCACTTCCCGTCGACCTGTTCCGCCTTCATCGTGCAGGCTCTGACCAGAAGCTCCTGCACCTCGCGGGAATCCTGTACGTCGTAAGACCTCTCCGTTTGGCCAAGGCTCCTGAAACCGCCTACCTGACTGATCGCTATCGACATGATCTCCTCCTATGCCTCCAAATCCTGAACCCACTTTTTAAGCGGGATTTTTTCTTGCAACCACTCAATCGTCTTCCTCTCGATATCCTGATGACCGAGGGATTTCCTGTACCGCATCACCATCATCAGAAAAGGGCCGGCAGCCCGCTTCTTTTTCCCGGTGCGCCATCTGAGAAGGTAGAATATTGCCTTCTCAAACGTTCGGTTCACGCTTGCCTCTTCACGTATCGCCTCGACGTGACCTTCCAACCGCGAGGAAGGGGCATCGAGGTCGATTGCAACCGAATATGCCGCCCGACAAGCATCGCTCAATACGCTTTTATCAAGCTCGGAGAGCATCGTCGCCGCAAGCACGATGGCAACGTCCGGCCAGCGCTCGTTGATACGAAAATAAAACCACTCTGGGTGCAGAACACCGCCGTGCTCGTGCGTTCCATACCCGGTGTAATACGACTCGGGGTCCGAGTGCAGAACGGCATATTCGCGCCCCTCGACGCAAATCGTCGGGTCCTTGGCCCAGTCTGATATCCGTTCGATCACAATGGAACTCCGCTCGTGTAACGCTTTCCCTTGAAAACAATTTCGTGCTTGTGCTCGGCACCCGTTGCCATGGCAGGCTCGGTCGGTATCTGGTTTCTCCTATTCGTCATTACCCTGTGGCGATGAAATGGTAACGCGACACTACGGGTGGTTGCTACCCGGCGAAAATCGTCAACGACAAATACGTGGTAATGACTTGCAAGATGAAATGCCACGTTTCCGACTTCCCGTAGAACAACATCCCTAATCGCTTTTCCTCTCTTGTTCATATCAACAACAACAGCGGTGCCGCGACCACCGCGGCGACGATAGCAGCAGCCTTCGGATCTACTTTACCGGTTGCCTTGGCTTTTGACAAAGCCGCCTTCCCGTTCCCTGCCCACTTGGCGAGCTTCAGCATGTAAAGCTCAATATCGTTTATGAGATTCACGGCCCGCAGCTTGATCGCCTTCTCTCGATAATCTGCCAGGACCCGGTTTTTTAGATCGAAGGCCATCTCGACGAGTTTCGTCAGCATCTGCTTTGCGCCCTCGTCATTCGGGCTTTTCTCCACCGCCTTGATGAGGGTTTTTATGTTGGAAATGATTTCGTTTCCGATTCTTTTTTGGCTTCTAAACAAGGTTTTCAGCCTTGTCCGCTCATCCTTTATCTGCGAGGCGAGTGCCACGAGGATTGCCTGCTCGCCCCTCGTTATGGCCGTCTTGAGATTCCGTATGCGCTTGCTGAGATCATCAGCGACCGCCTGATCGTACTGGGCGACGTCAACAGCCATCCCTTCCAAAAGCGGGACCAGGGCCTTTGCAAGGGCGACCTTTTTATCAAGCCGCTTTGCAAGCCTCACATCCTTCGGCTTTTTCATGAGCGCCGAGGCAAGGCTGTTGATCTTTATCTTTGCCGACTCGATGGCACCGATTTGCTCTTTCGCAGCGTCTATCTTTCCCTGTACGAACGCGCTCGCAGCCTGGGCTTCCTTGTGCCCCTCCGGTACCCACTTGTACCAGAGGTCCTCATACCTCTTCACCTTGTTATAGCTTGCGGTATTCGTCGGCCTGAGCGATTCCGGGTCTTTCCAGTTCCCACCGGATACCGACCCAAGACGTGAGTTCACGCCTCGATTCCTGGTAATAAAATGAGTCTGGGCACCCTTCGACTTATCCCTGTCTCTCATTTTGTGATTTTCTGAATCGGCCTTCGCCCTCATGTGCTGCCACTTCTTCTTGTAAGACATCGAAACGAATTTCGGCACGTTTTTCAGGCACCAGCCGTAGAGATCGACGCCATCAACCAGGGTAAATGCCTCGAACTGCTCCCTCGGCACCGCCGGGACCTGCCGGTGACCCATGGTGCCGGGAACGGTCTTCCACTGGTTACTGCTGGGAGAAAAACCGAACACGGGCAAAAAGGCGAGCACTTCACGCAAGCCCTTCTTGTATCCGTGCATCAACGCCCACTTGTTGAATATCTCGTTCAAGTTATCGACGCTAACGAAAGCCTGGGCAAGAATGCCCGCCTCCTTTTTGCTCATCCGCCTGACTTCACAGTCGCTTACCTCGTACCCCTTATAGAAGAAGTCTTTCACCTGACCCTGGATTCGATCGACGAGGTTTTGCCGGTAGAGGATGACGTTCGGGTTTTCCTTGTACAACGCCTCGGTGAGTTTGATGGCGTTGTTGATGAGCTTCGGCCTTATCTTTGCCGCTTCCTCGGCGTACTTCTCCATCTTCTTCAGCGACTTTTTCTTGCAATTGGCGCAGTCACCGTACTTCTGAGTTTCCTCGATTCCCTTTTCCGCCTGGGCAACCGCCTGCGGCCCGCCATACGCCATCGCGACCGCCTTCACGGAAGTGTTGAACCACTCCTCCTCGACAACGCTGCACACGGGGCACGAGATTTCATGGAACGCATCCATGATATCCTTACCGATCTGACCCATCTGACAGAATAGCTGGCTGAATAGATCGGAGAAATCTTCGAAAATGTCGCCGAACCCGGCGACGCCCCTGGACGATGCTTTCGACAGGACGGATGATAGGTTTGCCGTCTTTTTTTGGAGCTTCTCGCTTTTTCTGCCAACGGCAATGACCTTCTTGTCCAACGCCCGGTTGATGCGGTCGATGGCGACAAGCAAATCCTTCACGTACTTTGGATTGCCCACGTCGATGGCGCGAATGAGATGAGCAACGAGAATACTGCCCACCTTTGCGTGCGCCGCCATGGCGCTCGAAAGCGACGCGAGACGCTCGTATCCATAGGAGCGCTCGGATATCTTGAGGATTCGTCCGGCGATGGCAGCCAGCTCTTTCTTGAGCGCCCTCTTTTGAGAATCGGGCGCGGATTCGGCCTTTTTCATCTTGGCCGAGGCGATGCGAACGAGGCGCTCGACGAGCACCTCCGAGGCCTTCGCGTTCTTTTTTGCCCGGATCGACGTCTGATGCATCTGGGCAGCGACCTGTTCGAGTTCCGCGGCTTTCGCTCGAAGCTGCTCCTTCACGTAATTTGCCGACTCGCTTCTGGGAGTCGACGCGGCCGAGATGATGTCGGCCGGCGTTATCTTGTCGAGGGGATCGATCGAGGCAGCGCTGCTCGCAGGGGCGGACCTGGGGCTGGAAAAAAAACCTTCCAACACCATAATTCTATCGCCTAGCGCTGCCCCGTATCCATTCATGTCCCTATACGACCGATACCTCTGTGACCTTCACGCTGAGGGTGGCGTCGATGCACGAACCGAGAAGATCCTCGCCGGGCATGAGAATGGCGTCGTAGTACCGCATGCTGCCGGCAACATCGACTGCCGCCGTGTAACCGGCGAGCAATACGACCTGGGAGGCCGCCGTGGGAATGCCCTTCGAGTTCTGGGTAGAAAAAAGAAAGTTTCCGATAGCAGCCGGATCTCCGACCAGCGATATACGGGTAAAAAGCGGTGATCGCGAATGGTTGCGCGAAAGGATGAGGCCGTCCGCATCGACGTTCTGCTTGATACGGACGGAACCGGCCGGCACCCGATAAGGCCCGGCAAGCGCTGCCAGCATCAGCAGCGCCTGCTCTTTGGTCAGCCCTTCCATGGGCTAACCCGTGTACTCGGACCGGCTGTCTTCCGGAATGAGCAGGTCACGAACGTTGAAGCCCTGAAGGATGACGTAGAAGTTCTTCTTCAGCTCCTCGGGCCAGTTCGCCAGATCGACGTACCAGTTGACGATGGTATCCGCGCCCTCGAAGAAGCGGAAACCGACGTTTTCGCCCCACACGAGGTCCATCCGCGGCCCGCCCACGCCGAGCAGGGTCGCCATGTTGATGGGCGTCTTGAAGACGTCCTTGTTCCGACCCTCGTTCATCACGTTGAACTCGACGAGATGCAGGACCTCGTCATTGTCCGCGGGCTCGCTCATGCCGGCGATGATCCGCGTCATGATAAAATAGAAGCCGGGCTGAACCCTCTGCGACGGCGTCTGGTACGAAATCTCGGGCGTACCCTGCGCCGGGTAATCGATCTCGCAGCGATAGCGCAACGCCTCGATCTGCATCTCTCCGGGACTGATGCTTCCGAGATCGACGACGTAGTTCATCGCGGGCTTGTACGCACCCTTTTGATCCTTGAATTGTGCCATTGATGGTCTCCTGTGAGGGAATTTACCGGGAAAAAGAAAAACCCCCGGATAGAAGGGCTGCTCCTATCCGGGGATTCGTTCTCATGCGGGTTGCTCCTGACGACGGACTACTTGGACACCGCCGACTTGATGAGGCCGTGCAGGTAGCAGGTGACCAGGACGGGGTTCTCCAGGGTCGGCATGCGGTCGGCCTCGTTCTCGTCGTAGTACGTCGAGTACGTGGCCAGCCAGTTGCGGTCGTAGAACCGCAGGTAGCCGAGGACCTCGTGCTTGTCGGTGAGCAACTGGGTCCGGAGCAGCTTGGCCGCCGCCGCGGTGGACGGTACGCCGATGCCCAGGATGCCCTGATCGGTTTCCTGGGTCATGCCGCTCAGGCCGTAGCCGCTGTTGAAGGTGACGAGCTTTCCCTCGGCCTGGAGGAGCTGGTTCACCTCGATGCGCAGGAAGGCGTTCTCGGCGACCTTCTTGATGTCGCGCGGCCAGGGCAGCACGTTGCCGCCCGCGAGCGCGATCTGCGCGCCGATGCGGTTGACGATGACCTGCTCACCCGCCGAGAGACGGCTCTGCTGCGTGAAGTTCGTGTCGACCAGCCTCTTCCGCTGAACATCGCGAAAGAGGTAGTACTCCGCGCCGGCCGCGACGGCACCGTCGTCGATGACGATGGTGTCGTACTTGTCGCCTTCCCGCATCTCGGAGATGTCGTAGACCGCGCCGGTCACCGTGTCGATGAACTTGCCCGGCTGGCCCTTCAGTGGACGTAAGGTTCCCATGTTCATACCCTCGTTTTACATTGCTGACGGTTTTGCCTTCGTGCTTACCATTGTCAGCGTACCTCTATGTAGCACGACCCCGGTTCAACTTCGGACCATCCTCTGCCAAACCGGAAAGCTTGATCCTTCTATCGGTTGATCGAATGCGACAAACCGATGGTTACGAGCAGCAGGGCCGCGCCCAGGCAGCTCAGGTGGTAGGTGTTGAAGGTAAAGGTCAGCCGGCTTCCCGGAGCATCGGCTGGATCGTAATGAATAGCCGATACCGATACCGGAGATAGCCCCTTGATGGTTATCGCCTCGTGCTCCTCGTCGTCCATCGCGACGAAACCGAGCACGTCGAGCTTGTTTTCGCCCGAAAGGTCGTCGGCTTTCTTCGTCGTTTCCACGTCCGGATCGATACCGAGCCGACGAAGCCACAGGGACTCCTTTTCCGCCGAAATTTCGACCGAGTGCGCCTCGGGCTGCTCTTCGGTGGGATCGGTTTCGATCAAAACCTGGAGCGTATACAGCTCCTCCATCGTTTTCGTTGCGGTCATTTCAATACCCCTTCAGGCGACGACTTCGTCACCGGTTGATTGAATGCGACAGCCCAAGCGTCGCGAGATACCTTGTGTCGGAACCGGCCGACGTCGGAACCGCATAGAACTGAACGATGACGCGGTTACCGGCAAGGTTCGTCGGCACGTAGAGGATTCGATAGAACGCGACGAACGACAACCCCCACATCATAGGCTCCTGCGGCTCTTCCGGAAGCGTGTGAACGATCGCAAGCACGTCGAACTTGTTGAGGCCTGAAAAGTCGGGCTCGGTGGGGTGGGAGAAATACCGGGTTTCCCCGACCCCGGGCTCGAAACCGAGGCGATCGATCCAGATATCCTCGTGCTCGGCGTCGATGGGAACATCGATGACGGCCTCGGGATCATCTCCCGGCAGGTTGAAGGAAACCATGAGCGTGTAAAGCTGCTCCATGTACTTTTCGTAGGTGACTGCCATTTCAAATTCCTTTCTGATCCGCTGATGCGGAGATGAGGCCTATCGATCGATCGAGTGTGAGATGCCGATGCTCACG
>Ga0180434_10002139_pt1 | contig 27068 bp, 22 predicted proteins | sample SS_ome_7_FD_132453 | JGI IMG/M metagenome (GOLD analysis project Ga0180434, IMG submission 132453) | Hypersaline lake sediment archaeal communities from the Salton Sea, California, USA - SS_1_D_2 metaG | ecosystem: Environmental > Aquatic > Non-marine Saline and Alkaline > Hypersaline >... | reverse complement strand
TGGTGGCGGGCGCCGGCCTCAAGGTGGCCAAGCATGGCAATCGCGCCATGACCAGTCACTGCGGCAGCGCCGACGTGCTTGAGGCCCTGGGGGTCAGAATAGACCTCGGCCCGGAGGGGGTAAAGGACTGCCTGGAGAGGGCGGGAATCGGGTTCATGTTCGCCCCCGTCTTTCACCCGGCGATGAAGTACGCCGTGGGACCGCGCCGGGAGATCGGCATCCGCACCGTGTTCAATATCCTCGGGCCATTGACCAATCCTGCCGGCGCGGGTGCCCAGGTCGTCGGGGTGTCTGACGTATCGGTTGCCCCGGAGATGGCCTGGGTCCTCCAGGAGCTGGGTTGCCGGCACGGCATGGTGATACACGGGGAGGACGGCCTGGACGAGATCTCCATCAGCGGGACCACCTCGGTTTGGGAGGTAAGCCCGCATGACATTACGTGCAAGACCATCACCCCGGAGGAGTTTGGTCTGCCTCGTGCCAGCATCGACGACATAAGGGGAGGCAGCGCGGAAGAGAACGCCGCTATGCTCAAAGGGGTGCTCGGCGGAGAGAGAGGACCCAGGAGGAACATCGTACTCCTGAACGCCGCCGCGGCGCTGGTTGTCGGTGGTCTGCGGGATAACCTGGCGGCGGGCGTGGAGCTTGCCTCCGAGGTGATCGACAGTGGCGCCGCCCTGAGCCGTCTGGACGCGCTGCTTCTGGCCAGCCGGGAGTTTGGCGAGTGACGGGAGAAACGGGGAACCGGCGATGATACTCGATGATATTGTTGCCGCCAGGAGGCGGGAGCTGGTGCAGACCAGGGAGCTCGTGCCTTTGGACGAGATTGAGAAGAGGATTGCAGTGCAGAGACCGCCACTGGACTTCGCGGCAGCGTTGCGGGATAAGGGCGTGAGCATTATCGCCGAGGTCAAGAAGGCCTCACCATCGCGCGGACTGCTCTGCCCTGACTTCGACCACATGCGGCTGGCGAAGACCTACGCCGCTAGCGAGGCCGCTGCGGTCTCGGTGCTGACCGAGAGCAGGTATTTCCAGGGCAGCCTGGAGCACCTGCGGGAGATACGCGTGACGCCGGGCCTGGAGCGTATGCCGCTGCTTAGAAAGGATTTCCTCTTCGACGAGTACCAGGTGTACGAGTCACGGGCCGCCGGCGCCGACGCCATCCTGCTTATTGTGGCGTTGCTCGAAGACAAACAGCTAGGGGAGCTCATGGCCCTTGCCAGTGCAATGGACATGGCATGCCTGGTGGAGGCCCACGACGAAAACGAAGTGAACCGGGCACTGGAGAGCGGCGCCCGCTTAGTCGGCATAAACAACCGCGACCTGCGCACCTTCGAAGTGAACATCGGCACCACGGAGAGACTCCGGCCCCTTGTGCCACCTGAGTGCGTTGCGGTAAGCGAGAGCGGCATCAGCACGACGAAGGCTATCGGCAAGCTCAGGGACTGGGGGGTGGACGCGGCCCTGGTGGGTGAGGCGCTGGTGACTGCCGGAGACGTGTCTGCGCGGCTGGCGGGGCTGGTGCGGGCCGGTTCGGGCGAAGTGGAGGTGGGAAATTGAGCAGCCCGTTACCGGACGAGCGCGGCTACTACGGCCGCTTCGGCGGGAAGTTCGTTCCCGAGACCCTGATGTATGCGCTCAGTGAGCTGGAAGATGCCTACCAGAGCGCCCGCAAGGACAAGGCTTTCCAGGCGGAGCGTGCCAGCCTGCTGAGCGACTACGCGGGCCGGCCCACGCCCCTGTACTTCGCTCGCAAGCTCACCCAGCACTGTGGGGGAGGAAGGATACTCCTCAAGCGGGAGGACCTTGCCCATACCGGTGCCCACAAGATCAACAACGCCATCGGCCAGGGGCTGCTCGCGGTGAGGATGGGCAAGCGCCGGGTCATCGCCGAGACCGGTGCCGGCCAGCACGGCGTGGCCGCGGCCACCGTTTGCGCCCTGCTGGGCCTCAGCTGCACGGTGTACATGGGGGCGGAGGACATCAGGAGACAGTCCATGAACGTCTTCCGGATGCGACTTCTCGGCGCCGAGGTACGCTCGGTGGAATCAGGCAGCCGGACTCTGAAGGACGCCGTCAACGAGGCCATCCGCGACTGGGTGACGAGCGTCCAGACGAGCTACTATCTTCTAGGCTCTTCAGTGGGCCCCCATCCCTACCCAATGCTAGTGCGGGACTTCCAGTCCGTCATCGGGCGGGAGGCACGGGAGCAGGTGCTGGCGAGCTTCGGACGCCTGCCGGACTGCGTGATCGCCTGCGTCGGCGGGGGCAGCAACGCCATCGGCATCTTCTATCCATTCGCAGGCGATGCCGATGTCAAGCTCGTTGGCGTGGAAGCCGCCGGACAGGGGCTGGGCACGGGCAAGCACTCCGCTTCGCTGGCCTCGGGGAGCCCGGGGGTGCTGCACGGAGCAATGAGCTACCTGCTCCAGGACGGGGACGGGCAGATACTGGAGACTCACAGTATTGCTCCCGGCCTGGACTACCCCGGTGTCAGCCCCGAGCACAGCTACTACCGGGACAGCGGCCGGGCTGCCTATGTCACCGCCACCGACAGCGAGGCCCTGGACGCCTTCCAGTTGCTCAGCACTACGGAAGGCATAATCCCTGCCCTGGAATCTGCGCACGCAATTGCCCACGCCACCAGGGTGGCCGCGGAGATGGCCCCGGACTCTCTGCTGATGGTGAACCTGTCCGGCCGTGGTGACAAAGACCTCTCGATAGTGGCGGACGCCATCCAGGTGAAGATATGAGCGGAGCACTATGAGCCGGCTTGAGGGTGTTTTCGCCAGGCGGAACCGCAAGGCACTGGTCGCCTACGTGACCACCGGCTATCCGGAAGTCGATATCACCCTGGAGGTGGTGCCCATCCTGGCCGAGTCCGGCTGTGACGTGATCGAGCTGGGAATACCCTTCTCCGACCCTCTTGCGGACGGCACCACCATACAGGAGGCGAGCTCAGGTGCGCTCGGGCAGGGAGTCACCCCCAGGACCTGCCTGGAGATAGCCCACCAGCTGCGCCGGAAGGTAGATGTACCCCTGCTCTTTATGACCTACTACAACCCCGTCCTGCGCTTTGGGCTGGAGTCCTTCTGTACGGCCTGCTCTGCTGCCGGGGTCGACGGGCTGATCATACCGGACCTGCCGCCGGACGAAGCCAGCGACCTCGACGGCTTGTCCGGGGCGCAGGGGCTGAGTCTCGTCTATCTGCTCACCCCCACCAGTACCCGTGAGCGGATTCGCCTGGTTGCCCGGAAGTCACGCAGCTTCATCTACCTGGTATCGCTGCTGGGAGTCACCGGCGCCAGGGACAACCTGCCGCCGGACGTGGAGAGCTTCGTCCAGCGGGTACGGGAGCAGACTGACCGGCCCCTCTGCGTGGGTTTCGGGATTGGTACCCCGGAGCAGGCCCAGCGCGTGGCGCGGGTGGCCGACGGGGTTATCGTGGGTAGCCGGCTGGTGCAGCTCATCCGTGATGACGCGTCGCCTTACCCCAGGGTACGCTCATTCGTCGAGGAGCTGCGGGCCGCCCTGGACACATCTTGACATAACGGATAGTCCGCCCCCGAAGTCCTTTCCCCAAGACCCAAAGGAGCAGCCAGGACAGGTTCCCCGACAAACAGGGGAGGGAAGGGACCCATGCACCCTGGCCGAACTACTGACGGCTCTTGCGCACCAGCCAGCTTGCCAGCGCCGCGCAGACTATGAAGATGCCCAGCCCGATAGGTGATGCCCACCCCAGCACCATGAAGAGGTCTACGTCCATTGTCCACCTCAAAGAGCGGGCGCGGGCTACTCCGGTGCAGGGAGCTCCCACTCCCGCCCCACCCGGTCGTTGAACTTGCACAGGGGAGCGCCCTCGGGCAGCTTTCGCTCGAAGGCGGGCGAGTAGCAGTTGATGTTGCAGGAGTCGCAGGCCACCACCTGGTCGAAGCGCCCCTCGCGCACCTTCTTCGGCCAGAAGGGGTCACAGATGAGCTGTCGTCCGATGGCCACCATGTCCGCCTGGCTCCTGGACAGGATTCCCTCGGCGACCTCCGGAGTGTTGATGCGGCCCACGGTGATCACCGGCACGCTCACCACCCTTTTGATCGGCTCCGCCAGGTAGAGGAACGAGCCCATCTCGTTCCTCTTGACCGGCGAAGTCGGGACCCTGCCCCAGCCGCCGGTGGAGACATCCAGGCAGTCCACTCCGGCTTTCTCCAGCTCCTGTGCATAGGTGATGCTGTCAGGGTCAATATGTCCGTCCTTCTCGAGTGCTCCCAGCCGGAAGAAAACGGGGAAGTCCGGACCCACGAAAGCACGCACCGACCTGATAATGTCCAGGCCGAACCGCATCCGCCCCTCCAGGTCGCCGCCGTACTTGTCGGTGCGCCGGTTGAGCTCAGGATTGGTGAACATGCAGGGCAGGTAGGCATGCGCTCCGTGTATCTCGACACAGTCGAACCCGGCCTCACGCACTGATCTCGCGCCCTTGCCGAAACGGTAGATGATGGCCTCAATCTCGGGGATGCTAAGCTCACGCTGGTCTTCCACGGGTGAGGGAGCAACACGGTCGCCACTGGTAGGGTCCACCTCCTTACCCGCAACCTGGGTACCACGACCCTGGGGAAACCGGTGACCCTGCCACAGCTGGAGGCCGATCCTGGCTCCGGCGTCGTGTACCTGGTCGGTGAGCCGGCGCAGCCGCCCGATGAAATCGGCCAGCTCCTGAGTGCCGCCCCACAGCTCTTCACAGGCGAGGTTGTCAATGGCTGTGTTGGCAGTGATAACCAGTCCGGCGCCACCGCGGGCACGCTCGGCATAGAAAGCACGGGCACGCCGGTTGGTGAGCCCCATGTTCATCTGTATGGCCGGGTAGACGACACGGTTCGGTACCTCCATACTGCGGATGGTGAGCGGCTCGAATAGCTTCATCGTTACCTCCTGGCGCAATCTGACCGAACAGCAGCAACGTCTGCGGAACGGGCTGACTCATGTTAGCGTTAGACCAGCGGCAAGGTCAACCGAACCCCGGATCGTTATTGACGTTCTTGGGCGGCTGATGTATTGTTTGGTGACGCTGTCCGGAGACCACTGCAAGGGAAGACACTGAGTTGGTTCTGCCTCTCGACGGTATCAAGGTGGTAGAGCTCTGTCACTGGGTACTAGGCCCTACCTGCGGCCGTATCCTCGGAGAGCTCGGTGCCGACGTTATCAAGATAGAGGACCCGGCGGGTGGCGACCCCGTGCGCGGCCTCCTGCCGCCGAGTTTGGTGTCGGAGCGGGGGCTGGCACCGGTGAACCCCTTCTGGGAGCAATGGAACGGCAGCAAGCGGGCGGTGGCAATCGACCTCCAACAGGGGGCGGGAAGAGACATAGTGTACGACCTGACCAGGCGAGCGGACGTGTTTCTGACCAACTTTCGCGCCGCGGTTGTAGACCGGTTCGGTCTGGACTACGACACCGTGGCCAACATCAATCCCAGGATAGTCTATGCCCAGGCTACCGGCTTCGGCATGAAGGGCCCGGACAGGGACCGCGCTGCCTTTGACGACACCGTGTTCTGGATACGGTCGGGCATCATGTCCACCCTGGGGGAGCCGGATGCGCCCCCGGTGCCCCTTCGCGGCGCCATGGGAGATCTCACCAGCGCGGTCATGCTTGCCGGTGCCATCGGCACGGCGCTGCTTGCCCGAGACCGCTACGGCATGGGGCAGAAAGTTGACATATCGCTCCTGTCCGCCGGGATGTGGGTGGCCGGCGAGGACATCCAGAGACGCCTGACCTGGGGTGACCGCGGGGGTAACCGTAAGTACGCCCGCCGGAGTGCCCCCAATCCGCTGCGGAATACCTACCAGACCAGGGATGGCCGGTGGCTGTTCTTCATGATGCTCCAGACTGACCGCTTCTGGCCGGCAGTCTGCCGGGCGCTGGACAGGCCGGACCTGGAGGCCGATCCGCGGTTCGACAGCCACGAGAAGCGGGTGGCCGCCCACCGTGAGATCATAGAGATACTTGACCGGGTGCTGGCTACCCGTACCCTGGAAGAGTGGGCACCCCGGTTTGAGGAGTACGGCCTCGTCTGGGAGCCGGAGACAACCATCGCCGAGGTGCTTGCTGACCCCCAGGTTATCAAGAATGACCTGGTTGCCGAGATGCCGCACCCCTCGGGCGAGCGGATGAAGCTGCTCCGCATCCCGTACCAGTTCAGCCAGACCCCGGTGGGACCAAGGAGCACGGCACCCGAGCTGGGACAGCACACCGAGGAGGTGCTGCTGGAGCTCGGCTATGAGTGGGACCGGATCGCCCAATTGAAGGAACAGGGCGTGATTCTATGAAGGAGAGCGGCTCATGGAACTGGAAACGGTCATCTACGAGAAAAAAGAAGGGATAATCGTTATCAGCCTGAATCGCCCCAGGGTGCTCAACGCCATCAACGGGCATCTCCGCGAGGACTTTCTCAAGGCCCTGCTGGCCGCCGAGGCAGACGCGGAGTCCAAGGTGGTCATCATACGGGGTGAGGGCCGGGCTTTCTGCTCCGGGTTTGACCTGTCCCTCTCAGGCTCGCCCGAGAGACAGACCGCGCCCGAGTACCAGCGCGACACAATGCAGGACATCACCCGCGTGCTCGTGCGAATGCCCAAGATAGTCATCGCAGCGGTGCACGGCTACGCCGTCGGGGCGGGCATGGAGTGGAGCGAGTGTGCTGATCTGAGGATTGTCGCAGAGGGGACCAGGTTCGGCGCCACCGAGACGAATGTCGGGCAAACGGTCACCAACGCTGGCACCAAGCTCCTGACCCATTACATCGGTCTTGGCCGTGCGAAGGAGGTGTACTTCACCAACGAGTTCATAGACGCGCGTCAGGCCTACCAGTGGGGACTGGCTAACAGGGTTGTCCCGCTGGAGGAGCTGGATAGTGCCGCCATGGAGATGGCACTGAAGATAAACCAGAACTCGGGGCTGTCCCTCATGCTGACCAAGCATGCCGTGAACCGGGCGCTGAGTCTCTCTATCGATGAGACCCTGGAGATGGAGACCAGGGACTCGCAGATCAACGCACTCAGTCCTTCCCAGAGGGAGTACGGCAGAGCGGCCATGCAGCGTCTCCGGGACAGAAAGAGGGGCTAGCCGTGATTGTGGACTTCCGTGTAACTGTCCCGTACCGGGAGTGGGGAGAGCGGGTGAGTCGTGAGGAGGCAGCGCGCCGCAGGCAAGAGGGCACCGGACGAGGGTACGACCGGGTTTACCGTGATCTCATGAGGGAGGAATGGAAGACCTCGGTGGAGGGTATCATCGGCAGCATGGAAGGGGCGGGGGTCGCCCGGGGCATAGTGCAGGCGGAGTACGGCGGCACGGGTGACTACCACGCACTGAACAACGCCGCCGCGCGCATGGCCAGAGAGCACCCGGAGCGTTTTCCGGTCGCCTTCATGTGCCTCAATCCGCTGGTGGACGAGGACATGGTGAAGGTAGTTGAGAAGGGAGTGCAGGAACGCGGCTTCCGGGGCGTGAACATACAGTCCTGGGCGGTAAGAGTGAGTAGCACGGACAGCCGTTTCTGGCCCGTGTATGCGAGATGCCAGGATATTGGGCTGATCGTTACCATTCACTCTTCAATCAGCTTCAACGTGGACCGTGCGCTGGACTACTCCCACGTCAACCATCTGGACAGGATAGCCTGTGACTTCCCTGACCTCAGGCTGGTTGCCAATCACGGAGGCTGGCCCTGGGTGCTGGAGATGATGGCCATCGCCTGGAAGCACCCCAACGTGTACATTGAGCTCGGAGGAGTGTCTCCCAGGTACTTCGGAACACCCGGCTCCGGCTGGGAGCCGCTGATGCAGTACGGCAACACCCTGCTTCAGGACCAGGTGCTGTTCGCCACGGACAGCATGCTCCCTCACAGGCGCTGCGTGGAGGAGATCCGCGCCCTGCACCTCAAAGAGGAGGTCAAGGAGAAATGGCTCGGTCTGAATGCTACCCGCTTGCTGGGGCTGGAATGACGGTCTTCGGGAGGTGGCTGGGTGATATACCTTGAAGAGATCCTCAATCTCATACCGGCGAGCCCGGAAACTCTGGACAGGTACTGCGCCTTCGCCGCGGAGAAGCTCGTTCCCGCATGCCACCGGCTGGGCTGCCGGCTTCTCATTGCCTGGTACAATGACCTCGAGTGGTTCTGCCAGGTGAGGCAACTCCTGGAGTTCGAGAACATGGAGGCGCTCAAGGCCTTCCGCCGCGCCACCAGCCACGAGCCTGCCTGGGGGGAGTACGTGGCTGGTCTGGAGGAGTTCGCTCCGGTGCGGAACTCGCGGCTACTGGAACCGCTGGCACCGGTATGGCCGGACATCCTGCATCGGGCGGCGGCCGAAAGCCAGCAAACGCCAGTCAGGGCCTACAGCCTGGCGATACTGGAGGTTGCCCCCAACCAGTGGAACGACTTCGTCGCCGGGCTTTCCCAGCCGCCCGCCGCTTACCCGATCATCGCCAGCTGGCGCCCGTTGGGAGGAAGCCCCAACGAGGTCATTGACCTCTGGAAGGGAGCACTGCGCCTGGATGGCTATCAGCCGGTTGACGAGACCATGCGGCAATTCTTCCGAAATCTCCGGCCGCGGGCCCCCAAGGAACGCCTGGTGCCGGTGTTCTCTCTGCCGTATTCCCAGCTCCTCTGAGGGAGTGAGACCAATCATGAAGTGGATGCTCATTGCTCTCTGTACCCGACACCACGGAGACCCATTTCTGACACCCGGTAGGGCGGGTTGTACTTGACATATAGTAGAGGCCCACGATATAATCGTCCCGTCACCGGGGCAAGGATGTACTCAGCAGTCGATACACGTCCTGCCGGTATCAAGGAGCCGACATGAAGGTTCTCGTGGTTGATGACCATCAGACCATCATTGACGCGGTTACGCTTTGCATCAATCTCCGCTGGCCCACTGCTGAGATACAGGTCGCCTACGATGGTGAAAGCGGGCTGGAGACAATCAGGGACGATCCCCCGGACATAGTCGTTTTGGACATCGGCCTGCCGGACATGGACGGCTTCTCGGTTCTCGGTCATCTGAGGCAGTTCTCCAGCGTTCCGGTGGTCATGCTTACCGTGCGTGACACAGACATTGACATCGCCCGTGGTCTTGAAATGGGAGCGGACGACTATATTACCAAGCCATTCAGCCACGTGGAGTTGCTGGCGCGTATGGAAGCGGTACTGCGCCGTGCTTCAGGGCGCAGTGATAGCCAGCAACGGCCCCTGGTGTCTGGTGACCTCTGGGCTGACTTCGGACGGGGCGAGGTACTGGTAACGGGCAAGCCAGTGCAGCTGACCTCGACCGAGCTGCGCGTGCTCCGCCACCTGATGTACAACGCCGGACGGGTGGTCACACATGACTCTCTGGTTGCGGCAATCTGGGGTACCGAGCGGGGTGAGCAGGTGGACACCCATACGGTCACTGTCCACGTCAGGCATCTCCGCTCCAAGCTAGGCGACCGGGTGGATAGCCCAAGGTACATCGCAACTGTTCGCGGGGTTGGCTACAAGTTCCTCGGGCAGACGAGCGTGGGAGGCACGGCAGACCAGGCACTACCTGACGGCTCTGCCACTCGAGAGTAGTGTTTACAGCGCATTCTGACCCCTTTCCTTACCAGAATTGAGCCAACCTTTACTTTGTTTACCTGGTTCTTAACCTTTGTCCGCTATAATGCGAAGGCAGAGGCGTAAGCACGCCACAATGCCAAGCAGCGTCTACGCAAGGTGCCCGGCGTAGAAGGAGTGCGCGGGGGCTAATGTTCAAAGACGACTACCGAACCCTCAGCGAAGCAGACCTCTGGAAGAAGTATTGCGGCTTCCTTGACCTGTCCCTTGCGGAGTTCATGGAAATCCAGGCCAATCTGCTTCTTGAGGAGATAGAGCTCATGGCCGGGTCTCCGCTGGGGAAGAAGCTTATGGGTGACTCCCCGCCAGGGAGCATTGACGAGTTCCGTGCTTCCGTGCCGATGACTACCTACGAGGATTATGCCCCCTTCTTGAAGCACGATAACGGGGACTCCCTTCCGGAAAAACCAGTGTGCTGGGTCCATACTTCGGGCAGGTCCGGGTCTTTCAAGTGGGTCCCCTATACCAGCCGTGCCTATGAGATACTGGGTGATAGCGAGGTCACCGCGCTGCTGCTGGCCGCGGCCCGCAGAAAGGGCGAGATTCGTGCTCGGCCCGGAGACCGTGGCGTGTATAACACCCCGCCCAGACCATACTTCTCCGGAGTCGCTGTCCATGTCGGCGCGGAGCGCATGGGGCTCCGTCTCATTCCACCCCTTGAGCTGTCCGAGAGAATGGATTTCGAGGAGAGAATAGAGGAAGGCTTCAGGATGGCCTTGACCACGGGAGTCGACTTTCTGGGCTCGATGACCAGCGTCCTGGTGAAACTGGGGGAGGCGTTTGCCGAGCGCTCGGGAGCACTGCACTTCTCGGCGTCCATGGTGCACCCTATGGTCGTGCTGCGTTTTGCCCGCGCCCTTCTGAGGAGCCGCCTGGAGAAAAGGGATATGCTTCCCCGAGACCTGTGGCCGGTGCGAGCTATTCTCTGCTCGGGAACAGATACCGCCATATACCGTGAGCAGGTGATGCACTACTGGGGACAGTTGCCCTATGAGCTTTACGCGTTCACCGAGGGGGGGCTCGTCGCCTTCCAGAGCTGGAACAAGCAGGCGATGACGTTTGTGCCGTATGCCGTATTCCTGGAGTTCATCCCCGAGGAAGAATGGCAGCGGGGCCGCGATGATCCGACTTATCAGCCAAAAACAGTGCTACTGGACCAGGTAGAGGCGGGCAAGTGCTATGAGCTGGTGTTCACCAGCTTCTACGGCATGCCCTTCATGAGATACCGTGTGGGTGACCTGGTGAGGATTGTATCCCTGGGCGACCAGGCGACGGGAGTCACCATGCCGCAGATGCTATTCGAGTCGCGCGCCGACGATATCATTGACCTCGCCGGCTTTGCACGCCTGGACGAGAAGACGGTGTGGAGGGCAGTCGCCAACAGTGGACTGCCGTTTGAGGACTGGGTCATGCGAAAGGAGTTCGACGGCGGGACTCCCCATCTTCATCTCTACCTGGAACCGAAGAACGGTGACAGTCCGGACAGGGTGAAGCGGCTCATTGATGGGTGTCTGTCTGACCTGGATCCGGGGTACGCAGACCTGGCTGAAATGCTGGAGGTGGACCCTCTCCGGGTGACTTTGCTTCCTCGAGGTAGCTTCCGGCGATATCTCGAAGAGAAGAAGCGCGCAGGCTTTGACCTTGCTCATCTGAAGCCACCGCATATGAATGCCTCTGAAGATGCAGTCGAGTCGCTTCTTGGGTCTGCCCAAGTTTAACCCAACCCCGGGAGGTAGGGGATGAGCCTCTGGGTCTATCTGCCTCTCGTCCCGGCAATTTCAAACCTTCTTCTCATTGCCCTGGTGCTTCGGAGCAACTGGAGGAGCACCCTGAACCGCGTGGCGGTTCTGTTCCTGCTGGCGCTGGCCTTGTGGGCGTTTGCCGTCTTCGGACTTCGTGTCAGCCCCACCCTGGAGGGCGCGCTGACCTGGCAGAGGATAGCCCTGGGCGTGGGCCCGATAGGTGCGGTGCTCTACTACCACTTCACCACACTGATTACCCGCCCTGCGGCACCGCGGCTGTCCAGGCGCCTCGTGGTCATCGGCTATCTCCTCGCACTGGCGTTCCTCATCCTGGTGCCAACCAGCCTCCTGGTGGAAGGCAACCAGATGAAGTTCTACGGCCCTGCCCCCATCCTGGGTAAGGCCTTCTTTGTCTACATAGCGCTGCTGTACTTCTTCGTACTGATGGGCGTGGTCAACCTCTGGCGCGCAGCCAGGATGTCTCCTTCTCACCAGGAGCGGAACCGGGCTGCCTATGTAATCGTGGGGACGGCCTGTTTTGTTATCGGGGGCCTCAGTGACTTCCTGCCGGTGATAGGTCTCAGGACATACCCGCTGGGTATGATAGGAAATCTCCTTTTTTGCCTGTTCGTCACCGTTGCCATTATCAGGCACCAGCTGCTGGACATTCGCGTTGCCATCAGAACAGGGCTGGCCTATGGCATAGTCAGTGCCGTTGTCGTCGGAGCCTACGTGGGTGTCATCTTCGTATTCACCCGGCTGCTGGGTACGCGGCTGGTATCCATATGGGCAAACGTAGCCGTCATCTTCCTGCTTGCCATAGCTCTGCAACCAGTTCTGAAATGGGTGCAACGTATGGTGGACAGGCTCTTCTACCGCGAGCGATTGGATTACCTGGAAGCCCTGGGACGTCTGACTCGCGAGACCCAGAGCATAGCTGACCTCTCTGGCCTGGCAAGGACACTGACAGAAGCGGTGGCCCTGGCCATGCAGGCCGGAGACGCATATCTCATGCTCTCTGTGCCACAGACGGGCGAATACGTCGTGCAGTCCTCGGCAGGCGGCGATATGCCAGTACGAGGAGCCATCCCGGCCAGCAGTGCCTTCCTAGCCTGGATGGCCCGTAATGACGGCTACCTCAGGGCGCACGACCTGGACATTCTACCCGAGCTCAAGGGTCTCCGTGCCCGCGAGAGGGAATACCTTGAGAAGCTGGGCGGCGATATATACATGCCCATGAAGACGCCGGGCGGCCTGACCGGCGTCCTGGTACTGACCCCGAAGCTGTCCGGTGAACCATACTCCAACGAGGACACGACCGTGCTCCGGACCCTTGCCGGACAGGCGGCAATGGCGATAGAGAACGCCAGGCTATTTGCCGAAGAGAAGGAGAGAACCGCCGCGCTGAGGACGCTGGAGAAGATGAAGTCTGAGTTCCTGGTGGAGGCGTCCCACCAGCTCAAGACGCCCCTGACGTCGGTGAAAGTGGCTGCTGACATGCTCGCCGAGCAGGAAGAGAAGCAGCAACCATCATCCCGCAGTTCAATCATTCATACCCTCGGTATCGGCGTGGACTCGCTGCAGAAACTCGTCAATGAAGTGCTGGACTTCGCCAAGATGCAGGCGGCTACTCTGGAGATCCACCGCGAGCCTTCAGACATGGCGCAGCTGATCCGTCATGTCGCCGCTCTCATGGGACCCGCCCTGGAACGGAAGAAGCAGCACCTGTCCCTGGAACTGCCCGATAGCCTCCCCCCCGCTCTGATAGACCGCCAGCGCCTGGAGCAGGTGTCCATAAACCTGCTGGAGAACGCGAGCAAGTTCACGCCTAAGGGTGGCAACATAGCCGTACGTGCCCACAACGGACACGGTGATGATATCACTGTCGAGGTGGAGGACACCGGGCCCGGTATTCCCGAGAGCGAGCAGGAAAAGATTTTCGATCCATACTACCAGGGAACGGATACCTCCAAATACCACCCGGGCAGCGGTCTGGGGCTGGCGATCGCCAAGTCACTGGTGGAGCTTCACGGCGGCAAAATCTGGCTGAAGAGCGATCTGGGTCAAGGGAGCACTTTCTACTTCTCGGTACCGTCGGCCAGCACGGCGGAAGTCAACGGACCGGAGGGCGTGACCTCCGCTACGTGACCTCCCGGGCGACCGGGCATTTGAGGGTTACGATCTCCGGAGGGATACGGCATCGGTCCATCTTGTGGAGGCGATGACACCGCATGTTCTCCTGGCTGGGGCATTTTGTCTTTGGCCACCGCCGTGCTGTGGTGCTGGGGTGGCTGGTCCTTCTTGTCGTAGGTGTCGTGTTCGCTCCCAGGGTCACGGACTCGCTTAAGGCGGGCGGATATGCGGAGACCGAGAGCGAGGCGGCGATAGCTTCCCGGATACTGGAAGAAGAGCTGGGGATCAGTCCAAGCCGTCTGACCATTGTCTTCACCAGTCCCACCCTCACTGTAGATCATGCCGGGTTCACCAGAGAGATGACGGGGGCGCTGGAGGGCCTGGCACTTATGCCGGAGATCGAGTCGGTCACCACCTTCTTCAGCTCAGACGATCCCCGCATGGTGTCCCCTGACCGCCATACCACCTATGCTCTCGTAGGCCTCAATGTGGATCTGGACGAGGCCAGATCGCTTATGCCACACATAAGGGAGAACCTGGATTCGTCCCACCTGTCAGAGGTACGGATGCTGGTTACAGGGCAGCCTGCGGTCTTCTCGGACATAGAGGAAATCAGTACCAGGGACCTCACGCGGGCGGAGGCATATGCTTTTCCACTATGCCTGGTGGCGCTGGTACTGGCGTTCGGCTCACTGGTAGCGGCGGGATTGCCTCTCGCCGTGGGGGCGGCAAGCCTGACGGTAACGCTGGGCATCATCGCCCTCCTGAGCCGGCTGACGGATATCTCCATGTACGTGATGAACATCGTGTCCATGCTCGGCATAGGCATTGCCATAGACTACTCGCTGTTGATGGTAAGCCGTTTCCGGGAGGAGATCGCCGTCAGGGGTCTGGAGGAGAGTGTTGTTGCCACTGTGAACACAGCGGGCAAGGCTGTCTTCTACTCGGCGTTGACCACCATTATCGGCCTGCTGGGCCTGATGAGCTTCAGGTTCATGATGCTGCGGTCGCTGGGGATCGGGGGAGCAATCGTAGTTCTCATCTGTTTCCTGGCAGCCCTGACCTTGCTGCCGGCGATTATGGCCATGCTCGGAACCAGGGTGAATGCCCTGAGCCTGTTTCGGCACAGACCCGGAGTCGAGGGCGGATTGTGGCAGCGTCTCGCCTTGTGGGTCATGCGTCACCCCGTGGTGGTACTTGCCGTGGTGGTGCCACTACTGCTGGCGCTGGGATCACCGTTCCTGGATGTGAATCTGGGAGGCTCCGGGGTGACGGTCCTCCCGAAAAGCGCTCCCGCCCGCCAGGGATACGAGATACTCGAGGCAGAGTTTGGCGAGGGGGAAATGTCGCCCATTATGATTGCCGTGAAGGCCGAGGAGGACATTCTCAGCAGCGAGGAGGTCGGTGCCCTGTACGACTTCACCAGAGAGATCCAACGGCTGGAGGGCGTCACACGGGTGGATAGCATCGTTACCATTGACCCAAGGCTGTCGCGAGAGCAGTATCAGGCTCTGTACGCCAGGCCATCTTTGATCGAAGACCCTGCCATCCTGGGCGCTCTTGGAGGGATGGCGTCAGAGACTACTGCCCTGGTCAGTGTCGCCGCATCCTTCCCCCCGATCTCGGAAGGGGCCAACGCCCTGGTCAGGGAAATCCGCGAGCTCAAGCCTGGTGGGGCGGCTGAGGTTTACGTGGGGGGACTGACCGCTGAGATAATGGACATCGTAGACAGAATGTACCGCGATTTCCCGCGCGTTCTCGGGTTCGTCCTGGGGGCCACTTACCTGGTGCTCCTGCTACTCTTCAGGTCAGCGGTGTTACCGTTGAAGGCAATACTCATGAACATCATGAGTATACTGGCCAGCTACGGGGCACTGGTGTTCATCTTTCAGCAGGGGCATCTTGCGGGGATACTCAACTTCTCACCAGTTGGATCAATAGAGGCCAGCTTGCCCATCATAATGTTCTGCGTACTGTTCGGTTTGAGCATGGACTACGAGGTATTCCTCCTTACCAGGATCAAGGAGCACTATGACGAGACCGGTGACAACACCCAGAGCGTGGCCGTTGGGCTGGAGCGCACCGGCCGGATCATCACCAGCGCCGCCCTCATTATGGTGCTGGTGGCGGGTAGCTTCGGATTCACGGACATACTGCTTGTGAAGGCAATGGGGGTAGGCATCGCTATTGCCATACTGGTGGACGCGACCGCCGTGAGGGCGCTGTTTGCGCCCGCGACCATGAGGCTGCTAGGCAGATGGAACTGGTGGATGCCAGGGCAGAATGGTGGGCCCCGTTCATCCCCCGGGTGGAGATAAGAGGGATTGGCTGCTGGCACTGTCGGGGCCGCACAAGGTGCTGGTAGAAAGGGGACAGCCGGCACAATTGGCTCCCGCGGCTATCAGGCCTCTGGAACTTACGTGAGACAGTCCGGTTGCCTAATGCAGGACAGCGGCGACAGTCTTCTTGAGCTCGGAGACGCCCGTGGGCATGGTCAGGTAGGCAGAAGCACCCATACGGAGGGCCTTGCTCTGGTGCCAGGGTAGAGCATAGATGCTGAAGACCACTATCGGGACCCCGGAAAGCTCAGGGTCATTTCTAAACTCCTTCAGCAGCTTCCAGCCCTCGTGGTTGCTGAGTTCCAGGCCGAGAAGAACCACCGAGATCCCCGGTGCATTGCGGGCTACCCTGAGGCCTTCTTCTGCACTTACGGCCTGGAGTACCTCGTACCCCTCAAGGCTGAGGACTCTTGCGGTGAATCTGCGAATATCGGCCTTCTCCTCGATGAGGAGGATGCGCCGTTTTCCCTGGCACTCGTCGTCCATCTAGCACATCAGTCCAGTATCGGTAGCGTGAAGAAGACGGTCGATCCCCGGCCCTCGTCGCTGGCTATCCAGATGCGTCCGCCGTGGGCCTCTACCAGGCCGCGGCATATTGCCAGACCCAGGCCAACACCCTTGCTGTCCTGTGTCTGTTCACATTTCACCCGGTATAGCCGCTGGAATACTCTCTCCAGCTCAGTGGATGGGATTCCCTTGCCCCGGTCGGATACACTTACCAGAATCTCCGTACCCTGGCGTACCGCGGATACCACGATTTGCGTTCCTTCAGGGGAGTACTTGATGGCATTGTCCAGGAGGTTGTCCAGCACCTGCCGGATGCGACAGGTGTCAATGCACGGGTAGGGCAAGTCTGATTCAATATCCACCCGTATGGCATGACCGGGTGCCCTGAGTCTTGCCTCGGCAGCGGCCTCCCGGATGATAGATGAAATAGAGACGGGTGCGCGGTCAAGCCGGAGCTGTCCCAGCTCCAGCCGAGACATGTCCAGCATGTATTCGACCAGGTCCACCAACCGACTGGCCGCCTTATCGATTGAGGTGACGTACTCCTGTCTCTCTGGTCTCTGCATGGTGTCATCGTAGTCGAGCAGAAGACTGGTGTAGCCCCGGATTATGGCCAGCGGCGTCCGGAGCTCGTGACAGACAGTAGACAGCAGTTCGGTGTCCTTGTTGTCGAATCCTTCCCCCGTGAGCGAAGGACTGGTCTCCCAACCTCGGGTGGTAATCATCTGTGGTACGGCTTCCTGCATCAAAACATTTCCCCGGGTCTACTCGTCTAACTATCAATCTACCACCGAGATGTAAAGGCGCAGGTAAAGAGTATCAAGGTAGCATAAACAAGCTATAAAGATATCGTAAAGAGAGTGGGGAAAGGAGTCGCACGTGACTGAGCGCCGTGGACGGGCGCCAGGCAGAGGCCGGGGACTACCGGTAGGCGCCCAGCCCTGAGAGGATTGCCAGTATGCCTGAGCAGAAGACGATGGCTATGGAGAGTGTTCGGAAATGACGTTCGTTGATCCTTCTGAACAGCAGCATACCCAGTCCGACACCGGCTGGTAGCGCGGGAGTGAGCGAACCGGCCGTCACCAGGATCGGAACGTCGATCAGGCCGGAGATGACAAGCCCGGCCAGGGAGAGAATAGACGCGAGCAGAAAGTATGCTGCCAGACTGGGGTGGATCATGTCCTTGGGCCATTGCTGATTGTGCATGAACAGTACCACTGGTGGACCGCCCAAACTGGTGGAACTGTTGAGCACCCCACTGATGACCCCGGCCAGGCCCCCGAGGGGTGTCTCCCGACTGAACACCCTGCTAAACCCGACGGCAAGAGGTACAGCGAAGAATACCGTCAGCCCGCCGATGAGAACCTTTAGCGCGGGGGGACTGATTACCCTGATCACCATCACCCCCAGGGGAATCCCGACCACACTACCGGCTATCAGGGGAAGCGTCCTCCCCAGGTTGAGCTTGCGGAAGGACGTCGCAAGGACAATGATGTGGGTCAGCACCCCCAGCAGCAGATTGACTACCACCACTGACTTCGGCTCCAGAATGAAGAGCATGAGGGGCGCCAGTGTCAGGGCAAAGCCGAATCCGGCCGTGCCACGGACCAGGGCAGCGAAGAGGACCGCAGCCAGGGCCAAAAACCACTGTAGACTGAAAACTTCAAGGGCGTGCATGACATCCTTTCAACCACTCCGACATGGAAAGCTTACAAGGATGATAGCACAGGCGTAGCGGGAAGAGTATTGAAAAGCAAGCGGGCCGCCCATACAGTGCCAGAGACGGACATATGGATACGCAGGATTGCCGCTCAGGGACTCTGCTCCTGTTCTCCGGATAGCTGGCCGATCTCGTAGGTGGCGGTTTCGCTGAGAGTCGGGTTATCAGTCATAGCGATGAATTTCTCGAAGTCGGTCAGGGCCTCGTCCTTCTTGTCCAGCTTCTTATAGGCCAGTGCGCGGTGGAAATAGGCCAGCGCCAGAGAGGGATTCAGCTCCAGGGCACGGTTACAGTCAGCAACCGATAGATTGAGCTTGCCAAGACCGTAGTAAGCACGGGCACGGTTCACATATGCCTCGGCAATGCTACGGTCCACCTCTATCGCTCTGCCGCAGTCGGCAATAGCTTTCTCGTAATCCCCCTTGGCGTTGTGAGCATAGGCACGGTTGATATAGGCAAGGGCGAGCTCGGGGTCGAGCGAAACTGCCTTGGTGCAGTCTGCGATGCACTGCTCGAACTTCTCCAGACTGGCATATGCAGCGGCGCGGTTGATGTATGCCTCGGCCATGTTCGGGTTAGTGTCTATGGCCCGGGTGTATTCCCTGACGGCCTGCTCGAACTGGCCCTTGCTGCCAGACTGGTAGGCACGCTCAAAATACCACTCCGGTGAACCTTCCGGAGGGGCTGAGCAGCCGGTTGCTATTGCTATGACAAGCGACAGTGCCAGAAGGAGGCCTGTGCCGCGTCGAATCATCTGTATCCCTCAGAGCCGGAACGACACCGACATCTGCAGTAGGCAAACGATACCACTAGCGCGAGCAGGTGTCAAGATAGACGTCTTGCGGAGGAACGACCGCGCGTTCCTATGTCCGGCGCCTCCCCGGAGACAGGGACTTCCGGAATACCATCACGTACGCCGGTACCATGACCGCGGCTGCGCCGATTCCTGCCGCGACCCACCACCACTGGAAGATTCCGGTGAAGTGAGCGGACGCCGCCAGGTCCGTGTACATGGTCACGGCTGCGGGGTTCTCCTCGCCGGAAAGACCACCCTCCCAATGGTCAAATCGGTAACCTGGGGCGGGCGTAGCCCTGAGGGTGACGGTTTCGCCGCTGGTGTACTGGTGGTGTTGGCGGGCAGGCTCGGCCGTCACCACGCCCCCTTCGGCAGGGGTTGCCTCCAGTGTCAGCGCGAAGGTTGCCGGTGCGAAGTTGGCAGTCACACTTTTGGCACAGGACATTACCAGGGACGCGGACGGGTTGTCGCCGGCAACGTCCCCGCTCCAGCCGGCGAAGCGGTACCCGGGGGCGGGGACTGCCTCAAGAGTCACCGTTTGGCCTGGCGGAAACGTATACTCACGGGGGTAGTGCTCCCCTTCCACGAAGTCCACCCGAACGGTACCACCGACTGCAGGACTAACACTGACCGTTAGCCTGAATGACTGGCCCGGTCAGCCGGCATCGACTGGTCTTGCCGCCAGCACCTGGGTAGCCAGCACGGCTAGTGCAGCACCAAACAACAGGCGTGCAGAAACGGCCTTCAAAGACATTGTCATGATGTCACCTCTGAACGAATCCCCGACGAAAGAAAACCACGCCTCAGGCAGCCGAACCACAGCGCAGCCTGTCTATCTCATTCTAGGTTTCTGTCAGGTGGTCAGTCAAGCTTGTGCAGGGAGTAACCAGACGCCTCCACCTGCCCTCGTGCTACTTCTCCGCAAGGTCGTAGAGGCCTTCAATCATGAACTTGACATAGTTGTCACACTTCTCTCGCCATAGTTGCGACTCTACGAACTTGCGATATCCATCTGGCTGAGAGAAGTCCACCCCTAGCAGTTCCTTGCAGACTATCGAGCCGAACCTGTCACGAAACTTGCCTATCAGTTGCCTGGCGTCGCGCCGGGCGGCTTCCCTGGCCTCGCGGGCTCCGTCCTTATCATCCGACGGACGGCGGTGGCGAAGCCCCAGGCAGAGCGCAGTCGCCGACACAGCACCGCATGGAGCGTCCTGCTGGCCGGCTATGCCTCCGTTGAATGCCATGCCTGACCAGAGGACATCTTCTGGTCCGAGATCTTCAGCTTCCCACATAACTTGCAGGACGCTAGGCCCTCAGTGATACCCCTGGTGCATATACTCGGTCGCCTTGTCGATGGCTTCCTGCCTTGTCATCTTCATTGCCATGTGCGAACCTCCAATCTGTTGTCCCAAGCTTGCCTAGCCCGGTATATCAGTGCAGGGCTACTCCTTCAGCCCGAAGATCCGGGCGGCGTTCCCACCCAGGATGGCTTCCACCTCTTCCGGAGTGAACACGATACCGTCGCTGCCCGGTATGGTCAGGTCTTTGATTACCTGTACCCAGTCGCGGTTGCTTACTATAGGCTCAAATACCGGGCCGTCACTGGCAAACAGCACCTGCCCCGGACCAAGGATGTCCAGTATCTCTCGCAGGTACCGGCGGAACAGGGCCGGCTTGCTCATGCAGGTCAACTGCCACATCGCCAGGTCTCCGGACATGTTCCTCTTGTACTGTGCCAGGGCAGTCCAGTCTCGCCACCACATGTTCCCCATGTGGGCGGCGATGATCTCCACGTTCGGGAAATCCAGAGCTACGTCGTCAAGGTGGATGGGCAAGGCATACTTGGCACGGGACTGTACCAGGGGAGAGCAATGTGTCAGCAGAGGGACTTTTCTTGCATTGGCTATCTCCAGTACAGAGTAGGCCTCGAGACTGTTAGGGTAGTACCCATCATCGGGATGCCATTTCAGGCCGTTCATACCGAACTCGTCGATGCACGTCCGAAACAGCGCGGGGGCATCCGGCCTGCGGGGGTCTATGCCGGCCAGCGAGAGCAGGCGGCCGGGGTGCTTACGGGCAGCCGTAGCACAGTACTGGTTGACGCGCATGATCCGCTCATTGTCCAGTCCGTAGTCCACGTTATCCACAACGCAGATAATGGTAACATCCACCCCGCTCTCGCCCATTCTTGCTACCAGCTTGTCGCACTCGCTGTCGTCCATCAGGTCGCGGTATGCCGGAAGGATATCCTCCACCGTCCTGGTAACGCCTGCCCGGTCAGCGTCCAGCAAGAGCCGGGAAGTCATCATGCGGGCGGCGGTCTCGTCTGCCGGCAGGCGCATGTAGTGGTAGTGGACGTCAACTATCATGAGCCTCCCCCTTGCGCCGGGATACCTTCCGTTTTTTCTGAGAAGCACCCCGCAGTCTTTCTGCGCGCTGCCAACGAGTTTAGCGGTGTTGCCCGGTACTGTCAACGTCAGGAGAGGAGCCAGATCATTCTGAAGGGCCGTGCCGTGCGACAGCCCCAATGAGTTCCCCTATAATGGGACATGATTCTGAGCGAGCGAAAGACTGGTGACGACGCCTATGCGGAGCTACTCTACGGAGATCAGATCGGGAGCTCTTTCCGGAGCGAGGAAGGGCTGGAGCAGCTTCCTGTGGATATGCACAGTGATTGTCCCGGTCTCTTTCGTGGTTGCCTTGCTGCAGTGGTCCGGCTGGCTGGAGCACGCCCAGTCTGTACTGGAGCCGGTGATGTCTTGGCTCGGTTTGCCGGGTGAAGCCGCCCTGCCAATACTCAGCGGCCTTGTGATCAACATCTACGCTGCCATCGCCATCATGACGGTCCTTCCTTTCAGCCTGGGACAGATGACGCTGATCGCGGTGTTTATTCTGATTGCCCACAACCTGATCCTGGAAGGGATCATCCAGCACCGCTCGGGTATCAACGTCGTCATGATTACGGTGGTGCGAATTACTGCCGCTGTAGTCACCGTGGTTGCCATTTCTCCCTTCTTCCATGACACTGAGCAGGCCGTGGCAGCTACCGCCAGTCTGGCCGCTGGTACCTCTGTGCTGGCGGCGACAGGAGACTGGGCGCTGGATATCCTCGTTTTGCTTGCAAAGATACTTGTCATAATCATGGCCATTATGGTTCTGCTGGAGTGCCTTACCCGGCTGGGCTGGACGGAGCATCTGTCCCGCTATGCCGGGCCGGTGATGAAGTTGCTCGGCCTTTCGGACCGTTCCGCCATGCTCTGGGTGACGGCGGTTGTCTTCGGCCTGATGTATGGCGGAGCAGTTATCCAGGAGAGGGCCAGACAGGGCGATCTCACCAGGGAGGAGCTGCGGCACCTGCAGGTATCAATGGGCATAAACCACAGCATGGTGGAAGACCCGGCATTGTTTCTGGCGCTGGGGATCAATGGCTTCTGGCTCTGGGTGCCCAAGCTGGTCACGGCGGTAGCGGCGGTGCATGCGGTCAAGGGAATTGGATACCTTGTCAACAGGCTTGCCCGAAGGCAGGAGCACACGACCTGAGTTCAGAGGCAAGGAAGATACTCGGAATCAGTTGGCCCGAGGCCCTGCCCCTTCGGACCTGCCACCGTCCGGACCCGGGCCATCGCCACCGGCGGCGGCGTAGCTCATGGTGTAGAGATGGTGATAGAGGCCGCCCTTCTCCATGAGCTGCTGATGGTTCCCGATCTCGGCAATCCTGCCGTGTTCCAGGACAATCACGCAGTCAGCATCGTGAATGGTGGAAAGGCGGTGGGCAATAACCAGTGAGGTGCGTCCTTCGAGGAGTGTCGACAGTGCCTTCTGGACAAGCAACTCGGTCTGGGTATCCACGTTGGCGGTGGCTTCATCCAGCATCAGAATGCGCGGGTCGGCCAGGACTGCCCGGGCAAAGCTTATCAGCTGCCGCTGTCCCACGCTCAGGTTGCTGCCCCTCTCGTGGAGCACGGTATCATAGCCATGCTCCAGGCGCTGGATGAAAGAGTGGGCACCTACTGCTTTGGCGGCCGCGATCATCTCCTCTTCGGTGGCGCTCTCACGCCCGTAGCATATGTTCTCGCGCACGGTGATGGAGAACAGGAAAGGATCCTGGAGAACGATGCCGATCTGCTGCCTGAGGGACTCCTGGGTCACATTTCTGATGTCATGCCCGTCAACTCTCAGGTGCCCGCGGGTTACGTCGTAGAAGCGGCTCACCAGGTTGACGACGGTGCTCTTGCCGGCACCGGTAGAACCGACCAGGGCTATTGTCTCACCGGGACTGACACGCAGGTTAACGTCGTGGAGGACCTCCAGACCGGGCACGTACTCGAAGTCGACATGGTCGAACTCGATCTCCCCTCTTGAGGTGGGAAGTGGAGTGGCGTCAGGCGCATCCACTATTTCCGGCCGGGCGTCAAGCACCTCGAAGATACGCTGTCCGCCTGCCATGGCACGCTGCAGCTGGGTGTATTGCATCGCCAGGCGCCGGATGGGCTCGAAGAAGCGTTGTACGTAGAGCACGAAGCCGACCAGCTGCCCGAGCATAAGCTCTCCCGCCAGGGCCTGGGCACCGCCGAAGATGATTACCAGGGCGGTCGCGGTGCCCATAAGGAGCTCTATCATAGGCAGTATCCCGGCAGAGAGGCGGCCCGCCGAGAGATTGGCGTCCAGGTTGGCCTCGTTGACGCTGTCAAATCTGCGGTAGTTCTCGTTTTCACGGGAGAGGCTCTGGATAACCCGGGCGCCGGAGATATTCTCCTGAAGACCGGCGTTCACCACCGAAATCGCCATCCGTACCCGCATGAATGCAACCCGCGCATACTTCTGCCAGATTGCCATCGCCACCACCATCACCGGAATCACCGACAGGGTGATCATTGCCAGCCTGGCGTTCCAGAAGAAGAGCATGAAGATTATTCCTGCTAGGCTAAGCATATCGGCCAGGATGTCGACCACGCCGTTGGTGATGACTTCCTGAAGCGCGGTGACGTCATTCTGAACACGTGACATCAGGCGCCCCACCTCGTGGCGGTCGAAGAACCCGAGGGAGAGCTTCTGAAGGTGATTGAACATCTGTGTGCGCAGGGTGAATAGGACCCCACGGCCGATATAGGCCATGGAAAGCAGCTGCAACCAGTGGCTTCCCCAGTTGAGCGCGCCGTTGGCGACGAAGGCGATGAAGACCATCAACAGGGAAGGGTTGGAGAAGTCCCATCCCCATAGCACTCCGTTGGTGATCGGCCCGTCGATGGCATAGCTGACCAGGTAGGGCATGGCCAGCGTACTGGCGGTGAAGCCGAGCATGCCCAGGACCGCCAGGATGAACCGGGCCTTGTAGTCTTTCAGATACCTCACCAGGCGGGTTACGACCCGTTGGTCGTAGGCGCTGCCGAACTCAACATCGTCTATCAGGTCGCCGGCACGCCTGAGGCCGCCGCGTCCCGCACCCCCGCCGGGTCCCATGCCACCACCGCGTCCCATGCCGCCGCCCTGAATCATTCCCGTGTCACCTCTCTGCTCAGGGCCTCCTCCTGGTCACGCAGCTGTAGCTCGTATATCTGAGGATATATTGTGCCCTCAGCAAGCAGCTGTTCGTGAGTTCCGCGCTCGACGATGGTCCCCCTGTCCAAGACCAGTATCTGGTCCGCGTCCCGTACTGTCTGCAACCTCTGGGCAATAACGAAGGTCGTCCGTCCCTTCATCAGCTGGCGCAGCGCCTTCTGGATGAGGAACTCCGTCTCCGTGTCTACGCTGGAGGTGGAATCGTCAAAGATCAGGATACGGGGGTCTACCAGAAGAGTCCGGGCGATCGCCAGTCTCTGCTTCTGGCCTCCGGACATGGTCAGGCCACGTTCGCCAACCCAGGTATCGTAGCCTTCAGGGAGGCTCTCAATGAACTCATGGAGATAGGCGGCTCTGGTGGCAGCCAGGATCTGCTGGTCACTGGCGCCAACGGCGCCGTAGGCGAGGTTGTCCCGTATCGTCGCCGAGAAAAGGAAGACATCCTGCTGCACGATGCCCACGTTCCTCCTCAGAGAGGTGAGGGTCACGTCCCGGATGTCCTTCCCGTCAATGGTGATGCGCCCTGAGGTTACGTCGTAGAACCTGGGGATAAGATTGACGAGGGTGGTCTTGCCGCTACCGGTGGAGCCCAGGAGGGCAACCATCTGCCCCGGCTTCGCCTGCAGGTTGATGTTGTCCAGCACCGGACCGAAGGATTCATAGGGGTTAGTATCATAGCTGAAGGAAACGTTCTCAAACCTGACCAGCCCGGTAACGTTGGTCAGATCGATGGCGTGGGGCTTCTCGGTTACCGCCGACTGTGTGTCCAGGACCTCGAAGATGCGCTCTCCGGCGGCAACACCGCGTGAGACAAGGTTCACCATGAAGCCGAGCATTCTCACCGGCATCATCATCATCGCCAGGTACAGATAAAACTGGCTAAGCTCTCCCGGGGTGAGCCTGCCCACCACGACCTCCTGGCCGCCATACCAGATGATGAGCCCGCTGGCCAGGGTGAACATGAAGGCCATCAGAGGCATGTTGAAGGCCTGTATCTTGCTGGAGAGAAGGCTGTCATCGTAGAGAACAGTCGCCGCCTGGTTAAACTTGTCCGTCTCGTACTTCTCGCGGGTGAACGCCTTGACCACCTTTATACCTGAAAGGCTCTCCTGGAGCAGCACGCCTAGGTATGCCAGTCCTTCCTGGATACGGGTCCAGATAGGTCTTAACCGGATGCCCACCCGTGCTGCCCAAAAGGCCACCAGCGGCATGCAGGCGAGGCCTATCAGCGCAAGCCTCCAGTTCATGATTAGCAGGAGAGCGCAGACACCACCAAACATGCTGAAAACGTAGACAGCCCGCAAGGCGCCCATGGAAATGAAGAAACGCACTGCCTCCACGTCCTGGGTGGCCCGGGACATGAGCTGTCCGGTCTGGGACCGGTCATGAAAGGCAAAGCTCAGCCGCTGGATACGGTCATACAGGAGGTTCCTGATATCATAGGCGATGCGCTGGCCGATGTACTCCCCCAGGTAGGTCTGCCCAAAGGCAAAGACCCCTCTGAGTAGACTCGCCCCGATTATCCCCAGGCCGAACAGCAGCAGGAGGTGCTGGTCACCGGATATCTGACCGGTTTCCAGGTCAAGGGAAATGCCAGTGTCAATAGCATGCTTGACCAGCTCCGGTACTCCCAGGGAAAAAGCCGTGGATGCGAACAGGCATACATAGGCAACAGTAACCCACGGCCAGTACTTCTTCAGAAAGCCGAGAAGCCTAATCGCGACGCGCATAGTTGCAATCTAGTATACCCGATTTGAGACTGACTGTAAAACCACACCGGTACAGTGAGAAGTACCTGGACGTACATGTACGGGCGCCAGCCTCCTCGTCCATCTAGCGGGGGTTGGCTTTGGGCAGACCCCCTGGACCCAGTCTGAGGTAGAGCTAGTGTAGTGTCTCTCAAAGAGATTGACAGATAGCAGGGTTCTCAGACTATCTTCGACAAAGTTGCCCAGACTGTAAAGCCGTTTACGAGACACTACACTAGCTCGACCAGGCAGCCTGTTCTGCAGGAAGCCGGACTGGGGAGAAGGTAAGGTACAGTCTTCCGGTGGATCAGTCTTGCTGGTCGCGCTTTCTGAAGGCGGGCTTTGAAGGTGCGCGTACGTAGAAGCCGACCTTTGATGCGAATACGGAGACGAGCCTGTGGGAGTCAGACCCGCACTGAGGACAGGGTGCGGGTGCATCCATCTCGCTCATGCGCCGCCTGACTTCGAATTCAGCTCCACACCTGGTACATCGGTACTCGTAGAGAGGCATCGTCTTTTCCTCCTCGGCACGCCCTGGCATGGCAGGAAGACCTCCAAGCAGGAAGAATGTTATCTCGGGGCCAAACGCCTGTCAACACGGGGCGCCCGAACCACAGCGGGTACGGGCATAAAACACCGTTGACATAACACAGAGTATCACCGGTTACGCATTTTTGCAGGGCAGAGCAGGGTATGGCACCATCTCTGCTGTCATTAGTGTGCGACGGTCAGGCAGGCCGACGCCTGGCCCCGTTTCCAGGTTTTCCCCAGCGCGGGGCTTCTGGTAGAATTGACTGGCAGGACACCAGAGGCAGCGGGGGGAAGTGTCGGAACTGGCAGACGAGCATGACTTAGGATCATGTGCCGCAAGGCGTGGGGGTTCAAAT
>Ga0180434_10002136_pt1 | contig 27077 bp, 12 predicted proteins | sample SS_ome_7_FD_132453 | JGI IMG/M metagenome (GOLD analysis project Ga0180434, IMG submission 132453) | Hypersaline lake sediment archaeal communities from the Salton Sea, California, USA - SS_1_D_2 metaG | ecosystem: Environmental > Aquatic > Non-marine Saline and Alkaline > Hypersaline >... | reverse complement strand
GGTGTGATGGTTCCTTTCCGGCGGGTCTTGCGAATATCTACGCCCGTGATCTGCCGGAGCATATCGCAGACGCAATCGACAGGGTCGGCAGTTCGCTTCGCCGTGAAAACAAGCCGGAAGATTCCGCCCCGCCGGTCCGTCTTCACGTCCAATGTCTTACAACTGCCCTGGATGTGTTCGAACAATGCCTGCACCTGCCCGTGATCCTGCTCATCTGCTGCGATTGCAACTTTCAAGCCCGTCTCTCATCGGTTGTCAGTTGTCAGTTCCGACCGGTCTCATACGTCATTTTTACGTCATTCTTGTTTGTGTTGCGGCTATGTTGGCAGAGCGCACCCGCTATACTCCGGTTGTATAATCGTTCCTGACGTAAAAAAAACGCATATAAGCGTAGGAAAGACAAGGACTTACAAGCCCCTTTAAGACCTTTTAAGCCGTAGGTCTTGGGTTCGAGTCCCAACACTCCCAGTCTCGGCTGTCATTCTTGCCGTGCGGACACAACAAGCGTGTGGAGCGCATCAGCGCTGCATTAGCTGTTGCGACTTGGCTTTTCGCTCCACCTCGAAATCTTGCTTTCGGCGACTACAACGCAAGTACTACACCGGTGGCCAGCGCGGCGTTGAACAAGATCTGCGAGATGTCCTTGGTGGTTTTCAGCCAGAAGAATTTGTCCATTTTCCTGGGCACGACAATTGTGTCGCCAGGATTCAATGTAGTATTCATGAAGCTTCCAAATACCCATTGGTTGTGACTGGGGTCCCACGCCACCTTGGTCGCTGTCTTTTGAGCGTTACTGACAACCGACCCATCGGCCCGGACAATGCTCAGTTGCTTCTTGTTGGCATCCTCCGTCATGCCCCCGACCTTCTGCAGATAGTAGTTCACGGTTCTGCCGTCTTCGTAGAGCAGCGCCGTCGGATTGAACACCTCTCCGACGACGTTGACGGTGCCCGGCTCTTGAGGAACGGTCAACTCGTCTCCATCTTCGAGCTCTAAATCGTATTTTGAGCCCTTGAACTCCACGGGCGAAGCCAACCTTATGACCACTCGCCCGTCTATTTTGGCAGCCCGGAGTTTGCCGAGAAGCTCTCGCTTGGCTTGCAGCCGAAGCTCCTGCGCTTTCACTGTCTCCTCGTCCAAAGCGCCGCCCACGGCTCGGTCGGCATTGACCAAAATCGTTTCTTCTATCTCTTGGATAAGCTCGTCCATCCTCTGCTGCTGTACAACCTTTGCGCTCTGTCGGGTGAACACGGCACCTCTGAGGTATGCCCGTTCCGTATATCCCCCTGCTCTTTCCAGGAGTGAGCTGAGAGTCTCGCCCCTGCGTATCGGGTACGTGCCTGGGAACCTGACCTCTCCGGATATGGTGGCTGCTCGGTCAAACTCGAGTTCCGGTATCGGCCGGACCACCAAGTGGTCATAATCCTTGAGGGCAAGATTGTGTGTACGATCGCCGGCCAACGCCTTTTGAAGATCGATATCAATTTTCTCGGTTCGCATACCGACCTGACTTACATGTCTGCGAGAGATCTCAGCGTTCTCCAGATACGCATTTTTCCGCAGGCCGCCGGCCACGTCGATCAGGTCGCTCACTCTCATATCGGGGACAAGGCGATACTTGTCAGGCCGGTAGACCATGCCGGAGATAGTGACTTCTCTGCTGATCCGTTCGTCCCAGCGGAAAACGCGAATAACATCGAAGCGCGCCAACGTGATGTTCTCCGACTCATCTCCTTCGAGCAGCTTGCCCAGGTTGAACGGAATAACCGTCGGATGGTAATCAGGTTCAACCAGCCTTTCGATCTCGGCATACTCCAAGTTAGGCTGGGGCTGCAAGATCTCGTACGAGTCAAGTATATCGCCCAGTCGCATCCCATGTTTGAGCTCATATTTGCCGGGCCTAACAACGTGTCCCTCGAGATAGACGACGTTTTGCTCCAGCGGCAAGATCGGGAAGACTTTGACAAGGTCCCCGTCCTGTATCAGGACTCTTGAGGGTTTCGTCTTCTTGCCGAGCTCGTCCTCTTCGGATATGTCAAAATCCTCTATGATGCGTCTCTCATGCTCTTGGACTCGCTCAAGCTGCACGCGTTGCAGCCATCCTGCATACGTGACCCCCCCCGCCAGGTCCAGCACATCGGCGAGCGTCATTGGCGCCGACATTTCATAGATTGCCGGGCGCTTGACATTGCCTGCCACTCCGACGACCGGCCCGATCAACGGTACAAACACGGTATCTCCATCTTGCAGCCGGATGTCTTTGCTTTTGTCTCCACCCAAAAGGAACTCATAAAGATCAATGGTTGCGGAGGTCCCATCATTCCGCGTCAGCCGAATGCCCCTGAGCGTTCCACGTTTCGTCGGACCTCCCGCCGCAAACAGAGCGTTTATTACGGTTGAGAGTGAACTGAGCGAGTAACTGCCGGGCGTCTGCGCCTCCCCGACAACATACACGGTGATCGTTCGGAGCCTGTCCATGGTGACAGCCATCTTGAAATCCGTATGCTTTCGGGAGAACTCGTGCTCAAGATAATCTTGCAGTTTATCGAATCGCATACCCCAGACTTTCAACACGCCCACCTCGGGCAAGTTGATTTCTCCATTGCGATTCACGGTTACGTGATATTGCGCATTGATCCTGCCCCAGAGAGTCACCGTGAAGCTGTCCCCAGGCCCGACAGCATAATCCGGACCCACCGGCACATTGGTCACAGGTGCGAAGGTCGAGACCGGCTTGCGAAAAAGACCGTACCCAAACTGTGTCAACTCCTTCGATACAACGCCGGGACTCTTGCCCGCAAGCAATTGCTCAATAGCGGACAACCTTTGCTCGGCCTCCGCTTGTTCCTTGGGTTCCCGCGGCTTTGCGACAGGGGCAATTTCTTTTTCCTGCTGTTGTGCCGACCACTCGGCCAATTGCTGCGCCATTTCCGGTTTGATTGGCTCGGCGGTCCGCCCTGCGGAAACGAGGCCTTTCTCCGCGGCTTTCTCGGTGGCGGCGCGCACCTCGGTCAGGAATTGCTCAGTGACTTGTCCTTCCGGCTGCCAACCACTCTCCGGCTCGATTCCCAAATTGGTCAGACGTGAAACCGCTTCCTGACCGGTTAGGTTCTCACCCAAACCTAATCTCTGTGCCAGACGGGCTGCAAACTCGCTTTGTGTACGAGTCTGATTTGCTGCGCTGATCTGGGAGAACATCGAGGCAAGATTCTGATCCGCCGGCAATGGCGAACTTGCCAGCACCAGCACGGCCACACACACAAGCATCGACTTGCCTCGCCAACCGCTACTAAGCAAACGCGGCAGTTCAGAACAGCACCACATCTTTTTGTGCGCCAGGACTAACCTGATATCCCGCCAAGCTCCCGACTTGCATTCCTTCAAAAACAATCGCGGTCTCATACTACGCTCCTTCGCAACACCAGACTGTGCCGCTTTCAATTCTTACTCCAGAGAAACAAGACACAACTTACTGTATGCATATTCACTCAACCCATCTTATCGGCGGCAACAAAACCACATCCGCTTTTGACATTGCAGGTGGAGAATATACTAACGCTCTTGTCTGCTGTCAACATATTTTGATGCTACATCGATCAAGAAATACCCAGGTCGGACAGCAGAGACACACAAATCAAACGGTGCCTCGCGCCAAACGCCATGGTTGACGCGATCAACGGCATCGAGCGGCCGTTCTATGACAAAATTTTTTCGGTTGACGCGCTTGCACAAAAACTCGGGTATCGGACAACCATAAACAGGCTCATATCACCCATTTATTCGACACGGAAAGCAATCTCAGATGAATCAAAACTTTTTTATAGGACGAAAGTAGAAATATCGGACGCTTCATACACGGCGCTGCATTGCTTTATGAACAACGACCGCATCTTGTCGTTCGGTGTTGTGGTACGTACGGCGCAAGTTTTGATTGCGATGGCTTCGCCACTCTTATAAAATTCCCCTGCTATGCAACAAATTCTTAGGTCGGTATTGGTAACCAGTGTTGCCGTTTTATGCTCTGCTTTTGTTTCCACCAATGTACCACTGGGTCACTGGAGCTATGACGCCATTGACAAACTCATTGGCCAAGGGCTCGTCGACAGCTCCATGATGACCACCAAGCCGCTCTCCCGCTTCGAAATGGCCAGGCATATCGCCGAAGCAGTGGAAAAAACACAGGACCGCAACGACAAGAATGGTATCATTCTGTCTATCCTTGATAGGCTGCAAGCGGAATTCAGGCCCGAGCTGATCGCGATGGGTGTTGTCGAGGGGCAAGCACATAATAGCTTCATCAAGCCGGTGGAAGATCCGTACGTTAAGTACATTTATGCGGATACCAAGCCCGACCTGGAAAATATGCGGGGAGATACCTTCGAGAAACGCTCGAACTACAGAGCCGGATTCACCTCCCGAATGAAATTCTTCGGCAACACAGCCTTTTATTTTCATCCGGAATTTGCGGCTTCTTCGTGGGACTCAGACGAAGACATTGTCCTAATTGAAGGCTATGGAAAAGTAGCTCTGGGAATTGCAGAGGTCGAATTAGGGAGGGATTCGCTTTGGTGGGGTCCCGGCTACCAGGGCTCGCTCATCATGAGTAATAACGCAGAGCCATTCAGGATGGTCAAGATCTCTACTCCTGGCCCCATTCAACTGCCCTGGATCCTGCGTAATCTGGGGCCGTGCAAGGTGGTGTGGTTCCTGACAGAACTGGAAAACGACAGAGTCGTCCCGGAGGCAAAACTGACGGGCGCGAGGTTTCATTTCAAGCCGCATCCTGCGGTCGAAGTGGGTGCGTCCAGGGTCATTATGTTCGGCGGCTCAGGAATGCCAAGCTTCGATCTGGTGGACTATCTGAAAATGTGGCGGCCAGGAAGGGAACAAGAAGCGAACAACCAGTTGGCCGGCGTGGATGTCTCCGTGCTTCTTCCGCTCGGCCCCGAGCTACCGGTAAGGTCCGTCAAGCTGTATGGGGACTTCGCCGGCGAAGATGAAGCTGGAAGCATACCGAGTAACTGGGGCAAGCTATTAGGCATCCAGTTTAATGACATTTTGCGCACGGGAAAAACGGACTTGCGAATTGAGTATGCCGACAATCATGTCCCCGATGACCCGGACGTCTTCTATACGCACAGTATCTACCAATCAGGCTATACGTATGAAGACAGGATCATTGGTCACCATATGGGCACAAATGCCCGCGACTTGTTCGTACGACTCACGCACTACGTGACCGAGGACCTCATCCTGGGTCTGGACTATGACAGAGAAAAACGGGGGATATCTTCGCAATCTCGCCAGCGAAGAGACATACTCGGATTGGACTTAACGTATTTCCACTCTGATGAGTGGCGAGTGAAAACAGGCCTGCGATATGAGAACTTGGAAAGCGGCAATTTGTTTTCCCCGGGTTTGGGGGACAACAAGATCTTCTACCTCGAGCTCACATACGAATTCTAAGGGCGCAAAACGTGCGGTCATCAAGACAACTATCAGACTCGATTAGCAGATAAGACGCAGGCGTTTGGCGACCCATCCGTCAAGAAATATGACCATTCGGGATAAGACGGCCGGCTCTTTAGAATCCCGCGTGTTGCGTTGTCTAACGCCATTCAACAACCACGTACGCGTTATCTACAAAGGCATTTCTCCTGCCTGCCTCATCATCGTTCTGGACGCACAACTGAAGAGATCGGAGCTTTGCGGGCGTATCAACAAGGCTCGTAACGTCCCAGGAGTCAACCGCTTCCGTCCTTTCTCCTTCACGTATCGGCGCATTTATCGAGACCCAGACCTCCGGATTGTCCGGCCAACCCTGCCCGATGGACCACTGGAGCTTGCCGTGAGGAAAGCTCTGCTGCTCAAAGTGCTCAACACAGACCACCACCGACTGAATTTCTGCGTCCGCTAAAAGAAAGACATCCGAGAATTCGTACAACGTGATGGAACCGGGAACTGTCGGGAGCCTATTATCATCGCTGTCCCGGACGATAGAGATGTTGTCGAGAGGAGAGAATTCTTTTCCGGCCCCTCGACGGAAGACTTGACTGGCCACGAGGCGTCTGGATGGATTCACGATAACCTCGAACGCTTGCGTGTCGGACGCGGCAGGACTGTAATTATCGGTGACTTTGACTTCCACCCGATGAAACCCACTCTGGCCGTCAGTGGGTTTCCACCGTAGCACGCCGGTCGCCGGGTCTATGGACATGCCCTCCGGTCCTTCCAACAAAGAATAGGCTAACGTATCGCCTGCATCGGGATCCTGAGCTTGGACCTCATATTCGTACAGAGCATCCATGATAGCTGCACGTTCAGGCTTCGAAGTGATGACCGGACTATCATTGACCGCCGTGATCGTCACGCCCACCGTTGCCGTGCCGGAGCCACCCTTGTCGTCCTCCAGAGTATAGGTGAATGTGTCCGTACCACAAAAGTTAGCACGGGGACTATACATCAGCGTCCCGTCGGCGTTGATGGTGACAGCGCCATGGATTCCCTGTGAGACATCGGTAACGAAAACCTTGTCACCATCGGGGTCAATACCTTTGCGGGGCACCTCAATCGTGACTGATGTATCTTCCTCGGTGGTTACACGTATATCCTCGGGGACCGGTGGATCGTTCACCGAAGTCACCGTGATTGATACGGTTGCGAAAGTGCTTTCCTCAGTGCCGTTATGCGCCTTAAAAACGAAGCTATCCGCCCCATGAAACTGCGCATGAGGGGCGTATGTAAGAATAGGAGCCTCACCGGTCAACTCGCCGTGCGACGGCGCCTGTATCACACTGTAGGCCAGCTCATCCGCATCTGCATCCTCACCCGCTAATGTAATTTCGACCGGTGTATCCTCAGCGGTAGTCACCGACTGAGAAAGTGCGACCGGCGGCCGGTTCCGGTTCACCATTATCTTCACCGCCGCCGGACTGCTCTCCGAGGCACCATCGGTCACTTTGAAAGTGAAGCTATCTTCACCTGCAAAGCCCGGCTCGGGCGTGCACGTAAGTCTGCCCGTCGTCTCGAAATTCGGATCGATTGCGAGTGTGTGGTGCTTTGGTTCGGTGCAAATGGCAAAGCGGATGGACTCCTCATCTGTATCCATGCCCGTGAGTACGATAGTGACAGGCTCATTTTCTTTCGTCGTGACAGACGCCGAATTCGCCGTGGGCACATCGTTGACTGCTGCCACCGAGATCGAGATAACCGCCGGCTCGCTACTCACGGCTCCATCGCTGACCTCGAAGGTAAACTCATCTTGCCCATGAAAACCCGAATCCGGGATGTACGTAAGCCAGGGCGCCTCCCCGGCCAGCGTCCCGTGCGATGGAGCTTCGGTCACCGCGTAAGTCAATACATCGGCATCCACATCCTTAGCTGCTAAGGTAATCTCAACCGGGGTGTCTTCCTGCGTACTGGTCGATTCCGAGGCGGCCACCGGGGCACGATTGGGACTCACTTCGATCGATACAGATGCGGGATTACTTTCCACTACGCCATCGGTCACTTTGAACGTGAAGCTATCTTGTCCAACAAAACCAGGCTCTGGCGAGCAGGTGAGCTTGCCCGTTGTCTGAAAATCGGGATCGAGCTGGAGTGCTTGGTGGAGGGGTTCCGTGCCAATGACAAACCTGAGTGAATCCTGGTCCGGGTCGCTGCCGGTCAGCACAATGGAAGTAGGTGCGCTTTCCTTCACTACGACGGACTGTGAATGGGCGACGGGTGCATCATTTACCGCCGATACCGAAATCGATATCACTTCCGGCTTACTACTTGCCAGCCCATTGTCGGCAACAAAGCTGAAACTATCCTGGCCACTGTAATTCGGGTCCGGGCTGTACGTGAGTTCCGGCGCTGTGCCACTTAAGCTCCCGTGTGCGGGAGCTTCAACCACACGGAAGCTCAGATCTCGGCCGCTCGGATCGCTGGCTTGCAATGTAACCAACACCGGCGTATCTTCCTGCGTCATCACGCTTTCCGCGCTGGCTATCGGCGGTTTGCTGCTCCTTCTAAAGGCATAATAATAGATGATTGCGCCGATACCTACGAATATCAAGAAGATCAAAAGGATACTGGTCTTTCTTCTTCTGGGCTTGCCGGAAGAATCGCTCACCAAGGTGTCCTGAGTACCGCCTGCTTTGCTGACAACCTCCTGCCGCCTGTAAGCCGGCCGGACCCGAGGCGCGGTTTCAGCTTCTTTAGCAGGCTGGACCTCGTGCTCTAAGGGTTCTGGCCGGGCCCCACGCTCGGTTGAATGCACTCGACGAACCGCCGGTGGTACGGGTGCCTCTGTCGATGGCGGCTCGAGACGAGCTTCCGGCAGACCCCGCATCGCGTTGAACATGTCCAGAGCCTCTTTCGGAGGTCTTGCCTCTTCTTGGCGCTTGGCGTCGGCTATCTCCCGCGCTAAGGCTCGATAGTCAACAGCGCCGACGCTATTCGGCGCAAAAGTCAAAACCGGTTCGCCCGTGCTTGGCGCTTCCGTCAGACTGATATTACGATGGATGACTGTGTCAAATACTAAACGACCGAAGAACTCTCTTAGCGTTTCGGCAACCTGGTTGCTGTATCTTCTGTTACCTTCAACAAAGGTCAGCAGTAATCCCAAAATATTCGCTCGACAAGACGGTATACGCCGCGTGGTGAGCTCGATGGTCTCCAGTAATCGTCTTAGGCCTTCGAGGGGGTAATAGTGCACTTGCACCGGTACAAGAATCTCCGTGCTGGCCACAAGGGCATTGAGCGTGAGCATACCTAAAGAGGGAGGACAGTCGATGAGACATATATCATACCGGTCGCTCACCATTTTCAGCTTGGCACCCAACTGGTGTGCTCCCCCTGATGGCATAGACAGCTCAAGCTCGGCCCTGGCAAGCAAGATATTGCTTGGTGCAAGGTCGAGCCCCTCGATACCCGTTTTGACAATGACTCTGGACAGCGGCATCAGCCTGTTCACCAGGGCTTGATAGACGGTAATCGAGCAACTATCAGGGTCCTGGCCGAGTCCGATGGTGGCGTGTCCTTGAGGGTCCAAGTCAACCAAGAGAACGCGCACGCCGCCTTGAACAAGAGCGGCTGCGAGGTTCACAGCGGTGGTTGTCTTTCCACACCCACCTTTTTGATTCGCAATCGCTATTATCCTCATATCGCTCGCTGCAAGCAGATGTTGATAATCGGTACCTGTCCGTTGTTGGCAGGTTCCTAATGAAAATCAGGCTTCCCAATCGCAGTTATACCTGTGATACAGGAAAAGCTAAACCCATTGTATTTCGGTAGTTCGTGCCGCCCTGCTTATCAGTTTCTCGCAATAACTGCGCTGAAACACAAAGAACCGACCCGATCGTCCGAAAAACGAGCGTTCTCGGACGAAAAACTATCCTGCAGATGAACTCAACACAAAAACCGGACCTTCTGTCCGGCGGCGGACAACGGAACTGCCCGTCTTCTTTCATGCCTGGACGTGTTTGCCACGAATCCATGCATGCAATAATCCCAAGAAAAGGCTTGATTTTCATATCGATGCAATGATTCGAGATTTCTTCCCGCTGCCCACAAGTTTCCAGAAGCCCTACAGGTTACAATGTGGCGGCAAGGAAGCTACGCGAGAAAACCAGCAATCTCCACCACACCTTCTCAATGCTAATTTATACAGAATTTGTGGAGATTTGTCAAGAGAAATGTGACACAGGTGCGCCTGTTTTTTCTTGACAAACCTAAACAAATCTTGTATAGTTAATCCAAATGAGGAGGTGTGGTGGAAAACCCTTTATTCTGCCTCTGACAGGTTGTCATCCACCACGATTGAACTATCCAGCTTCCCAAGAGGGGAACGAGTAGGGAAAAATCCGAAATCACTCCATTGCATTTTTGAAGAGGTTTAGGCATGAGCACCCACAAAACAAAAAAGTTCTTCAGAATCAGCACTTCTTTGATGATCGTGTCGGCCGTTACGATATTATCAATTATGTCGGCTGACGGAATGGCAAAGTCCGTGTACATGATTGCTAACATCAACACTGACCCCACGCCGATTCACGCCTATGGCATTCAGCCCGACGGTTCGTTGGCTTTCCAGGCTGAGCACTATGTACCCAGCTACATGGGGGGCGCCGTGGGATTAGCATTAGATGCGGACAGTGAGTATCTATTTGTGACGTATGAGTACTCAAACGTGATTCAGTTGCTCGATGCCCGAACCATGAAGGATCGGGGCACAACAATCGCCCCCGGTGCCGAGAACCTTGCGGGCATTGTCTACGACCACGACAAGAAATTATTGTACTGTGTCGACCGATATGAGGACGCACTTTATGCCTACAGTTGGGATGCCTCTACAGCCACTCTCACGCCCGTGCCAGGCTCGCCCTTCACATTGGAGGGGGCCAGTCCCCTTGGCATCGCGCTGGATGAAACAAATGACCTTCTGTACGCTGCCAACTACATCGAACAGATCAACGTGTACAGTACAGCGGATTGGTCGCTGGTCAGGACCATTTGCGTACAGCGCCAAGCGATTAGTGTGGCGGTCGATCCGGAGCGGGGGTACGTCTATTACGGAGGTGGTTACGTAGGTAATAACTACCTCGGCCAATACAACCTGGCAACGGACCTGGAGACAGCGATAGAAGTGGACCCTGTCAAGGGCGTCATGGGGATCGCAGTGGATCAAGCCACCGGCAATGTCTACTTCTCCACAGGCAAGAACATGGACATTGAAAACGACCAGGTCATGGTCTATTCACCTTTACTTTATGATATTGATTGTCTGGACGTACAGGGAGATCCTACCGGCTTGGTCATCCCCATAAGAGATCTGGAGTATAATCCGCTTAGCTTGACCAAAACCATCGCCGGCGATACCGCTGACCAGAACGACACGGATCCTACACACTACGTTGGTGCAGGCGAAAACATCACGTACCACCTTTGCTTCCAGAACAACGACAGCAACGACCCGCTCACCAACATATTCATTGTTGATGCTCTTGCGAACGAAGTCGATTTCGTAACGGCCGATGGCGACGGAGACATAGGCGACTATAACCCCTCTACGCACACGTACACATGGTTTATTCCGTCTTTGGCGCCGGCAGCCAGCGCCTGCTTGGACCTGGTCGTGAAAGTCAAACAAGCTACACCCCCCGGTACAACCATCATCAATATAGCTACGATCGAGAGTGAGGACACCCCAGCGAGCACCGCCAGCGCTACGGCGGTCGTCAAACAATACACGTATCAGGCTCTTAACCTGAGCAAGAGCCTTATTGGGGATGGGATGGATGCCGACCCCAACGATCCGGACCATTACGTCAATATTGGTGAAACTATCACATACGCTGTGTGCTTCGACAACAACGATAACACCCATGCCGTATCCAATGTATCCATCGTCGACACCCTCCCGGATGAGGTAACCTTCGTGACCGCCGATGGAGACGGAGATATTGGACACTATGACCCCAATGAACACACATATACTTGGTCCGTTCCGTTGCTGTTGGCCGGCGAGAGTGGCTGCTTCGCCCTGACTGTACAGGTAAACCAAGATACAGAACCGAATACTACGATAAGCAACTCCGTGACTATTTCTGGTGATGAAACACCGCAAACAACAGCAAGTGTGGATGTTACTACTACAGAGTTACCTCCGCTCATCGTTGATTTGCGGTACATCCCCACAATCATCAGACATAGATATTCCCGGCACGTGGCGGCTATCGTTACGATGCCGTACGGGATAAGAAGTAGCGACGTAAAGGACCAGCCCTTGATGTTATATCCGGGCGGGATAGCGGCGTTCTCCCAGCGAATGTTGGGTGGCCAGACCGATAGGTTAAAGATCGTTGCCTTCTTCAGCGTAGATGAGATCGTCCAGCATGTCCCTCCGCGAGGCATGGCGGAACTGACGGTAGCCGGTGAACTCAAAGACGGCCGAACCTTCTCTCCCGCAGATTATGTGGCCTTTACGCGAGCGATATGTCCGTTCCCGGTTCGGTGAGCAGGCACGCTACCTCTTGTTCGCCTATGCGGCCACAGACAGTGGGGCTCTACGTTAACCGGACACGTTGAGGGGCGCCCGGAAGCAACGATTACCAGCCCTTCTTGCCAAAGACTACAGGAACAGTCTGCAATAGTAGGTACAGGTTCAGAAAGACGGACCTTCTCTGAATATAAAGATAATCGTACTTTATCTTGTGCTCAGGCCTTAAGTTGTAAAAGCTCCTTATCTGAGCCAGCCCAGTCAGTCCGGGCCTGACAGCCAATCTTGCTCCCTGCAGGGCTTTGTGCCGCTGCACGAAATAAGGGCGTTCAGGCCGAGGTCCCACTAAACTCATATCCCCCCTTAGAACGTTGAACAATTGGGGCAGTTCATCTAACCTCGTTTGTCGCAAAACTCTGCCGATAGGCGTCACCCGACAATCATCCCTGGAAGCCCAAACGGGACCGGTGTGCTCTTCGGCATTATTGATCATCGTGCGAAACTTATACAAAGTAAATAGACTTCCGTGCCTGCCGACCCTTCTCTGTTTGTACAAGACGGGACCCGGAGAGAACATTTTGATCAACAAGGTGACTGCCAGCATTGCGGGCATAGCTAACAGCAGAACCGTAACGGAGCCGAGTACATCTACAACCCGGATTACGACCTCCTGGCCCTTCCCTACATCAGCTCGCAAGGTGGAAAACGGATAAGCGAAGCCGGCACCTCGAGTGCCGCTGTCGACAAGAACGTTACCAAGAATGAACGATGGCTTCCGCCTACTACCGGCCGCTCCGCGGCGAACTGCTATTGTCTTAGCCGGCCGTTCACCAACCGCCTCCCCAACCTGCATTCCTTGCCCCATAACGCGCTCCATCCTCGGCTATTCGTCAGAGCTACGATGCCAGCAAAAAAGCCATTGCTCTGCCCGTCAAGCCAAAACCTGCCAACGTTCCAGATAGCCGCACATCCGTGACTTCTGTCCCATTGTCTGCACCGATTATATGGTCAAACACTAAGCGTTCAAGGCAAAAAATCGCTTCTGTATGCTACGCACGCTGATGCGTTCAAGCGAATCACGTTCCACTGTCCGTTAATTAACCCGCGAACGCTATCAACCATCGAACCTATTTTTCTCCAGCTTACATCTGTTCCTGAATCTACTTCAAATTGGTCAAGATAGAGAGCACGCAATGCGCAGATACAACCTCGCCGACGCAGATCCTGATCGGCAGACCCCGTTCTGGCATACCAGTCGCAGGTGCGGAGTAACCTTTTACCATATGTACATACCGTCGGCCAGACATCGGCTTCATCTTGAGAAATTCCTCCCAAGAAACTGGAGACCGCCCGCATCGACGGGCCACAAAAGACAACAGTTCCGCCAAGCATGAAGCGTGGTCCCTAAAGCGAAGCAACGATCTGCCGGGATTCTTGCCGCTCCTGGTAGAGACAGGAGCAGGAGTGCATGGTCCGCGGCCCACGGTGCGTATCGCATACCGCGGCAAGAAGGCGGCGAATCACGAGACACAAGTCGGGCGGCTGAGGGCTGGTTAGGCCGACCGGCCGTCCCATTGCATCGACTGTACGCCGGCCAGCTCACAGGGCTTTAGGGACAGCGGTTCATCAAACTGGATCGCAACGCGACATACCGCGGCACTGACGTACTCGAGCCGGCGGACCGTTCCTGCCCGCGTAATACTGGTTACACCGGAGCTGTCATCTGCGTCAAAACGAGGGATACTAAAACGCGTGACTAAGCGTTGGCCCTGATGCGGACAACTCTCATTATTTTCGCAGGTGAACGCGATGCCTCCGCTGGCAATATCAACCATCAAGCCTTGCGACATCGCTTGCGTGAAGTTTTCACCAAACCAGACAGGCCATTCGTAAGGCAACCTGTCTTCTCGTCTTTTCTCTTGTATCTTGTCCATCGCTACCTCGCACAATATGCCGGTATCTACACACATTGAAAAATCGGCAGATTTGTGGACTCACTTTAGCACGGATTGCTTGCAAACCGAGTGTTATCTGCCCATAGCTCTTGCGAGCCCCCATTTTGCCGCCGGAACCGTGGGGCCTGCACGATGCACGAGCGCTGTGTCTATTGCTCGTTTTCCAAACACGAAGCCAAATCCGCCGTCAGGCCAATCTCGTCCACAGGAATCGGCTCGAAGCCAAGTGCATGAGCGGCAGAACCCGGTTTTAGCCGAAAATCCAGCCCAGCGCGGTTTACAAAGCCCGGATCGCCCTTGACCAGATTGTCCTTCATGGTGACCAGCTCGCGGTCCACGCCTTGCAGCTCCAGCCATCTACCGCCGGAGCAAATATTCCGCATGACAACATTGCCCTTCGGCACGGCAGGGTCATCTTGAAGAATTGTGGCCAGCTTGGGATAGCGCCGGCTATAAGGCGGCTTGTCAAAATTGACCGCCTGCAGTTTTCTATACATGTGCCAGCCCCCGCCCTTGGCGATGTGCTTCTTCGCCCAGCCCAGGCCGCGTGCATCAATGTGCACCGCCGGGTCGCACTCCACAAAGACATTGTTTTCGACGACGTTGTCGCGACCGCCTCCGATGAACACGGCATGGCTGGCTCTATAGAAGATGTTGCCGAAGATTGTCGTGCCGCTGGCAGCATCATCCAGATAGACCGCCATCGCACCATGGGTGTACGGCCCATGAATATCATGGAAGTAATTGTGGCGAATGACGCTCCCGCGCGTGGTCCAATCGCGTCCGGTGTAGAACGCACCCACGTCGCCCGTCTCTCGGCAGACATCGTACACCTCGTTGAATTCCAGCAGATGCTCGTTGCCGCCGAACAGCATCGCCGTATGAGGTCCATCGTGGATGAGATTATGGGCTGCCCGGTTTCCCACGCCGCTGACCCCAATGGCCGGCCGATAGGTTCGTACCCATCGGCTGTAGTGATGAATGTGATTATTCAGGGCATAATTCTCCGCGGGCGTGAGCATCTTGCGGTCACCGCCGGCCAGGCGGATTCCGCCGTCACCGGCCTCGTAGATTTCGCAGCCGCGAACACCGTTTCTGGTCCCGCCATCAATCGTTACCGCAACGTTGCCGATGTTGCACAAGCTGCAACCCACAATAGCATTATTGTTGCCGCCGGCTATTTCGATAGCATTGCCCCGTACAAACTCAATAGTCAGGCCCTGCAAGGTGATGTGCGCCGCGTTCTTGAGCGATATCACCGGCTCTTGCAGAATTGAAACGAAGACTTCACCGTCCGCAAGCGGCTTGGGCGGCCAGAAATACAACATACCGCTCGTGCGGTCGAGGTACCATTCGCCGGGCTCATCCAGCTCCTCCAACAAGTTCAGCGCATAGTAGCGTTTGCCCGCCTTGTATCCGTACACACCATGCGGCTCTCTGGTTACAATCTCTCGCGCATCGGTGTCTATGGATTTCACGCTTACGTACGAATCGGCCCAATCCTGCGTCCAGTAGCCATGCAGCCAGATGTCATCTGCTTTTGCCCAGCGTTGCGGACGGTCATCTTCATAGGTGAATTTGCCGCCTTGCGGTCCGGCCGGAACGGAGGCGGTGTTGGCCCAGCCGCGATTCGGCCAGCGGGCTAACTGCATCGGTTTTCCATCAAAGAAAAGCTCCAGCGCGGCCGGATAGGTGCGCCGGCCAAATCCGCGAGGTGTCAGCCGCCCGAAGTCCGTGACACCCTGAGCCTTCAGATCCACCTGCTGTATCTTGTCGCGACATTTCGCATCGATTCGCTTACGTACAGTCTCGTCGGCAATCGGTCCAAATCCGCTGATTTCCTTGCCGCCAATCAATCGCACTTGTTCACTCCCATGCGCGCGATATACAATCGGTGCCGCGTCCGTGCCGCCGTCCTCATCGCTCAGTTCAAAGGTCTTTGTGATATGGTAAATACCGCCGCGCAAATAGACGGTGACTCCACCGTGGGGCAACGGCCCAGCTTGTTTTGTTGTACGGATAGCAGCGCGCGCCCCTTCCAGCGTTCGTAGCGGCCCGTCACTTGCCTGCGGATTCGGCTGCGCCAATTTCCCTGACCAGGAATCGTTGCCATTCAGCGAGATGTATAGCATGGTTTTGCAGTTGGCAACCGGCAAGAGTACACCGAAAGAAAAGGCAAAAACAACTACTATCGCTGCAACTCGGTAGGCTTTAGAAATCATGGGTTCAGTCCTCCTTTTGCTGGGGATTCAGCAGGTCAAAGAAATAGTTCCAGGTCCACGCTTTCGAGCCGTCCGGCCTGATCAGCCAGAAGCCCCGCACGGCATCATTGTTTTTGACCGGCGGTTTCGCTGTCGCATCCCGCAGCTCATTGCAGTATAGCTGCCAGTAGATGATGTACGGGCATCCCCAATCAAGACCGGTCCGCACCACATTGGGAATCGTCGTTTGGACTTGCTCCGCAGAATACAGGTTCTCCGGCATGCCAAACTCGCCTATGTAGACATTCTTGTCACCGAAATCAGCGCTGTCGGGCGCGTGAGAAGCAATGAAGTTCAGCGCGTCGCGCAGCATCTGCGGATCTTGGTGATGCGCCGTCGCTGCATCCCACGCTGAATACGAAACCAAATCCAAATCGGTGTGCGGCAAGACTTTGTTTACCATGTTCGGCACGCCCTGCCGCATGGACTGCACCACGCGGTTCACTTCTGCGGCATGATACACTCGGACGCTGTGGTGACCAATTTCCTGCCGGGCCTTGTTCACGCCTGCCTGCCTCGCGTTAAGCCATTCGATCATGCTCTCGGTCGCCACGCGGGTCGGCGCAGCTTTCGCATCGAAGCTGCCGCGGAGCATCCAGTCACCTTCCCAGTGCTGCAGGACAAATGTTTTGCCCGTGTCTTTGTATGCGGTCAACAAGTATTTGGCAAGCTCGTAAAACTGCCGCGTCTCGTCCTTTTTCTGCTCTTCGCTGATTCCGTTTCGCCAGTAGCCATCGTCCCGACCCAGAGCGGTCACCACGAGGATGTAACTGGTGAACGGCTTGTTGAATAGGCGCCTGTAGTACGGCGTCTGCGCGCCTTCAACCAAACTGTCAACCCTCGGCCAATCGGAGTTGTAAGGATACACTTTCGCCGGCCGCTCATGTCTTTTGCCATAAAACCAAACCTTAATGACCCGCGAGCCCAAGGCCAAAATCTGATCGGCGCCTTCATTCAGGAAATCTTTCTCCGTTAGGTGGTATCGCCCGGCAACGTGAGTGACACCCACAATATCGGCAAGACTTTTCGCGTCCGCCGGCTCGCCGGATTTAACCGACCTACCGAAGTAGTATATGGGCGGGTGCATCATTTCACCAATGGTGAAATATCCTTTGCCGTCGGCGTCAAAACATATTCCCTCGCCCTGCGGCTCGCTCATAACCTGCAGCTTCAATTCTTTGCCTTGAAACGCTTCGCACAACGGCTCACCTTTCGGCCGGGCCCACATAGAAGCATTGAACATCCCTCGAAGAATCACCGCGTCACCCGTGGGCGAGATGTCCCCCCCTACGATAAAGCCCCAGGGCAAGCTGCCGACAAGCTCCATTTCTATTGGTTCGTCAACCGATTGAGGATGCGCCGCCCGATAGAGTCGCGAGAACAACTCGCGCTTGGTGACAATGTAAATGTCTCCGGTCAGAGGGTCCACCATGAGCGTCTCAGCATCTTTCGGCTCATCGGGATAGACAAGCTCGATGGAGTCGGCAGGACCAATGTCGGTCTGCACCGGCGCGCCGTTCACATCTACGCTCGGTTCCGGCACGCGATAAACCGCTATTGTGTCACGGACGCCTCGGTTGTCACCGATGTCGCCAACGTATAAGTAATCCTGCCCGGCTTCCGGTCCGGGACCGATGGCGATGTCCTCCCAATCCCGCGAGCGTGCTTGTTTGATGTTGTAGATTCCGCGGAGTTCGCCCGTGGTAGCAATCGCATACACCCGCGCGGAGTCGCCGGAGTCGTTGTGCACCCAGAGAATGCCCGGATTCTTTCGGCTGGCCACGATGCCGGAAGCCTCGCGGATCAGCGCCGACCTCACCGTCCCGGCTTGCTCGCCGGGAAGAAATCCCGTAGCCTGCGCCACACAGCCGGCACAAACTATCAAGGACAACTCCAGAACAAGTACATAGCGAAACACAACACTTCCTTAAATCACGTAAGTCAAACTCATCTGCCGCTCAGCTTCTCTGCTCGTCTCGGCGCAGGCGCGAGCCGTAGCCGGGCTGAAAAGCAGTCTAACGTACGATGCAGACATTAGAATCGAATTCAGCAACCACTTTCCAGCAAAAACTTCCTTCGGTTTGCGTTTTCGACCATAACAAGTTCGCGGCATAGCAGATTTCATCGCGCCGACGCCCCGGGGCGCAAAAGCATTGCCCCGCCGGCACATAACCGCTAAACTAACCAGAGAGCTTTTTACTTTCTTGGTGAAATGTCAAGCAGTCAAGGATTTGTGCAAGTATGGGCGGCGAACTCAACAGACGTGACTTTCTAAAGACAGCTTCTCATGTGGTGGGTACGGCTGCGGGCTTTCCGTATGTTGTGCCGTCAGAGGTTTTGGGCGGCAACGGCTCGACGGCTCCGAGCAACAAAATCGTGATGGGCTTTGTGGGCGTAGGCAGCATGGGTGGCGGCGGGCATGTACGAGGATTCATTCCGCAGAAAGATGTCAGAGCCGTCGCCGCTTGTGACGTCCGCGCCATCTTTCGCCAACAAGCCAAACAGAGAATCGACCGCCACTATGGAGACAACGGATGCGCAGTTTACCACGACTTTCGCGAGTTGCTGGCCCGGCCCGACATCGACGCCGTCTGCATCGCCACGCCGGACCATTGGCACGTCCTTATTGCGATTGAGGCGGCCAAGAATGGCAAAGATATGTATATGGAAAAGCCTGTTGATGTCCACGTGGCTGCTGCAAGGGCCCTGCGAGATGCAGTGAATCGTTACGGCATCGTATTTCAGTTCGGCACACAGCAACGTTCCAACCGGGACTTTCGCTTTGCCTGCGAGCTTGTGCGCAATGAGAAGATCGGCAAGCTCCACACCATCGTGGTCGGCTCTCTGACCAGCATAGAGTTTCCGAACCAGCCGTCGAAGCCGACACCGGATGCTGAAGAATTCGACTACGACATGTGGCTCGGACCCGCGCCCTGGAGTGCTTACACATACCAGCGGTGTGCATCCAGGGCTATGGGCACGGACGGCCTGTGGACGCATATCTATGACTACTCGCTGGGCGGCATCAGCGGTGCCTGGGGGATTCACCATATTGATATCGCCCAGTGGGGTAACGGAACCGATCATACAGGCCCGATAGAAATCCGAGGCAGCGGCATGATTCCGCGAGACGGGTTGGCCGACACGCCCACGCAATGGCGCGTCGAGCATACGTATGCGAACGGCGTGAAAATGATTCACACCGACTATAGAAATGCCGCGAATGGCTATCACCAGTTTAGTTCCGGCGCATTGCAGCATAAAGGCTGCGGAATACTCTTTGTCGGCGATCAAGGCTGGGTGATTGTATCCCGTGGCGGGATGGACGCCGATCCCAAGTCACTTCTACAGGCGACCATTGGCCCAAACGAGGTTCGTCTTCCTATCAGCAGAGAACACCGGCGCAACTTCCTCGATTGCGTCAAAACACGATCGCAGACAATCTGCCCCGTGGACACGGCAGTCCGCTCGGATACCATCTGCCACCTCGACGATATCGCAATCAGGACGGGCAGGAAGCTCCGATGGGACCCGGCCGCGGAGCAATTCATCGGGGATGACACGGCCAATCGGATGCTTCGCAGACCCATGCGCAGCCCCTGGCATCTGTAGCCGACAAACGGCCGCGCGCAGTGACAATGCTCCCTTTGAGAACCAAAGCGAGAAAAAAACAATAAGGTCTCTCAACGCGCAAAGAAAAGCCAAACATACCAAAAATGCAGTATCGTTTGCGATTTTTTGCGGAAAAAACCTGTAACAACCTGTTACATCCGGCGTCTGTGTATTTCGGAGAGTTGTGGTTATGGCCCAAGAGCACGCTGTTATTGATCTCGTTCGGCAGGCCCAGCGTGGCCGGAAAGACTCCATGAATCAACTGGCCCAGGAGGTCAAGCCCAGACTTTCTGCCTACTTCTACCGCGTAACTCTGGACCAGGAATTGACGCAGGACCTCTCCCAGGAAGCAATGCTTTCGATGGTCAAATCGCTCAGCAGCCTGCAGCAGGTTGACCGGTTTTGGCCCTGGATATACAGGATCGCACAAAGCAAAATGCAGCAGTATTATCGAGACAAACAGAAGAAGGCAGCCATTGCAGAAACGGCCATGAACGAGCAAATATTAGCACGTCACAACAGGCACCACCAAAACGATGGATTCCACCGCGTACAGCAGAAGGAGCTCTCCAGAAAAGTAGTCCTTGCCATAAAGCAGCTCCGCCAGCAGTATCGTGCGGTTTTGTCGTTGCGTTGTTTCGAAGAGCTATCCTACGCGGACATCGGTTTGGCGCTGGATTGCAGCGAAGTCAAGGCGCGGGTGCTTTTTTTCCGGGCCAAGCAAGCTCTCAAGAAGCAGTTGGGTCAACAAGGGCTAAGCAAGAGCATGCTGCTTACATGTCTCGGCGTCTATGGCAAGCTGACCGCTCCAGCCGATGCTGCCTCAACGGCCGTGACGGTCACTTCTGCCTCTACGAAGGTCGGTCTGACAGCGGCGATGATCTCAACCGCCGGCACGAAAATGGGCGTAACCGCTGCGGCAGTTGCCGTGGCGGGCCTAGCGACCATAGGCGGTCTGCGGGCGATGTACGAGCCGCCTTTGCCGGCGCCCAGCGAAGTCCAGAGTGTCCATTTCACGATGCAGTCCCGCGACCGCCACTACGGACCGAACAGCAGCCTGAGCAAGGGAGCCTACGAGCAGTGGTTCTATTTCCCGGAGGGACCAGACGGCCCGATGTTCCTGCGAATGCAGCGCTGGGACCCACAGCAACAGAACAAACTGTGCGCGTGGCTGCAAAATGCCGACGCCAATTACTACTTCGAAAGCGGCAGCAAAACGATACATATCGGTAATTATCGCTTGTGGTTCAGCAGCCTGAGGGTCCGTCACCTGCCCACCGACAACGCGGCACTTACGAGCTTCCTCTCGCAGGCCCAGGGCGAAGAACAAGGCCTCATGCTGACACGCGATGCCAGAACAGGGCTGGTGACTGAGCTTGCAGACGACCGCTTCATCGATGCACCCGGTTTTCGCTCCGGTTATGAGTACAACACCCTGGATGAGAGCTTCTTTGACTACAGTTGGCCGCACACAGTGCCGATAGAAGACCACCGCGACCAGATGCATAAAAGGGGTTGGACTTACTTTCGGGTGAACGGCCACGTCAACAGCCGGACGATCAACGGCCAGGGGCGAATCCCCTTTGTCTACGCCGCCTACAAGCGGCACCAGCCCTGGATGAAATTGCATCTCGGGCAGGATCTGCTGATCGTTGATTGTAACGGTTACGCCTGCCTGCGCGGATCAGATGGGGCCGCGATCGGCGTTTACCGGCCGGAGGCGTTTTTCAGCGGTCTGGGCCGGCCCTGGATGGGCATGCACACCATCGACATTCTGCGCCGTGACGCGGCCAAGCAGAGGATACAGTTCGCGGTCGCGCCCGTTGAAGAGAGTGAGGATATGGTCATCGAGCTGGCGCACGAACACCATGGCATTAGCAGAACTATCATCTACACCCTTGATATGCTAAATGACCTCGTCAAAACGATCGAATTTCAAGAGAATGGCAGAGTAATGGGGGAGCTGGCATTCTCGTATCTGCAGGACATAGATTTCATCGCTCACGAGTTCGTCGAACCGGCGGCACCGCAGGATGCGCAGGCCCCCATGCGAAGAAGCCCCGGTATGCGTTGGCTGGTCGACTTAGCCAACGGGAATCTGGGCAGCTAATTGCAAACGAATCCCCCCAGCCCATCGGAGGCTCGCGGGCTGGTATTTTGCGCCTGAAGCTACAGGTCGTGAAGCATCTTGACCGCTTGTTTTGTCACCATGTCAGCGGCTTGAGGAGCGAAAGGACTTGTTCTGACCTCGTATCCGCCTTCGATATACAAATGCTCCGGCACCAAGTAGCCGGCCGCTCCATTGCAGTGCGTTATCACAAACGTCCGCTTGTAAGGCGAAGCAGCCTTAATCGCTTTGCCGATTTCGGTCAACACCTCGCAACCGATACCCACGAAGGCTATGTCTCCGATCCGTGCGGCGGTTACGTTCAGGGTAGTAGGCGGACACTCTTTCGATGCGGCCGCCTCACCTCGGGGCTTGCCCGGCAGCTCGAGCGATGCAAACGCGGTCCTGATCTCGCCGCCCTGCCGGACCTCCGAGATGTCGCGGAAGACATGCACCACTTCCTCGCCCAGCATCGTGCCCAATAACACCGGCTCCGAAATCCAGCCATCCTCGGCATTGAACGCGGGAAGCACCCTGAACCACGGGTCAATATTGCCCGAAGCGCCGGCAAATGCGGGGGCAATCACATCCTCGCCAAGCACCTTCTCCACGAACTGTTCGGCCAGCCCCAGCACGTCCCCGCTGATAACATAGTTCTTCGGTCCCAGAGAGGTCGCGTGTGTTGCATAATCGAAAACCACTGCCAGCGTCTTGCCTTCTTGTTTTGCAATCTTCATCACCTGGACTTCCTTGTCGGTTGGGCCGTAAGGATTGCATCCGAGTCGTATCGAACTCTGGCCCCGGGAGTCGATGTTCAATTCCCGCCGATTCATGCCGACGGGACTGTATCCAACGCCGGTGCCGATCTGCACCGGACCCATGTTGTCCATGGCCGTGCGTATCCCATGGACCAATTTGCCTCCCAGGCGTTCGGTGTACTCCAGATTGTTCGCATGGCCTTTTTCTTCGTCAATGGTCAAGCTTGGCCCGCTATGTGTGTGGATAGCGCAAAGCAGCAGCTCGGAAGGCTCAAAAGCAAACTCCTCTAAAATGGCCTTTCGCAGGCTCGTCGCCGTCCCGCCGTAAAACCCGATCAAATCGGTCGAAACGACCACGAGCCGCTTATTGTCTTTCTTGAACACGAGGATCCGCGCCGACAGAGGATCATGGACACCTTGCGATAATTCCTTCCGGCTGGCATAACCGGCCAATTTGACGGGTTTCTGTGGCGTGATGTCAATCTTCGCGAAGCCGGCATGTAACGCACCGCCGCCGTCCTGGGATTTCGTAGGCGTAGCCGACAAAGTAACACCCACAAACACCAGCGCAATTAGCCATACGATGCGACCAGGCCAAAGACTCGAACGATCTCTCATCGCAGTTCTCCTACAATCCAGCACGTTCCAGTAGGTCTTCCCGCACCCTGACCATAGACGGTGCTGGCTATTATGCCGTCAAACCGGCAAGAGTCAATTCACCTTTTCCTGCGCTTGTGTGCTTCCGGCGGAAAATCGATCAGCCCCATGACCGAAGCGCGCTTGACCAGATCAACTAAGTTGTCGACACCCAGTTTGCGCATGATGTGAGAACGATGCACCTCGACGGTCCGGACTGAGCGACCCAGCAATTCGGCTGTTTCCTTACTGCTTTTGCCTTCAGCTACATACTTCAGGACCCTCATCTCGGCATCGCTCAAACTCTTGCCTCTGTACGAGTCGCTCACACCTTTTTTCTGTAAGGTCCGGACGACCCTGCGGAGGAAGTCTTTCTTATCCAAGGGCTTCTCGATGAAATCCTCCGCCCCGGCCCGCATGGCCTCCACCGCCAGAGGGATATCTCCGTAACCGGTTATGAGAAGCACCGGCAGCCACGGAACGACCCGCTTGACCTTACGCAGCAGCTCGATGCCGTCCATGGACGGCATCTTTACGTCCGCGATAAGCAGATCACAGTTTTGCGAATCCAATGCCTTGAGGCAACTCTTGGCGTCGCCGAAACAGCTAACTCGAAAACCAACTCCTTCGAGGGTCTCGGCAACCGCTTTGCGGACTCCCGATTCATCATCAACGAAGAAGACCTGTTGTGCGCTCTTGCTACCCACGATGTGTGGCAGACAACAAAATAATTCACAACCTGTCAATTGTGGAAACTACTTAGAAGAAGCAAAAAATACATATTTTTTCGGGGCGTCGTGAGATAGGATTCCCAACAAGGCACCTACCATCTTCGGGACGGCACGCATGTAAGTCCTTCTCAGGACGTACTTTACTCGTCATCATGTACAAGAAGGAATATGCTTGGCCCGGATTTTACCTGCAGGCGACGGCGCTGTGCCTATTTCTGTGAATTGTGGCAGCACCAAGGAGCCCGTTCGGGCTTTGCAGGCTGTTCCAGCGTGTCAAGGGTCCACATCGCGCCCGATGGGCAGAGTGACGGTGAATGTCGCACCTTGGCCATGTGTGCTTTCAGCGTGAATGATCCCACCAGCTTGAGATACGATCCGCTGCACCACGCAAAGGCCCAACCCGGTGCCCTGGCCGGCAGGCTTGGTCGTAAAAAATGGCTCAAAGATTCTATCCAGATTCTCGCGCGCAATACCGCCACAGTTATCGCAAAACTGCAACCTAATGTACCTCTTCTCCGTGCTGCCGCGGATGAGCAACTGACGGTTCTTTTTGCCGTCCGCCGCCTGAATCGCATTTTCGATAAGTGCAAAGAATAGCTGTTCGGGACTCTTCTGATCCATATAAACGCACGGCAGCTTGTCTACGCCTTTCATGTGGACAGCCACCTTTGCCCGTCGAGCGCTTTCACTGAGAAGTTCTACAATCTTGCGGCCAACGGTATGCAAATGCACCCAGCCCACACGCATGTCGGAAGTCCTCCGGGCAAAGTTGCGAAACCGATCGATCATGGAAGTAATGTCTGAGACCCCGTCCAGACAGTCCTGGAGTTTTGCCGCCACCAGCTTCGATGAAGATTCCTTTTCGGTCCCCCCTAAGGGGATCCCCTCCAATGCCGCCAACAAATTCTGTATCGAAAGCTTAATCACCGTCAGAGGCTGCGTCAGCTCGTGGACCATCGATGCACTCAAGGTGCCAAGTGATGCCAGATGCTCGGCTTGCGTTATCTTCTCACGGTAAATACTTAGCTCACTTTCTCTTTGCTTGGCCCTCGTGATGTCACGGGCAACCGCCAGGATTCCTGTGGGTTGTCCCTGGTCATTCTTCAGCAAGGTGACAGACATATACGTTGGAAAAGCCGTGCCGTCGGTTCTGACATGGTCGAGCTCGCCGTCCCAGCGTCCCTCTGTCTTCACGCGCTCGATATGCTTCTGGTGCGCAGCCATCTGCTCGTCGCTGTGTAAGTTTGCCAGTGACATGCCGATCATCTCCTGCGGGGCGTAGCCAAACATCCGGGCAAATGCGCTGTTCACATAGACAAGTTTCGCTTGTAAGTCGACGATTGCTGTACCGTCGATGGACTGCTCGACGGCTGAGCTCAGCCTTCGTATTTGTTCTTCCGCTTTTTTCTGCTCCGTGATGTCCCAGAAAATCCCCAATATGCCGGTGACGTCACCTTGTTCATCTTTGAGCGGGGTTTTGACCGTATGAATGACCATTTCCTGCCCACTACCGACGTACGTCTCCTCAATTTCGGTTACCTGCCCCGATTCCACAATCCTTTTATCATCTGCTCTGTATTTCTCAGCAAGTTGCTCAGGGAAAAATTCATAGTCAGTTTTCCCGGCAATGTCTTGCGGTCGAATCTTCAAATCCCGCGCCAAATTTTCATTACAGGAGAGGTAAACGGAGTTTAGGTCTTTAAGGAAAATCTTCTGGGGAAGGTTTTCAAGAAGTGTCCGATACTTGGCCTCGCTGGCCCGTAGCGCTTCCTCGGCGACTTTACGTTCCGTGATGTCCACCATAACACCATGCAGAGCGATGGGCTTGCCGTTACTATCGCTGACGACCCTTGCGTGGTCGCGAAACCATACCGTGTGTCCATCTTTGGTGATCATTCGATATTCACAAACGAACGGCTTGCCGGTCCGGTGGCACCGCGCCAGCTCGGCCAGGACCCGCCGGCGGTGCTCAGGGTGAAGCTGTTTTGCCCACAGGTCTGGATCGCCTTCAAATTCGAGCGGTGCAAAACCCAACATCCGCTCGGCCTGCGGGCTGACGTACGTGGCTGTACTTGCCTTATCCAGCTTCGCCGTGTAGCTAATAGCCGGCACCTGCTCCACGAGCGCGCGGTATTTGGCCTCAGCTACACGAAGTCTTTGCTCGGCCCGCCTACGCTCCGTGATGTCTCTGGCGACGCCAAATAGCATAGTCACCTGGTTATCTCGGAGGACCGGAACAACGCTTACTTCAACCGGGACCGTCCTGCCGGTCTTGTGAACTAGATTGAGTTCAAAATTGTGCAATGGTCTTCCCTTGATCACTTGCTCAAATGACGCTTGCACCTTGGCAAGGTCGGATGGGAGAATAACGTCGCGGAAACTCTTACCCTGTCTTTCTTCGGGACTATATCCGAGTAGCTGCTGAACGCCCGGAGAACCATAGACAATTGTGCCGTCTTTGTCGGTCTGGAAGATATAATCAGGAATAGTCTCAGCCATCAAGCGGAGGCGTGCTTCACTGTCGCGCACGGCCTGCTCGATCTTCTTGCGTTGGGTGATGTCTTTTTGGACTGCCAACAGCACACCTTCGTCGCCCAGAGTCTGGCGGATGATACTCAAGCTCGCATAGTACGTCGTGCCATCCTTTCTTTTCAATGCCACCTCGAAGTCCTCGACACGGCCGTCCCTGCGCACGCGCTGCAAAATCTGCTCGCGCTGCCGGGGGTCCTGGTACGTATCCTTTACGTTGACCTGCTTTATCTCTGCATCGGTGTACCCGGTCATCCGAAGCATGGCCTTATTGTAATCCAAGACTTTGCCGCCCATAGTCGCCAAACCTAAACCGACGGGCATATCTTCGAAGAGGGCGCGGTAGCGAAGCTCTGATTGGCGCAGCCTTTCCTCTGCCTGCTTTCTGCCCGTGAGGTCCAGTGCAAAAATGGCCAGCCGAGCCACCTTGCCCGAGGCATCAAAGACCGGATACACCGAATGATGAATACATCTTCCGGCATGCACATCTTCGAAGTGAACAGGC
>Ga0180434_10002135_pt1 | contig 27090 bp, 31 predicted proteins | sample SS_ome_7_FD_132453 | JGI IMG/M metagenome (GOLD analysis project Ga0180434, IMG submission 132453) | Hypersaline lake sediment archaeal communities from the Salton Sea, California, USA - SS_1_D_2 metaG | ecosystem: Environmental > Aquatic > Non-marine Saline and Alkaline > Hypersaline >... | reverse complement strand
ACATATCCCTCCAGGGTGGTAACGCTTTCCCACCCGCCAATCATCTGGACATATTTCAGCGGGATCCCCGCGCGGATCTGCCTCATGGCCCAGGTCCGGCGGAAGATGTGGTGAAGATCTTTTATTTCTCCCTGCAGGCCGGAGCGGATCACCAGGCGCTGCGTAGATGTATCGATGCCATCTTTTGAAATAGGCCGGCGCTCTTCCGTCACCCACAGGCACGGGAAATCATCCCGTCGGTAAACCAGGTACCGCCACACCGCTTTTTTTGCTTCCTTTAAAAACGGGACATACCGCTCCCGGGATCCTTTACCAAATAGTTTAATCCGTCCGGCCTCCCAGTCCATATCCGACAACTGCAGATTGGCCAGCTCCGATAATCTCATCCCCGTGGTCCATAGCAACCAAACCACTGCAGCATTGCGGGCTCCGATAAATAATGTCGGTGGACAGATCGCCAGGAGTTGGTCCCGCTGTTCTTCGGATAAAAACGGTTTAGCGACTTTGGGTAATTTGGGTGGTTTCATGTGCCTCATCGGATGTATCTGGATCAGGTTTTCCTGGAGGCAAAATTTGAAAAATGTACGGAGCACCACGTAATTAGAACGTACGTATGCGGGGCTACAACCTTTATTGCGGATCCAAACTAGATACGATTCTACATGCCATCGGTTGATTTGTGCCAGGGAGAGCCCCGGCGTGGTTTCGTTTAGGTGCTGGAAGAGTTTCCCGATCCGGTATTTGGACGTTTTTAATGTTGCCTGGCTGCAACCCTCTACCTCTCTGGATAGTAGGAAGCCAGCAATAGCGTTATCGGGCGTAACCTCCGGCCCAGAACCGTTCGAACCCATAAAAAACCCAAGGTCGCCCTCTTTCATAAAAACCTCCGCTTACATATAATCATTGGAATTTGGTAGCGGCGAGTGGATTTGAACCACTGACCTTGGGATTATGAGGCCTTTATTATAAAACATGTAAACATTTAAAATGTAGATATTTGATATTTATACATTTAACGCTTGCGGCGCTTCCCTTTGATTTTGGTTTTCACCATCATTATTAAGATTTCGATATCTTCATCCGCCAGGCGTTCCCCGTAAGTTTCCAATAGTGTTATATATTCTTGTAAACGTGGTTTATGTTGCGGTTTTTGTGCCGGGGTTCTGGCTATTTTAAGTAGTTCCTCATATGGTTCATTTAATGCATCCGCTATCCGTTTAAGGTTTTTATCAGTTGGCAGGTTTTCACCTCTTTTCCAGCGTGATACCCCCTGCTCTGACACTCCTACCAGTTCCGCCAGCTGCCGTGAAATCAAACATTCACGTTTCATCAATTTACGTAGGACCAAGTTAAACCCATTTTGGGTTACAACCGGATTGATCCTCTTTGATCCCATCTCCAATCCGACCCTCCGTCCATTCGTTTTATGTTTCTTCCCCAGTTTATCTGCCTTTTAATATTTAATATGTAACTAACGTCACATTTTTATTATATTGGTAAACGGTGTTGACAAAAGACCACTGGTTTTGTATATAATATCATTATGAACAAAATAAATGTTACACCAGCTGTACGACTAATAGAGGCCAGGTATAATAAATCACTCCCGACAATTATCGAGGAGTTGTTTAAGGAAAATGGAACAACGGGGAAAGTCGCAGGTGAATTGCAGATATCTAGGCAATATCTGTGGAAATTGATTAAGAAATACAACCTTAATCATCTCCTATCCAGACGGAAGGGCGGTCGCCCCACCTGGCAGGAAGCCAATAAAAAGGCCTGGAAACGGCATCAAACAGCACAATAGAAGTAGATTTATTGTGCTGTTTTTTGTAACAAATCTGTAATATTTCGGGAGGATTGTATGGTGACCGATAAATTAGTGCATTTGCATATTCACGTATTTACATCAGTTTTATCATCTGTTTTTTCTGTGGGTCTATTCTGTATTATAGGTGCTCATGTAGTTACGGTACTTGTTATTATTTTAGGTTTGTCATTGGCAGGGCTATTAATATCTATTATCATTCCAGCTATTATAACCAGTAATACCAAGTACAAAACATACTATCAAAATAAATGCAAATCTAGCAATTGGTATTTCAAGATTTGGCTCCGGATACGTTTGTGTTTTTTCCCACTCCAGCCACGCGGCAACGGTACTTTGGAAATCAACCATTTCAATAATAGCCCCAATCGTAGCAAGGATCATACGTTTCATTAGAAACCTATTTGCACTAATTAGAACAAGTATAACAAGGAGGTTTTATGGGGAAATCTTTACATGTGTATGACAAAAACGGGGTTTACTACATCGAATCCCCCGCCGGAGGGATCGGGTTTGACCTGGCAACCGCCCGGCAGATATACAAACAATTGGGCGGGCTGTTGGGATATCCACCCCCAGGATTAATTGAGCGGCTATTAAACGCAGCCGCCGACGTGTCAGCCCAGCACGATGAAAACAAATCTATAAAGCTCCAATCCCTTAAACACCTGGCAGGGTGTGTCAGTAATTGCCGCAGCTGGAAACCGCGCACCAGGGCAAATACCCTGAAATACAAAAAGTGAGGAATGGTTCATGCCAGATATAGTTATGAGCACCGACGTTCAGGGATTAACGCAATCCCATCTGGAGCACTTGCTTAACTCCGGGATATCCGTAGACATTATCAAACAGCGGGGATACCGCTCGATTTTCGGGCGGGCGGATCCGGAGATGGTTGCTGCCGGATTCACCAAGTCTCAGATTTCCGCACCTGGGATACTAATCCCATTACATCACCCAGACGGTAATATTGGGGGATATCAGTACCGCCCGGATGTACCAAAAACGGATAATAAACATAAACCAATTAAATATGTTTCTCCCCCTTCATCTAATAATGGCACCGGGAATATTTTGGATTTTCCTGTCGGGTGCATTGATATGATTGGGGATCCCAGTATCCCTATATTATTCACTGAGGGCGCAAAGAAGGCCGATGCCGCTGTTTCTCATGGACTATGCTGTGTAAATGTTAATGGGGTATGGGGGTGGATCGGTAAAAACAAGTATGGGGCTAAAGTCGTTAACGAAACTGATTTACATTATATTGCAACAGAAGGTAGACAAGGAATACTGGCATTTGATGCGGACCTTGCTACAAACAAGAATGTACGTTTAGCGCTATACCGTTTTGCGGAAATACTAAAACGAAAAAAATGCAATGTTGAGTTTTGTATCCTCCCGAATGATGAGATAGGCGATAAAATCGGTATCGATGATTATCTGGGAGTTGGGCATACTGTTGAGGATTTATTCGATTTGGTAACAGACGAAATACCTGAGTTTGTCGAGCCCCCTCAAGAGTTTATCGATACCATTTCTTATGATTATCGCGTTGTAGATGGACGTATATGCTGGTATCACCAGAAGTACAGAGATTCTAAATATGTATTTGATCCGTTATGCAACTTCACAGCCAAGATAACAGAAAAACTTGTTCTTGATGACGGGTTAGATATTCAAGTTTATTTTTTGATTGAGGGGCAGTTATATAACGGATCAAAATTAAAATCAATCCGTGTGGCAATTAATGATTTTAATAGCATGAATTGGATACTCGAAAAATGGGGCGGCGACGCCCGCCCGTCACCAGGGAACGGGTTATTGCCCCATCTGCGTGAGGCGATCCTGATGACGGCCGAAGGGAAAGAGCCGCGGGTGATCCTGGGGCACACCGGGTGGAGGAAGATCGGAGAACAGCGGGTATTTGCCATGCCGGGAAACACGATCGGGTCTGCCGGTACTGAGGTTTCACTAGGGGGGATGGAAGGGCCTGCCGGTACTGAGGATGAAGGGAAAATGGACGGTTATCGTTTTCCGGAGGATCTGTCGGTCGTGCCGGCAGCTGAAGCCATGAATTGCAGCCTCAGTTTTTTGAATATCAGTCGGCCTGAAGTTACTTATCCGTTGTGGGCCATCATGTATTCAGCCCCATTGTGTGAAGTGATCAAACACGATTTCATTTTGTGGTACCTGGCCCATACCGGTGCCCGGAAATCAACGATCCAGGCCCAGGCGCTGTGCCATTACGGCGAGTTCGACTATGACTCTCTGCCGATTTCCTGGCTGGCCGGCAGCACCCTGAAGGGAATAAAGTTTTCCTTATCCATATTAAAAAACGTCGTGGCGTGCATTGACAATTGGGCGCCCGGCGGATCCGTGCATGAACAGCAGCAACTGGAGAACATGGCCGCTAAAATCTGCCACCTGGTAGGGGACCAGGCGAAACAAACTAAAATGGATGGTCCGTCGATGCTGGCCAAAACGCTTCGCCCCAGGGGCGCGGTGATTTCCTCCGGAGAGCAGTTGCCGTCGGGAGAATCTAATACCGCGCGGTTGTTTGTTGTGGATGTCTTCCCTGATGATATCGACCTGGCAAAGATCCGGAAGCATAAAAAGGATCGGGGGATTTATTCATATGCCATGGCCCACTATATCCAGTGGCTGGCCAACGGATGGGACCGGATCTCCAGCGAGATCGAGATATTACGGGATGGATGGGAAGAGAAATTACTGGAAGGGGCCGCTCATCCGCGATTATCCAAAACCATCGCTACATTATATACAGGGATCCACCTGGGCACCCAGTATGCTATGGAGTGCCAGGCGATTGACGCTGTCCTGGCGCAGGATATAAGGGATAATGGATGGTACACGCTGGTACAGCTATCAGCCAAACACTCTACCACGGTCAACGACGAAAGGCCAGGCAACCGGTTTTTAGAGGGATTGAAAACGATATACAGCCAGGGGTGGATGGTTTTCCTCCCGATCGACAGCGAGCCACCGGATAAAACGGTATTGCCCCCGCGGTTTAAGGCAGGATGGTTCGATGACGAGTATTTCTATTTGATCCCCGGTATTGTATTTGCCCAGGTCCGCGAGCACCTGAATAAAATTTCTCCGTTCACCCATAAACCTAAAGCGGTTTGGTCTGATATGTCATACCTGGGATACATCCATTGCAGCGACAAGGAGAGGTACCGGACAAAACAACAGATCGGGAAATATCCTTACCATCATCAGGAGTGGGTGGTGCCCATTAAAAAATCAACGCTGGTTGCACAGGATGATTAAAGAAAAACGTCAAAACGCTGACCCCCCATTATTTTTTTTGGGAATAATGGGAATAATGTTCAAAATTACGAATAAATCCATTTCTCTTAAATATAATAATTATTCCCAAAAAATTCCCAAAAAATTATTATTATTAAGGGTTTTACGATCAAAATTATTCCCAAATTATTCCCAAAACCGGCCAATAATTATTCCCAAAAATTTCATTATTCCCCAAAATATTCCCCAAAACCATTACGAGCGGGCCCCGATCATTATTCCCAAATTCCCATTATTCCCAAAAATAAAACAGGGGTCAAAAGTTTGACAAATTTTCTTCACCACCCGGCACATCAAAAAACAGCAGAGTATATCAATGGAGGATTAGCATGGTAACGTTTTGTGATAAATGTAACAGGGTTTTATATAATGGTAAAACCCGCTGCCTGTTGTGTGAGCAAGGACCGCCGACGGATCCGCGACCGTTGTGGAAGCAACTCTTCGTTGATCCGGTAATGGCATTTATAAAGTTAACAAATAAATTAAAGGAGGCGAAATGATTTCAGCAACAGTTCAGTTCACAGGGGTCAGCCCGCTTTCGTACAGTGGGGTGATTCAATCTCAAAAGAATGACAAAGAGGGGCATGAGGACTTCGAGCGGCGCACATGGAGAGAACGTGCGCACGCAAATAAAGAAGGGTATTGCATCATCCAGCCGCAGCAATTCAAAAACTGTCTGAGCGATACAGCCAAATACCTGTCCATGCAGATACCCGGCAAAGGTAAGGCGAGGAACTTATGATATCCAACCAAAAACGAACGATACCCAAATAAGTGATTGGAGATTTAACATGAATATACTCCACCATTACCTGGCATTCTGGGGATGGGCACAGACCAAAATACCGGACTGGGCACTGAAGATAAAATTTGTCCATGCAATATCATTTTCGATTATGGTACTGCCGGTACTAATCGCGTGGATTACATTGCCGTTATTGACGACGCCGACGCCGACCATCGAGTTGGCAGTCTATATTCCGTGTGGATTAACCGGATGGATAGCAGGGACTGCGTTCTATGCATGGGTGGTTATCAATAGTAATCGGGAGGATTAATACATGATACGAGCGAAGCTGGTGAAACGAACACTTTCCTGCCTGCTGTGTCGCGGGAACAAACCGATAGGCAGACTTTGTTGCCGAAAGTGCTCGACTGCATACGGGGATATCCAGGGGAATCCGGAACTGGAATCGATAATTATGGAAAAGGAGTCGTCGCTCCAGTCAGCCGACAGGATGTTACATGGAATACTATCTGAAATGGCCGCCGGCGCATAAGCGCCTGATCATTGGTATATTACTGGCCGGGGTATTGTTAAGGATGGCCCACCTGGTAATGGGGGATCATTACCCAATACTCGGGGCCGATTCGTATTATTTCCATCACCTGGCTGATACCATTATGTCCGGGGCCGATACTCCGGGTGGTAAATCCGGATTGGCATATCCTCTGGCATGGGCCGGATCCGTGGTTGGGCTAGACCTGGCTATTATAATCCTGCCGCTGATTTGTTATCTGGCAGATGCGGCGGTTTTATATTGTGGGGCTGCGATCATATTTGGCACTCGGAAAGCGATGTTTACCCTGGTGGCGTTTTCCGTCCTTCCGTTATCGATACTGATCACCGCGGCCGGGTACCTGGACCGTGATGGATTTATGGTGATACCGATCGCCAGCACGATATTCCTGTGGTATATGTGCCGGCGACGGCCGGTGGCAGCCCTGGCCCTCATCGGCGGCGTGGAAACCGTCGTTTTGTGCTGGGCACCGTCTGCCAGGTGGCCGATACTGTTAATGGTTGCCGGCATCATGGGGTTTGTTTTTCTGGCGGATCGCCGGGAGTATCCGCGGCCCGGATGGACAGGCATATTTGCCGGTGCTGCAGGGGTGATCATGTCCGCGGCAGTAGGGATACTGCACCACGGGTCCACGGTGAGGAATTTATCGGAAACAGCGGTGTCCAGCGTGTCCAATCCGGAATCAATTGTCGAATTGACCCCGGCGACAATTACACACCTGGTTGTATTCTACAGCTATATTGTTATTCCCCTAGTGATTGGTATTATCATATTGTGGAAAGAGAGGGGCAAGCCGGCGTCGATGCTGGTACTATCCTGGCTGATATTATCCGTGCTTCCAGGGTTGATTTTCCAGAGGGTAATGATATTAACGATTCCCCCGGTAGCGATCACTGCAGGGATCGGCGGCGTGGCCATGTATAATATGGTCCGGCAGATATTATCTGAAAACCCGCAGGCCCGGCTGCGAGCTATTGCCCTGGGCATGGCCGGAATTATGATCAGCGGGGTGATCATCCAAGCGGTCACCCTGGGCAGCCAGGGGCGGCTGGCAGCTGACAGGGACTGGCAAAATGCGCTGGCTTATTTGAAATACGAAACCCTGCATGATATCCGTGTGTTGTCGAACTGGGATTACGGATACTGGATCATTGATCTGGCAGAGCGCCAGCCGGTATGTGCCGGCAGCCCCAGGCTGGCAGATGAGATGGAGGCAATATTCGCGGCGGAGGATCCGCAACTGGTGTACGACATCATGAAAGAGTATGATGCAGATGTATTGATACTGGATATGGGCCAGGTGACCGGGACTGCAATAGATCAATTACCGATACTATATACCAGCGGTGATGTGAGAGTTTTAGCGGAATATCCGACCGAAAACACTGCCGGCGGCACTAATCAGGGCGGGCAGGAATGTCTGGGCCAGTCCGTAGATAATCCCCAGGGGAACGATCATTAACAGTATTTGCAGGTAGGCAAACCCCCCGGTCAAGTACCCGTATTCGAAATCCAGCAGTTCCGGCAAACTGGAAAAAAATTTAACTCCCATTACCGGAATCCCCACGGCGTCCTGAAACCCCATCACCCGGTAATAAGTCATATCTTGGATTAATTGCCGGTTTTCTTCGGTCAGGATAATAGAATACCAGACATTGCTGATGATATTCCCGATCAACCAGATGTACCCGATCCCCATAAACCACTGTATTCTCATATCATCCTACCCGAACGGATTTTTCGCCTCTTTTTTCAGTAGCAGGCCAGGGGTGAGTATAATACAAATCACCAACACCCATGGACTCAACCACTGTTTTATGGTCGCTATCAAAATAATCACCAGCGACATAGCGGCGACCATTAACAACTCATCGGTGTATTTGGCAATCCCGAACCCGATAGCGCACATAATAATTGTCAGCGCCGCGACCCAGTAAACACGGACGGGGACCGAATTATCCGGTAGCATACTGTTTATGACTTCCATCCCGGGCAGATTATTATAGTTAGCACTCCCGGAACCTAGGATGTAATCCGGTGGGGTGACAAATTGCGAATCGAAATAATGATAACATTCGGTACCCTCGCAAAGATAGGAGGATATATCAGTTGGGACGATTTCATGTATTGTAATGTTCAGCCCTGGATCGAATAATGTATAACTAATATCGTGGCCATTACCGGTAACATCCGTGATCGTCCCGGACGATATCTGCAGCGGCTCGAATTGCCACAGCGCGACTGTATAGGCATAATCAGGAAAACCGTAGGAATCCAGGGTATCGCCATACCCGGTACCCGACGCGTTACAGGCGTAGGCGCGCACGTAATATCGATCTGCCGGATCCAAATCCAGCAACTGGTCATCGAAATCCCAGGGGGCTGTTTTGGTCCCGGTCGTAAACACACGGCTACCGGAGTAATCCGGGGAGCCAGTACTGTTGTAGCAGATTCCCCATTCAGTCACCGCCGAGTCACCAATATCGGTCACTTCGCCGGCGGCATAAAACGCCGCATCGATCCAGGAATTATAATCAGTAGACAACGGGATCAACTCCGTTGTTTCCACGGTCGGCGGGATCCGGTGCTCAACGATCACGATATCCAAATAGGCGCTGGCATCTCGCCAGGCGATCGCCGTTAAATTAGAGGTCCCCAGCCGGCAAACGCGATCCACGCAATAATCAACATACGAGGTGGCGTAATAACCCAAATCTATACCACTAGTGATCTGGTTTTGATCGATACTACCATCATCACCGATCGAGTATATCATTGACATCAGTAATTGATCATCCCCAACGGAATCATCCCGGTAGTAGATAGCAACATGGCCGTTACCCATCCGTTCAATTCCGGCAACATTAGTGCGGTTTTCCTGTAACCAGGCATAATCGGTTTCCGTGATTTCTCCATCCAGATATACCCATAATTCCACACCGATCTCGGTGTTTCCCGCGTGGCCATACGTGTTTTTGACAGGTCCTGCCGTCAGATAAACATTTCCGGCCCCGCTATAGATCGAATAACAACCAGGTTCATAACCTATGTGAGTAGCACATACCTCGTCAGTGTAGTAATTAGAATCGGTGTGCCAGTTGCATGGTGGGGTCAAATAACCAATATCACCGCGATCGATACCGCTGCAGGAATGATCGTTCATCACCTGGCCGACCAGGTAGTTGTTACGGTCTCCCCCGCAGGCGTCAAATACGACGCTCATAAAAGGTCGGTACTCGATGTTATCGACAGTTTCCAGGAAGCACATTGAGTTGTACTGGACTTTCGTGCCCGTTGCGCAGGTATCCATCGCATCGATCTCTTCGTCCTCCGCATCGATCTCAAAACTCCTGTATTCCCACCACGATCGAGATAGTATCACATCTGTATCAGTATCCTCATAATGCAGAGTCAATGTTTCGTAGCTCTGATCTGCTATTGTATCCACAATACCATTCGGGTTGATATAACCTTCAGAGGATATCTCTATTAACGCCAAATACGATGTAGTTGATAGCACAAAATAGTCCGTATCGGCCCACCGGACAATATCATGTGCCTGGCCGTTGATGGATGTTAACGTCCCGGAACTATCGATCCCCCCGAGCACGGTCCCGGAAGATGCTATTTCGTAGGTACTCAGGTGGATCGTATTAACGGCGCTGTTTTGTAGCACGGCCACAACATAGTTACCATCAGCATTGACCCCCATATACTCGATAGCAGCGTGACGATTATACTGATCCAGCCCTGTCGCATAATCATGTACGACGGTGCCAGGTGATTGTGGGCTGAAAGCCGCTGCCGTGCTAGTCGTAGCAATCAGCTCGATCCCTGCCAGCAGCAGGAAAACACTAATTCGGATTATCAACATACAATTCATAACTAATCACCCAGGCGTGTGGATAGGTTAGGAGAGTGCAAAACGGCGAATGTATACCGGGGTATGTCACTACTGGTCTTACATAAACAAAAAACTTAGCGCAGTTTAGCCGCTCGACAGTCATATTGTTACCGTTAGGCATCAGGGTCCGCGTGCCTGAATTAACTGATATAATTCCCGTACTAGATCCGATATATTGTTCTGGCCACCAGTACCACGCTGTCGGATCGGTTTCCCACATATGGGGATCATCAGGGTCGTAGTGCCAACCCAGACCGATATAACAGGCCTGAGTGAATTGTTTATCGATCGTCACGTCAACCGATACCCCGTTTAGCACATGTGTCCCGCTCCACGTAATTGTGCCGACATCGATCAGCCCGATAAATCCGATTCGAGCCGCTTTATTACTGTACGGCCACAATCCGTAACGATGGGTCGAAGTCTCTCCATCCATACGAGGCTCAGACACGTCGATACTCATATTTTTGTTGCACCATCCCGTAAATGTGCTACAGACATCAGTGCCTGATGCAAGATGTTTATATCCGCATGGATAATTGTTCAGCCTTCGGGCCTCGTAGGTGCAACACGACTGGAGCACATAATGAGGTTTAACCGATGGTGTGCCGCCGGCAACTGGGGTTCCGCTGGCAGGATAATCCGGGACCCGGAATGCCAGGGTATCGATTATCCCATCAAATGTAATCGGGGCGATCATGGTCCCGCTGGACTGCAGATCTGATATAGTATCATCGCCACAGATATGATTAATTGTGTCACACAACACGATCTCCCCGCCGGGGCCGTTATGCCAGGCGACCAGGTTTGCCAAGGTGCCGACGGTTGCAGATATGGTCGCGGTCGCGGTCGGCGCGCCGGAGCCGGAACAGTGCCAGCGATACATGGGCCCTGGCTCTAACGTCAACTCGTAACTATCCTGCAGCCCAAAAATATACTGCCGGGTAGCCGGATTGACGGCCGGTATCACCCTAGCCCGTATAGTGAAGCTCTCTGTACCGGAGCGGGTAAAACTGCCTGGATTAATAACAGACATAGTGTCACTGCCGGACGCGATCCATTTCTGGTTCCTGGAATAATTAACAGATCCGGACCCCCCGAACCATTGCGTGTAACGCACCTGCGAATTTGCGGGGATAACCGTCCAGGGGAAGCGCCAGGTCGCGGATCCTGAGGTTAGGTCCATGGCCGTCATCGGCACAGTTCCACCCAGGTACGTCAACTCTACATCTTTCGCGTCCGGCCGAATATACCCGCCATCGATTAATCCAGACGCATTAACTTCCACTTGTAGCACACTTTCAATTGATTCATCACCGGTGTTTTCGAAGGTGTACTGTTGATAAAAATTGTATCCGCTCAGAGCGAATACTCCATATACCATCGCCAGCACCACCCCGATAAATAAAATGGCAGTCAGTACGAATTCAATATAATATAGTAAATACCTCATATTATCCTCGATTGAAGAACAGCACTATTGCAACAAATACTGTGTAGCACAGCGCCACAAAACCGACAACGGCATACTCGGTAAAATGGAGATCGCAGCCGATCGGCAAAGTATACAGTCCTAGCAACATGCCCGGCCGGGCCGTTTTCTGCGGCAGCCACATCTTGGAAAATATCATCAGGGCGATAATGATCCCCATGGCGATAGCGTTTATCATTAAGGTGACATTCCCGTCTGACAATTCCCCCAGGACGTCGATGGCATCCCCGATCCATGTTCCGTCATATTCACTGCGGTCCCCGAAAGGGTCCGTGGCGGTGCCAGTATCTACCGGTACAATCGGGCAGAAGATATTCAGCGAAAAGAGATCCGGACACAAGTACCGCAATCCGGGGATCACCCGTAAAAAGTACGTTTCCCCGGTTTCGGACAGTACGGTTACGATGGATACGGTCGTTAGAGCGGTACTTAATCCCCAGTCAGTGGCGATACTCTGGGCAGAATCAATAATCCATGTTTTCAGGTAGCCCCGGTTATCATCCTTGACATTAGACGGGCAATAATCAGTATCGGCCAGCGTATAATCATATTTAACGACTGGAGATACCCATCCTAAGGCCGTCGTCAGCCGTAATTTATACTGGGTATCCCAGGTTAAGCCCAGTATGTTCACCTGGTCTGGGGTAAAATAAAATGATGCCACCCCTTCAGAATATCCGTCGTTATAGTAAGGGTAAGGAGCGGCAGCATCCAGGGTGATACTGCTATTGGTGTTCATCAACTGGATCAGGAAATTATCATCACTGGGAGTATCCGGGTAATCCCCCTCGGCGTCCCATGCGATATTGTAATGGACAGCGATCAGCCAGTCACCATCTTCGTAGAGATTACGGCAGGTGATAGCGGATATAACATCACAAGTATCCGGTCCGGTGTCGGCCAGGGTTGCCCCGGCGGGGATCAATACAGAGGCAACAAACGCGATCAGTACAGCTATCAGGATGTATCGTTTCATTAATTCAACCAGGGGATAAATTCTTCATCGTCAATCTTCTCGGTGATCTTTCCATTCTCTACCCATTCGATGATCTTGAATACATTGTATAAATCCCTGCGTTGGGTATTACCCGCCTTCCATCGTTTTAGTGTGGTCACTGAAATACAAATCGTCCTGGATAAATACACCATATCTGAATGAGTTAACGACTGGAGGGAAGCCCAAAATCGTTGATCCAGATCATCCCAGGACAAAACATCGCCGTCGATAGATATCCCTCCAAAACCTAACACCGCTGCTTTAACTTTCATATAACTATTTTACCACATAATATAACACCGCCCTATCAGCTATATGTACCAGTATTGGCACATAGTAACTATGTTTTCAGATGCTAAAATGAACGGAAACAAAGGGGTGAATATATGGGAAAAATTGTAGAAGTCGGCATCGGTATAGCGGTTTTGATCATGATGGTCAGCTGGTTTATCATGCCGATCGCAATGGAAACGACCACTGATCCTTTTATAGACAATTTCAATACCGGGACCGGCGCAGGAGAAACCACCGAAACAGTAACCCTCACCCAATCCCACTATTATGATACCCACGAAGAAATGTCGGTTGCGTCTGACAATTCCAATGATGACCCCGCTATCCTGACCTATAACAACACAAATGAGCAGGTCCAGGTCGGTGGGTTGGTACAGAGCGGGTCGCGGATATTGGCGGTGACATACGTTGTGGAAAGTGAAAGCCTGGACATTTTCACCGGTTACGGGCAGGTCATCCTGATCCTGCCGGCGCTGATCATCATTGTGGGCGTCTGGAAGCTGTTCCAGAGTGGATTTATGCAGAACATGTTCCGAGGTTAGGGTCGATGGCCGGTTTTGCCCCGGCCTTAATATAAAAAATTTAATAAAAAGGAGGAAAACAGGTGGCAAAACGAATATTCATGTATGGCCCGCGAAAGAGCGGCAAAAAACGAAAGAGTTCCGGCGGAGGAGGTTGGGGTAATTCCCAGAGCAACATGGGCACGATTATGGCCGGTGCTGTTGTGATGGGGATGGGGTTGATCGGGGTATTGCTGATCATCACAGTATTCGGAGATTTAATCTCCAACACGAACCTCGACAACTATACAGGCCTCGAAAATGTCCTGAAGATCATCCCTACCATTTCGGCCCTTGGAATTGTTTTTGGAGGGATAGGTGTCGTCGTGATTGGTGCGCGTGGTGGGCATATGACGATGCAGGAAGCATTACAGTCCCCAATGTTGATCGTGGTTGGCGGCGTAATGGTCCCGTTCCTGGTCGCGGTTGCCGATGATGTGCTGAATGACGCCAATCTATTGACGTTCACTGCGCTGGATACTGTAATCTCGATCTCTGTGACATTCTTCGCACTCGGGATGATGGTAATTGCCGGCAAGATGCTCTGGGGTAAACGCAACAGGCTGTCATAGCAGTGGCAATAAGGAAATTTGTTTATGGAGAATCCGTTCAAATGGTTCAAAAAAGTAACGCGAATAGCCCCGGTTATGGCCCAGCATTCTATGCAACACCATTGTTTGGTGGCAGGGGACGATCGCAATACGCATTTGGACAAACTGGATTCTACGGGCGAATTCCTACTAGATCAGATCAACGATCTCTGTTTTGATGTCAACCAGGATGCCGTCCGCGAGTTGGTAAAGTATGGGGAACCGGATTTTTCGGTTCCCCATTCCATTCTCTATGAATCCAGCGGTGCCCCGTATAACTTCGTTACCGGAAAATTTGACGCCGATGAACAGTCAACCGCTCAAATACTGAAAAATGCGCGAAGCCTGGCACAGGTCCAGGCAATGGAGCAAGTCGAACAGGAAGACAGTAATAACCGGTTAGGACTGGTGCTGACCATCTTGACATTCGGTTTATCGATAATGTGCATCATAGTGGTAGCGTAATGAAAGAACACGAAACGATAGTTGAATATATGTCCTGGCTGCATTCCGACAGGGATGAACGCCGAGCAGCATCGGATGTACAGGCGGAGGATTTTGTGCCGATGATTCGTCACCTATTCGAAAATCCACCTGGTAAAAAAGATATGTATTACAACTGCACCCTGATCACCACTGCCGGCACATGTATAGAAATCCCCACTACTGTAGATCTGCCAGAGGAATACCGGTACTGGGTTGGAGTTGAGAGGGAATACTGGGTTAAAACAAACCTGGATGGCACCCGGATCGCTGCGGTTAATCTATTGAAACAGTTAAGTAACGGCCATCCGATTGATGAAAAATACAATGATTGCCTGTTACTGCCGGTAGAATTCCCTCCCCCGGAGAAAATCAAACGATCTTCGATGAATTTATTTGCAGAGGTCGTTCCATATGGGAATGCCTGGCGTAAATTCTATATCCTCCAACAGCGGAAAAACCGCAATGATCACATGGCGTCACTCCGGGCTAAAACAAACCTGATAGCCCCGATCGCCATGGTTTTAGTTATCATGTTGATACTTGGACTGGAGGCAATGGGCTAATGTGGAACTCCAAACCAGATAAACTTCTGGGCATCCATACCAATATGAATAACAGCGGGTATTCCAGCTCCAAGGATTACCGGCGGATGGGGAAAAAAGATAACGATATCAATTCAGCCCTGATCGTTGGGAATCTCACCCACGAAGAGGCAGCATTACTGGGGTTGATTATTGATATTGCCGGTGATGACCCGGGCACGAAAGAAACAGTGCTGCATCATGTAGCGATTTCTAAAGGGATCGGCGGCAGGGCTGATAGACTGGCCGTGATGGTTGATACCGGCACGGTGGCCCTGCCCTGGGAAGAGATCCCGGAATCGAATAATAACAACGATAAAAAGAAAATCAAAACTCCGGTAAACGGGAATAATACAAACGGAAATCAACAGTATGTATATGAACAGGACGAATAATCATGCCGGTAGAAATAGATTACGAATTAGATATCCCGGAAGTGGATCCGGATGATTATCTGGAAGAGCTGGGGGCAGAGGATGATTATAACCCTGTACCGGATGAATATGTCGGACTGCTGATCGGCCCGAAGGGCGGAGGGAAAGACCTGACCCTGGCCACCATCTGTTTTCGGGCCATGTACTACCAATACCCCATTTACACCAATATCCATTTTTTCCCCGACGAGTTGAAAAGACTGGGAATCAAAGAGGAATATTTCCCCAAAAAACTAACTCTCGATTACATGGTTTCATTCGATAAAAGCCTGGAGAAATGTGTGATCGCGATATCTGAGATTGACACCTGGATAATTAAATCCAAAGCTAACGCCAACCTGAATATTATTCTGACCTCATTTTTAAAGCAGATCCGGAAAAAAGGGGTGAAGTTTTTTGGATCACTTCATTCGGATGATGCAATGCCGGGGGAAATACAGAAGGAAGTGGACCTGATTATCGAGTGTAAAGATGCATTTTACACGGACTGGGGAAAGGAAAACATGGTCTCCAGGGGCAAAATGATCTTCCAGAATTACTATGATCGTACCGGGGTATTCACCGGGCATCGGGGTCAAATGTTCGGTAGTTATTACACCGCTCGCAGCGAGAACGTCTGGAGGATCTACGATTCATTCCAGGTATATGATCCGTTTGTCGGGTTCCAAAAAGTCCAGTTTGAAGGCAATGAGATCACGCTGGACCTGTCGAATCGAAATCAGGATACAATTCTCAGCCTCTGGAAACTGGATGTTATCGATGTGGTATTAGATAATCCTGAAAAATGTGAAGCATCGATGTTCAACGACGGAGTGAATACATGGTTCTCATTCAACCCTCGCAAGACGACGCAGATCGCCCGGCACAAGGAAAATTTTCAACAGATATCCGATGACCTGGAAGTGATCCGGGGAATGAGGACAAAAACGTTTGTCCGTGCCAGCCGGGACGGCAGAGGGAAAATGTCAATCCAGACGTTACCTCACCTGGTCCCGCAATTAGAGGAGATATTGGGTAAAAATGAGTAAAACAAACACCCGCAGTGTTGCAATGGCAATCGTAATGGTGCTACTATTTACCGGCGCGGCATATGCTCAGGGCGTGATTAATCCCGATCCGAAACCGGTAGATAATAATATCCATGTGGAATACACACCGCCAGGGCAAATCAAATGGGTACTGGAATCCAGCCAGGGAGATGAAATAATCGATATTGATGAGCTGGCATATAATTTGTGGCGGTTCGATATCACTCCTGATACCAAAAAACTATCGTTATCGGACCGGCAGCAATACCCGCTGGAAATATATCGATTAATTGATCCCGGTACGGATGCGGTAAAACCGGTAAAACAACCATTGGATCCACGAAGTCTATACATACGTAATTTCCCTCTTGATTCGCGGATTACCCCTATCCGTGAAATACCACCCGAAAAAATTGGCTATACAGACTACAAAATCGATCTGACTGAAAATCGAGGAGTAACGTTATTGGCTGATCCGGATATATTGTCAGGGGCCTATGTAAAATATGGCCCACATTCAGCCACATATTCGGCTGTTTCTAATGTGATCACTGTAACCGGCAGTCCTGTTACCTCTCTATTCCAATCCACCTATGACGCATTGTATGGGGTTGCTCCTGGCACCCCGATAACAAAATGCGGGAGCCGATGTTTCTGTCTATCGGCCAGGCTGGATATCGGTGATGGTGGTACTACCGATACAAACGTATCCGACAGTGGATGCACCGTTCATTTCACACCGGCAGTTATAGGCACAAATCAGAGTGTAATCTATGTCAATGATGCCCATGTAACATTTGGGGAAATTAAAAACGCCACATATAAAACAACTGAAAATGGAGTTACGATAGTAGATGAAAATTTGTCCGATAGTGAACATTATTTAATAACAGCACCTAATGCTTATGACTACATAAATGCATACAGTACGAGTTTTAGGCGATTATATGACGAAACCAATGATAGATCTAGGTTAAATGTAAAAGACACATCTAATTTTTGGAATTGTGATTTTCAACGAGTGTATTTGCAATACATAGGTAATCTCGGTCACTGTGATATATCAGGGTGCAGGTTTGACTATAATGTGGTAGGTGGGTTTTTAGGTCCGCATAGTGATACTTCAATCTCAGACACGTATGTATTTGCAACTAGGGGAGTATATTTAAATATAAATGGCACTTTTACTTTTAGTAATTGTGTCTTTCGTGACAACAACGAAGTAATATCAGTTTGGAATAACGATATTGATTTTTACTTGATAAATAATACTATATCAGATTACAACGAATTCATTGACTGGCATGGTGCTGAAGGTTCAATAGGAGCTGGTACAACAGAGGTCTATGAACAGTATACCGTTGATCTACTGGTTACAAGCCAATCAGGGACTCCGGTTAATGGTGTCCCGATCACTATCAGTAACACATTTGGGACACCGGTGTTTTCGTCGTTAATTTTGTCGGGGACTATCCCGACACAAACACTGTCGAAACTGATGTATACACAAACTGACGGTGGATCAACCACCTATTCCCCGTATACCATCACAATCGATGAAACGATCGATTATCAGGGTTATCAGGGCATGTTCGAACTGGATAGACAAAAATACTTCGAGATTTCGTTACTGCCTCAAATAGAATCCGGAACAACAGCCGGAGATGTAATAGACTGGCTACAAACCAACGATGCTACAATTTCATGGTGGGAGGACAATATGGATACATTAACAGGAGTCTTATTCGTTTTGGTCGTCGTCGCCATGGCGCTGTGGATCCGCCAATGGTGGATGTTGATATTCTCCGGGATGTGCAGTATCGGATGGGGCGGAATTATGTATGAGGACGGCCTTTCGTATGGCGTCCCGTTCTTCGTGCTCGGAATGCTACTACTGGGATATATGGCCAAACTCGAGCTTTCCAGGTATACAAATTCAAGGAGGTAACATTGTCAATCGAAATCACAGAAAAAGAGATATCAATAATCGCCAGGCAACGGAATTGGTGGAAGACAACGAAAATCATGGTAATAATAATGGTATTATGGCTGGCCCTTATTTTTGCCACCGATACAGCCATATCTAACGGCGCTATTTCGTTAGTATTGTCATTAACCGTTGGAACAGTGATATTTTTCTACGGGTGGCGAAAATTGAACCAAATAGAGAATACCGCTGTTAAGGAGATGGTCGAGGAATTCCATCGCGACGGCGTAACTGCAGTATTTATCCATTCAACCGAGAAGATAGTTGAACCAGATTGAAATCCATGTAGAGGCGAAACTATTAGGGTGTGTCAGATATTGTCCGTTTTGTATCCCAGACCTGTTTTGCGATTGGATGAGACATTGCACTTATCCCGATCAGGTGCCCAAAGATATTAAAACAGGTCGTTGCCTGGTCCCAGATATCAATAACTGGATAGATTTATGTAAATTGTGAGGTGTTATATGAAAGAGAAACAAGACGTCTATGAAATGACAGACGATCAGCGGTATTGGTATGATTTCGGAGGGACTAAAGCTGCATACTCCCTATTATTAATGATTATCCCGATAATATTAATCCTGTTGTTTATTCCGGATAAATACGAATTCGTGGCATTCGCCGCTTTCGGAATAATAGCGCTCGTTGCACTCAAAACACTAAACCCAAATAGCCGGCTGAACTGGATCGACCGCAGAATAGCGATCGCCGCCAGGATTTCCGTTGACATGAAATACGACGAGCTCCAGGAGGAAACTGATGGCCCTGACGCCCCCACAGCAGCACATTGAAGCATTAAAACAACAGGCGATATCCGGATCCCCACAGGAACAACAGTGGGCACAGCAAGCACTGGAATCTTATGGAGAGGGATCACTCTCTTCTCGTTCTCCTGGAGTATCCGCGGTATTAACAGAGGAACAAGCACGGGAACTCCACAAAATATCCGGAGGGGATCCGTCGAAATTCTACTATGATCCAACCGGATCCGGCGGAGGATCCGTAACCCCCACCCCAAAAGAAAAGCACATCCAGGCGCTGGTAGACCAGGTGCAGAACGGCACTGCCCAGGAGCAGCAATGGGCCAAACAAGCCCTGAAGCAGCATGGTTTCAAGGTTTCTATGCAGTCCCCCACGCTGACCGAGGCCCAGGCCAAGGCGCTCTACCAGGCATCCGGCGGTGACCCTTCGGATTTCTTTTATGATCCTTCCGGCAGGGAGTACCAGGCCCGCAAGTTACAATCTTTGCAGAAATACCAAGTCGATGTTCCCGGCGTTATCAATGAAGCGCAGGCTAGAGCACTATATGAGCTATCGACACGGGATGTAGAACAACCTGATGATTTCTATTACCAAAAGCCGGTTATGTATGATGCGATCTCGATGGCCCATGATATTAAGACGAATTCCGCTCCGAAAGGGGTTAATAAGCAAACCTTCGAAAAAATGTTTGGCCCCGGATCTTATAAGGAAGCGCTGGCACGAACTGAAGATATGGTGAGGATCGAGGGGGAATGGTATGGCCGGGAGTGGTTCGATAGCCTCCCCAGGGAGGAACAGAATTTCATCCTGGATTATGGGATTCACGACTGGGAAACTACTTATTATGCAACTAATCCAAAAACAGGGGAGATATATTATAAAAAGGATATCCTTGACAACTGGGGGAAGCGGTCTTCTACTGGCCATTTAACAGGGGAGATCGACTGGAATTCCATGAATAAAGACCTAGCGATCGCTACTGTTGCAGATATGCTGGAGAACAACCAGGGCGTAACTAGGTCTGTTTACCGACAAATAGAAAATACCTATGGCTCGAAGGCAATGAAGGCAGCCTATAAATATGTTTCGGACGTAAACGCTTATGAGAAATCCCAGTTGGCCGCTAAGGGGTTAGAGGGTGCGTTAACTGAAGAGGGTGCCGTTGATTTGATACCACTGGCCCGTATGTTACATAGTACCGATAGAGGGGCAGAGGATACCACCAAAAGTAAGCAAGTCTTAAAAGCCCTGACTGATTATGGGTACAGCTACCAGGATGCCAATGAAATTATCCGTATGGCTCGCGATATCCCGAAGTATGAATATGACCCGGATTCACTTGGCGAACACTTATCAAAATCGATAGACAAAACACAAGAATACTTGCAAACAGGTATCAAAAAAACTGGGGAAGTTGTAGCTAAAGCGCTGACAGGCCCATCCAGTGTGATCTGGAATAAACCGGAATCTGTCAAAAATATTGAATATCAGATATCTAAGGGAATCGGGGAGGGAGCCGCAACAATTGTGGCAATCCCCTCCTTAATGACATTGACAGCTATTGGTGCGTCGAGTAAGTCCTCTATTGGTGAAAAGGATCTGGCCATGGAAGAGCTCGCCGCTGCCGCCCCGGTGACCGTATACAACGGTGTAAAGGGGTTTATACCTGAAACTGCCAAGGCTATTGTGAAGGATCCATTAAAAGAGATCCCTAAGAACCTGGTATTATTCGCACCGATGCTGGTCGGCGGGGTCAGGACCGGTGTCAGTGGCGTCCGCAAGATGGCCACAAAAGTAGATCCGCGCAAGATATCCTGGGATACCACCATGGCCCTCGAAATCGATCTTGCCAGGGCAAAGATACCGGAAGGTATGAGCGAATTACCTGCCAGGCAGTTCGTCGAAATGAAAGAACTCCGGGGGATGGGGATTTCTAAGGATATCGCGTCCGCTATACAATCAGCATGGAAAGAGGCCGTCAGGACTGGCCGGGACACAGTGATCCGGGATGCGGAAGGAACAATCATCGGCCATGTGGCACCAATCCAGCGTTTTGCCCCAAAGTATCTATATCACGTAACTGATGATATCGGGTTTGTGGAAGCGGGAGCCAAAAGTGGCGAAGTAAAGTTATCTGGTAGCTCGCATGAAGGGGGGTTGACTTATTTATCCCAGCAACCGCCGGCCGCATTTATGGCCCGACACGCTCCGGAGAACCCCGGTGTTCTGGCGTTAAAGATATCCGAGAGGGATATCCGGGCGCTCCCCCGCGATGTCCAGAACCAGCCGACCCTGGCTGGTATGCACAGTAAAATGAAGGAGTTGTCTGCTAAAGGGGAGTTACCAGAGGGTATCTACCCTGTATTTAAAAAATGGGCCGGGCAGATTGAGCTTGAATGGGTAGCCACTCCGGGATTTATCGCCAAACTGGCCAGGCCGACATGGTACACCAGAGCCAGAATTAAGACCATCCCGACCGAGATCAATTGGAAGAAGATGGCTAATAACAAGGCGATTAAAAAAGCGGATCATATCGTATTTGACCTGGACAAAACGCTGGTCGATCAGTACGGTAAATTGTACCCAGGGGCTAAAGACTTTTTGGTGAAATTAAAAAAACAGGGGAAGGATATCAGTCTGTGGACTCATTCCACGAAAGCCCGTGCAGAACAAATCCTTTTAGAAAATGGGATATCGAAAGTCTTTAAAAATAAGATCTTCCGTGAAAACTATGAGCCTACAGGGACTCAGCCGTTTGCCTATAAGGATATTGGTAAGATTGGAGGGGAATTACTGATCGATGATTCCCGCTTACAGAAACAAATGCAGGGGAACCGGCAACTCTTGCTGGAGAAAACTGTCAAGGCTAAGGCCCCTGATATCGCGGTCACCCAGACCCGTTCCCCGATCGCTATCAAAGGCAAAGAGGGTAAATACCTCCGGGAGAATGAGATTGTCCCGATATACTGGGCAGCGACCAAAAACGCCGGCAGGGCCGGCCCGATGAGGGTATCCCAGATGATGGCAGCTGAAGCATATTCGTTAATCCAGGCTGTCCGGATGTTGCCCAGTTATCGGCTGAAGCCCATTAAAATCTCTTATGATTTCAGGGGGGATATTAATCCTTTCGGGAAGAGATACAAAACAATGAAACTGGAAGCGGCCAAAGAGGACCGTTCCCAGGGAAGGCAAACCGGATTTATAGAGAATGAAAAAGGTGAGGTTTTGCTGGTTCGTATGAAGGGGCAGAATCGTTATGATCTGCCGGGTGGTGGGATATGGGACCGGGGAAAACTGCGAGGGGGGAAGGAAACCCCGATTGAGGCGGTCAAGCGGGAAGTCCATGAGGAAACCGGGATGACGGCGTCCAAAGTGGATTATTCAACCAGCATCGAAAGTAAATTCGGGGGAGAGCCAAATACCACAACCTTCCATATTTACAATATTAAGACCAAAGGAAAACCCAATATAAAGGGTTCCAGTGAGATACTGGAATATACCTGGTGGGACGGTAAGAGTAAAATACTGGATCCGGTCACAAAAAAACCGGTCCAGGTTGCCCCTCATGTGCTGGATGCTATCAATGCACGAAAAGCGGTGAAAGAATCTCCCATTGGGAGCTATGAAGCATTTGAAAAGACGATATCTTCCACTGCTAAACGGAATGCCAGTAAGAAAACGAGCCCCAAAAACAAGGATTGGGCAGATACCTACGCCAAAGCGTATCAAAAAGCGATCGATAACTGGCTAAAAGAGAGAGGGTTGACCCCTGATGCCATACGCCGCCTCCCCAGGGAAGCGGTTGAGCTCCGAGAATTTAATTTAATGAATATTGTCTCCCGGTTGAGAGGGCTAAAAAGTAAAGAGCGCAGGACGGGACGTCCTGTAACTCCGTCGAAGCCAACCGCTGGCAATAGGCCAAAAGGAAGGGGGAACAAGTCTGAGCACCTTGCATCGGCAACCAGGAGTAGTGCCAGAGGTGATAAGGCTCGCGGGGGATCCGCGGTACGTCCCGGGGAAACAGAAGCCAGGGATGTGCGATCTCCTGAAAGAGAATATCCTCGACCTCCAAGGGCTCCGGAACCGGGCCGTCCGGCCCCTCCAGATAGACCTGAGCCCCCAAGGGCTCCGGAACCGGGCCGTCCGGCCCCTCCAGATAGACCTGAGCCCCCAGATCCTAAACCGCCTAAGAAACTGGACTTTGAATCCTATGAGCCCAAGCCCAAAAAAGATGACAGGAGGGAAGGCCCCGGTGAAGTGATTTACCGCCGCGGTGAAGTATCCGGGGATGAAGGGGGCCGTGAAAGCGTCTGGGTAACGGTGCATCATAATGGATCCATGGAAGGGAGAGGGACTGGTGGGGTTGAGGTAAAAGTGAGTAAAACCCCGCCCTCTGGAGTTAAGAGGGAAACTGGCACCCCTCAACAGACATTAACTATCAGGGGAGGGACCCCACCCTCAAGGCTAGAGGTTGATGCCGGCGCGTTCAAGGATGTCATCCTGAATGGGAAGAAAATCCTTCATTTGCAAAAGGACCAGTCCGGAGTGGAACGGCAGGGGAGATTGGTGAAACAAACAAAAGGGGACCTGGTTACTGCCAGGAAGAATACTCGCAAACGGGGGAAGGTAGTCTATTGATCAAGTATGCGTTTGTTTTGCGTGCGACGGATCCGCCAGCCACCGACAGCGATAGGCGCGATCCCTCCAACAATCAAGAGTATCCATGAAAACATATTAGGCCCTGGGCCTTCATTTATCTCCGTTAATATCATCATGATGAATAGTACGGCCAGTATTAATCCTGTAATAATTAATGTAATACCAATTTTCATCTCTCACCTCTCTTTTGAAAAAACTCTACACCTGTATAGTCGATATGTCAAGAGTAAAAGTGTCAACACAGTTGACAAAATCAACGGGTGGTGTATACTGATTCCGTACTTATCTACTGGGGCCGCTCTCGCCTAAAAACAGGCAGGAAGGGGGTGGTCACAACGGAATCTGACACGATATGGTGTCGAGAGTCCCGTCGCCGCGAGGCGCGGGCGGCCTCCAGTGGAGCCGGTACAACTCTCGGCACCTTTTTGTTTATTGGTGCCAGTACAAATATTACTGGAGGTCGAAATGGAAAAAGTATTGGATGATATTAAATTCGAGGATTTGGATCAGGACGCGCCGGCGTTGTGCCGGTACATAGATCAGGTTATAGAACATATTTTCACGGAGGCGGTGAGTATTCCGGATATGAACGGGGCGGAGGATATGGCCCGCCAGGCAGCCCGGGATCACTGCCTTTCCCTGGCGCGGGATAATGAGGATCATTTGGTCTGCCAGGGGCCGGACGATAAGATTCTGTTCCAAATCTATGAAGTCGTTGAAGCGGGGATGTCGTTTGTCAACGGTTATGTAAAAGGGTATAATGAGGCTAACAATGGATTGCGGAGTTAAAACGTACCAGTATCGTTGCAGCAAGTGCCAGTACGAAAGAGCCCTGTTGATCAGGGCTGAAAAATACAACGCTTGGCGGTGTTGCCCCAATTGCAAAGAAGTAATGGATGAGGTGAAGGAATGAAAGGGGCGAAGTGCACGGATGGAATTGCAAAAGGGCGATGTCATACCTGTAATATTTGCTGGTACTGGGGAAAACCCAGTCGGTTCCGGTTGAAGGATGTTAGATGCCCGAATTGTGGCAGCCAAATACGGCCGACAGTTCACTATTTGAAATCAGCGACCTGGAAGGAATTGACGCCCAGGGGAATCTCGGAGTCGATTAATGCCAAAAAGAATTCAACGAAAACGTACTAAGGGCTGGAGGATGCCGGAGAACGCGGTATATGTCGGGCGCCCCACAATGTGGGGTAACCCGTATGAAGCAGATACAAATGATGAAGACGGCCGCAAGCGGGCAGTTATGAGGTTTATCGCCTGGCTGGCGGTGCCGGCCGGTGAACACTTGAAACAATGGCAGTATATCAAAGATCATCTTTATGAGCTCCAAGGAAAGGACCTGGCGTGCGTGCAAACCACACCCCCCCAGGAGTTTGTCTTGGGGATTCCGGGCGAAGTTTCCCTCGCCCGGCCTCGCCCGTCTATCCCGCTCACGGCTACCACTGGCCGGCCACCCCGGCGTCCTGGCGTCCGCTCAGCTCGTAAATATGCAACCAAACCAGCAATCAACTGGTCGGTTGACATCAAAATTTTGTGCGTAGATATTGCGTAGGTTGCAACGAGAGTGTATAATGTGCGTACTGGCCGGGTTTCATGGCAAGGTAAAACTGGTGCCCGCTGGCCCAGCCCTGCCATGCGGATGTGCTGCTGGAGAGGGTCAACGCCGTAGGCAAAGAAAATCTTACTTTGTAAAAGTTAGTTGTCATAATATCAATTATACGACATAGTTACGACCCATTTTGTATTAAGCGACCAGTAGGCAAACATTTCCTACCCTAAAAATAGGGCTATTTGGTTAACATAATGTATGGTTTTTAGGTTTTTGTTTTCCTACGGTTTTGCCAGTAAAAAGAGGTGATCATGCCAGTAGAAATTGAGGCTTACTTTATCAGTTTCCACTATCCCGGCCCGGCATTAGAGCAGGATGATTATGCTGTTGTTAATATTAAATATCGTGATGGCACATGGGAAGAGTTGTTTAGGAGTTACCAATATACAAAATGTACTGATCAACAGCACCGGGAGAGGTTGTATCAGGTGGTAGTTGAACATCATGCCGGCAGGGGAGTTCATAACGATTACATTAAGAAAATGATGTGTGTCCCTGGCCGGTGCATAGCCCGAATGGAACCTAAATGGATACAAGAAGATATGGAGATGCTGTCTCAATAGGAAAAGGGCTCTGGTAATGAATGATAATAATTGGGCGGTGCTAGGTGCTTATACGTGCCCTTATTGTGGCTCTACGAGTATTCATAAACGTACAGATCGTGAATTTAGGTATAAATGTGACTATCCTAAGTGTAAGGGTCTTTTTATTATTCCGATAGTAACCACAGATGACAACCGCTGTGAAATATGTAAACGGCGTTATCAAGTAATGAATAGGCGTGGTGTAATTATGGATTCTCGCCCAGAAGTTAAGAAGATACGCAAAGACTGTAAGGCAAAACGTTACAATGTTTCAAATCAGGACCAGGAGTCCTGTTAATTTCCATGAATACTTTCATGAAAACTTCCATCAAAAACAGTCCGGGGTGTTTAGTGGGTTTTTTGGTTTTGGACTGCCTGTTTTGTGGTTGTTGAGAGTATCCCCTCGGGCGAAAACCTTTTGATAATCCTAAAAATCGTTTCTCGGCCATTCTGTGCGGCTCCACCTTCAATAACAGGATATCAAACCCACCCGGCGCTCAGGGCGTCGTCGGTATCCATTGCCCGAACATATCCCTCCAGGGTGGTAACGCTTTCCCACCCGCCAATCATCTGGACATATTTCAGCGGGATCCCCGCGCGGATCTGCCTCATGGCCCAGGTCCGGCGGAAGATGTGGTGAAGATCTTTT
>Ga0180434_10002134_pt1 | contig 27093 bp, 25 predicted proteins | sample SS_ome_7_FD_132453 | JGI IMG/M metagenome (GOLD analysis project Ga0180434, IMG submission 132453) | Hypersaline lake sediment archaeal communities from the Salton Sea, California, USA - SS_1_D_2 metaG | ecosystem: Environmental > Aquatic > Non-marine Saline and Alkaline > Hypersaline >... | reverse complement strand
CCTTCCTCTGTCACATCCTGGGGGTGGTTGGGGCCCGGTGGCTTCCCCGGTCTTCAAAACCGGTGGCGGGCCGCGCAGAGCGGGCCGCGGTGGGTTCGACTCCCATCCACTCCCGCAAACAGAAAACCAGAGCCGCTGATCCGCTCGGCGGCTTTGGTTTTTCTATGTCTCGACTGACAAAGCTTGGAAAGAACCCGCTTGGTCCAAATTCTACACAAAGCAAGCCATCACATCAATGAATGGGTAGCCGAGACCTATCAGGTCTGAGCTATTCCCCCAACGCTTTCACCCGTTCGCGCAGGTGCTCGACATGCGCTTGCGTATCTCTCTCTTCCGGAAACTTGCTCAGACGATACTTGTTGAAAGCTAACTCCGTCGCCAGGCGGAAGTAGCGATCCAGGTTCCACCAGCGCCTCAAGCTACCGCTAAACAGCGCATTCGCCAGTACGGCCCCTCGCTTGAGGGAGGAACAGATCACATCGTAATCGGTCCGGCTCAATACGCCCGACTCGACCTCCTCGGCCAGATAGGTGACGATCCAATATCGCTCCCGCGCCGCGCTCCACACGATGACGACGAACAGGATCAGCACCCCACCCCAGTCCGCAACAAAGGCGAACAGGCAGGGCCAGCAAAGCTCGGCGCCCAGCGTGACGCTGGCGTTGTGGATGCCGTGGGTCGTCATTCCCAGGAGCAGGCCCACGACAGGCGCGCTGATCTTGACCGACCAGTTGGACGCGGTGCGCGCCAGCGCCATCCCCAGGCCAATAAAGCCGGTGAAGAGCGCGTGGTTGAGGCCAAAGAGAAAGGCACGGAAGACAGTCAGAAGTGCCAGGTCGCCCAGGCCGCCCTCCAGGAAAGCTGAGGCAAAGTAGAGCACGTTCTCGACGGCGGCAAAGCCAAACCCCACCAGGCCGCCGTAGACAATGCCGTCGAGCGGACTGTCAATCTCCCGATGGAAGAAAAGGAGCAGAATCCCCAGCATCACGCCTTTGAACGCCTCTTCGGCGATGGGAGCGACCACGGCTATCCCGATCAGATCGGCGGCCACCGGCTCGACAAAATAGGAAATGGGAATATCTAGGATCAGTTCGGCGATGATGGAAAAGATGATGGCCGGGATCGCGCCCCACAGAAAAGCGGCGACCAGCAAGCCCAGCGGCTCCTTTTCGTATCGGTCGAACCACCAGAGAATAAGCGCGTAGACGACCATCGGCAAGATGCCGGCGGCGAGCGCGATGAGGAGACCGATCAGAATGGACATGCCAGGATACCTCCATCAAACAGAAACCCGGGGCTGGACTTGCCAAGCATGGGCAGTTTCATCGTAGGCCAGAGTGAAACGGCAGCCGCCAGTGGTGCAGACACAAAAGGCCAGGCCATCGGGAGTACGCCATTGTCGTTCGACCTCCGCCACCGTCATCCGCTTCCCCTCCCAGACAAAAGCTCGTGGGCGCTCGGGATAACGGCAACCGGCGTAACACTCGACGACGCCCGTCATCGTCACAACTCCAGGGCGCGCAGGTAGGCGCTCAGCTCATCCCGCATGTCGTCGCGCCGCAGGCTCATCTCAATACAGGCCTTCAGTTGGCGCAAGGGATCGCCAGCGGCCATCCACAAGCCCTCGATCGGCTGCGCGATGACCGTCGAGTGCGCGGCCAACTGATCTATCGCATCGGCTATCCACAGCTCGCCGCCTTTTCCCAGCTCCAGATCCTCCAACACATCAAACAGTTCTGGCGTAAAGATGAAATGGCCGATCTGGACGAGGTTGGAAGGAGCGGTACCCGGCGCGGGCTTTTCGACGATGCGCGCCAACTCGTTTTCGGAGCCGGGTTTGAGTTCGATACAGCCGTACAGGTGAGTCTCCTCATCCGGGACGCGCTGGGCAGCGAGGACGGCTGCTGGCTCAAGCGCGTTGAACGCATCGAGCACCTGCTTGGGCGCCGGCACGTCGCCCATGATGATGTCGTCGCCAAACATGTAGTAGAACGGTTCGCCCGGAGGCAGCCAATTACGGGCCGCCAGGGCTGGTGAGGCGTTGCCGTAGGGCAGGGTCTCCGACTGGCGCACAAAGACGATCTCGGCCATCTCGGCGACACGCCGGACCTCCTCCAGCAACTCCAATTTTCCCGATGCCTCCAGGTGCTGCTCCAGGTCGAGGACCGGGGCAAAGTGGCGTTGCACCACCTCGCTTCCATCCCGCACGACGACGATGATCTCGGTGATACCCGCTGCCACCAATCCCTCGACGTGATATTGAATCAGTGGGATACCGGCGATGGGGAACATCTCTTTGGGAACCGCCTTGGATGCGGGCAGAAACCGGGTGCCGTACCCGGCGATGGTGATGACGCCTTTCATATTCGCTCCTTGTCTCTGGTGAATCCGATGTGTACAGAGTTCAGGCATGATACTACAGTTTCAAGATCATGCAACAGCCTCTCGGAATCCGGTCACGGTTCCGAGAGGCTGTTGAAAAAAGCGAAAACTAGGGTAATGGCGGCGGGACCCATAGGCAGGCCCAGGCTCCGATCACCAGGATGAACAATGCAATTCCGACGATCCCCCGAGCGACCTTGCGCGCTTTCTGCATCCCAACGTTCATCTATTCTCCCACTCGATCCACAATCTCCGTCCGCAACCACCATCCGGCCCGATACAGTCGTCCTCGGTGGCGCATTTCGTAGCCGATCATGTAAGCAAATAGCCCGGTCATGATGATGGCCGTCATGACGAGCATCGCATCCACTTGATTGAAGAGCGTGCCATTGACAACCAATCCCACGCTGCCGCCGATAGTATGGGCCAGCGCGACCAGGATCAGGTTCTCCGTCCATAGATACAGCAGCAGGTTGACGAGAAACGTGGCAAACAACGTGATCTGAAGTCGAAGCGTCAACCCTGCCGGAAAGTAATAGAATCCAGCCAGGTGATACAGGGCAAAGAGGGCCGCCGTCGCAGTCAACCCGGCGGACAAGCCAAAACTCCTACGGAGCACCGGCAGCAACAAGACGACAAAGAGAGGATAGTACGAGACGTGGAACAAGGTCGTCGAGACGAAATGAACCAAAAAGTCGAACGCTGGTACGTTCATGACCGCGAGCTGGGCCAGCGACTGCTGCTGCGCTACGTACACGTAGAGAACAACAATGACCACTCCCAGCAGCCAACTCTTGCGTCGAGGCCAGAAAGCAAACTCCAATCCCCAGCGCCGGGCCAGCCAAAGGGGCAAGCCGATACAAAAGATCGGAAACGCCAGCAGCCTCAGAAGCATCCCGGCGATAGGCTCCATCGTCTCCGACGTACCGTCTCGCTCGCCGATATAGGACACGATGTTGGCAGCTCCAAACAGCAATGTAAAGATCAAGTAGACGGACAACGCGATAACCAATTGGCGATTCTTTTCAATTTTCATGATATCCTCCGAATACCTCAATATTTGTATGCTTCAGCGCCTCGTCATAGATCGGCCCCCTGGCCACGAACCCCAAACCGTAGCGGCTCCCGCGCACCACCAGCAGCCTGCCCCCCGGTTTTACGCCTATCTCCGGCGGCGCCGTCACTCGCCCATCCTCGAACTGTCCCCGACCAAGCTCCCGCAACCCGACCCGGTCCATCTTCTCGCGGGCCTCCGCCATCAATCCGGGCCTGCTGACGCCAAACCCGCCGGAGCGACGGCTGCCCGGCGTGAAAATCGCCTCATCCCCGGCCTGGAAACCAAACTCGCGCCACGCTTCCGGCGGGATAGCGATCTCGCGCTCCGCTCCGACGACGACCCAACCAAAGACCCACTTACCTCCCTTGACTAACTGGGGCATCGCTCCACCTCCTTCAAAGTCCTCGACAATCCACTTGTGTTCACTTTCTGACCCAGACCCTTTTATCTAATATAAAACGTAAAATATACAAGTTTGTACTTCAACTCAAAAAAACAAGGCTCAAGGAAAACCTCCTTCCTCTGTCTGCTCCAACAGACCCCGCATCCAATCCAGCTCCGCGTCATAGATCCCTTGCTCCACCTTCTCCAGCAGATCCCGCGTCCAATCCAGCTCGGCGTTGAAGTGAAGCAAGTGGTGATCGAACACAGACGCTGTCATATTAGAAGGCACGTGTACGTCTGCCAACTGCTCCGCCCGATGAGCCTCAATGTGTTGGATCGTCTGCTCCAGACGCTTTATGCGCTCCCGCAATGTGGCCTTCACCTCCTCAATGGGCAACGCGCTCATAAAACTGAGCCCAATGTCAAAAGTATAGTACTGACGCTCCACCTCGCGCCACACCTCCCGCAGCAAGCGGAGAAACTCTTCTCGTCCGGCTTTGGTGATCTGGTAGACCGTTCGCGAGGGACGGCTGCCTTCCTGCTCGGTGCCGAGTTTCTCGATAAAGCCCTCCTCAGCCAGCTTGCGCAGCGCAAAGTAGATAGAGCCGAAGGCGATGTTGGTCCAGTCGCCCATAATCTGCTCGATCATCTGCTTGATCTCGTAGCCGTAAAGCGGCCGCCCGCGCAAGAATCCCAATATCACCAATCGTGTGGACATCTTTTCCTTTTCAATGCTCTATCACTATATAAAACCTTGTATATTATACTATGAATATTAAAAGTTGTCAAATCTGTTCAAAGATAGTGTCGACTGATTAAAGCAAAAGTCACTTGACCAAACGATGAAAATCAACGACAATACACCCACTATGCATGTCGATCACCTGACCCTGGCCTGTCTCCGAGACCGTCTCGACGGTCTGCTGGGAGCGCGCGTCCAGCGAGTCATTCTGCCCGACGAGTCCTCCATCGGGCTGGAGCTTTACGCCGGGCAGCGCTTTCAACTGCTGGTATCGGCCCACCCGCAGTTTGCGCGCATGCTGCTGGCGCCGCAAAAGTTGCGCCGGGGCGTAGAAACCGCGACGCCCTTGCTCCTGCTGCTGCGCAAATGGGTGCGCGGCGGACGGCTGGTGGACGTGACCCAACCGCCGTGGGAACGCATCCTGGCGCTTCACTTCGAGGGGCCGTCCGGACCGTGCCGCCTAGTCGCCGAGCTGATCGGCCGCTACAGCAACATCATCCTGGTCGGACCGGACGAGCGCGTCCTGGAGGCGATGAAGCGCGTCGGGCCGGATCTGAACCGCTATCGGGTGACGCTGCCCGCACATCCGTATCAACCGCCGCCGACGCCGCCGGGCCGCCAGCCACCGATCGGGATCACGGCAGGTGCGTGGGCCGCGATATTGGCGTCGGCCGCCTCCGACGAGCGGCTCCATCGCCTGCTGACCCGTCGACTCCTCGCGGTCAGCCCGACGGCGGCCCGCGAGATAGCCGCCCGCGCGGCGGGAGATGCCAAGGCGGAGGTTCGCGCCGCCTCGCCTGGCGCGCTGGTCGCGGCGACTGAGGAGCTATTCGCCCCCCTCGAGGACGGCTCGTGGGCGCCGCACGTGGCTCTGGACGACGAGGCGGATAAACGACATCCGAACGTGATCGCTTTCGCCCCCTACGAGCCGCGCCAGTTCGAGCGGATCGAACCGGCGCCCGACATCAGCGACGCGATGGGACGCTACTTCCAACAGCGGTTCGCGGCAGACAGTTACGCCGCCATCCGCCAGCGGGTGCAGGCCTGGATCGACCGGGCGCAGTCTCGAACCGCCCGCGCGCTGGAGCAACTGCGAGCGAAGGTGGTGGAGGAAGAGCAAGTCAACCGGTTGCGCGAGGCCGGGGAGTTGCTGCTGACCTACCAGGGGCAGGTGAAGCGCGGCGCGTGCGAGGTCACGCTGCCGGATTACGAGGGTACCCCGCGCGCCGTCGCGCTGGATCCGACGTTGACCCCGGTCGAGAACGCCCAGGCCTATTTCCGCCGCTACCGCAAGGCCCACCGCGCCGCCGAGAAAATCCCCGCCCGCATCGCGAAATTCACCGCCGACCGGGCCTACCTGGAGCAATTGGCCGCCGACCTGGCGCTGGCCGAGTCGCGCCCTGAGATCGAAGAGGTGCGCCACGCGCTGGCCGAGGGCGGCTGGACGCCGAAAGCGCGCAAGCGAAAAAGCGGGCAGGTCAGCGGGCCACGCTATTTCGAGGTGAGCGGATTTCCCATCTACGTGGGGCGGAACGCCCGCCAGAACGAGCAGGTCACGTTCAAACAGGCCGGGCCGGATGACCTGTGGCTCCACACACGGGACGTGCCGGGCGCTCACGTGATCATCAAGAGCGGGAGGCAGGACGCGCCAGAGGAAGTGATTCAGCGCGCAGCCGAACTGGCGGCGTATTACTCACCCGCGCGAGATAGCGGGCGCGTGGCTGTGATCGTGACCAGGCGACGATTTGTGCGTCGCTTGCGCGGCGGCCATCCCGGGCTGGTCACGTATCGGAACGAGCGAACGGTCTGGGTGGAGCCAAGAACCTGAACTATCCTATCAAGACTCGGCCTGATCGCGGCCAAAGTAATATTCCAGGATTTCGTGCGCCACCGGCACCGCCATCGTCGAACCCTCGCCTCCGTGGTACAAAAAGATGATGAGCGAGATTTCCGGCTCCTCCACCGGCGCAAAGGCGGCGAACCAGGCGTGTTCCGGCAGGTCCTTCCCGATGGCGCAACTCCCCTCTTCCAGCGCGATGTCATCGCAGTACTGAGCGGTGCCGGTCTTGCCTGCGATGCTCACCCCCTCGACCTGCACCCTCCACGCCGTGCCGCCGTCTGACGCCGCCCCGGCCATACCCTGGCGAACCAGCGACCAGTTCTCGGCGCTGATGGGCAACGTGTGGATAATGCCTGGCGTGAAAGGCACCGTCCCGTCGGGGCCGACGCCACTACGGGGCTGCGACACATTCCCTTGCGCGTCGGTGACGTGGTGGACGATGCGCGGGCGATAGAGTGTCCCGCCGTTGGCCACGACGTTGACGGCATTGAGCATCTGAAGCGGAGTCACACTGAGATACCCCTCTCCAATGGAAAGGTTATACGTGTCCCCCAGAGACCAACTCTCTCCATACGTTCTCCGTTTCCACTCCGAACTGGGCACCATGCCCTCGACCTCCGACGGCAACTCAACGCCGGTCTTTTCACCAAAGCCAAATAGCTGAGCATACTGGGCGATACGAGCCACCCCCAGCCCCTCAAACCCCGTCTCCTCGAAACCGCCGCCGGTCTTGTAGAAAAAGATGTTACACGACTGGGCGATGGCCCCCACCACGTCCAACGAACCGTGGCCAGAGCGATTCCAACAGACGAAAGGCTGCGCGCGTCCGGGATCGTTGGGGTAATACTTGTTCGCCACAACGATCCTGCCCGGACACGTGTGATGCGTGTGCGGCGTCAACACCTCCTCCTGAAGAGCAGTCGCAGCTATGACGATCTTGAACACCGAACCCGGTTGCAACCGATCCGAGATCGCGTGGTTGATCAGTGGCCGGTGCGGATCGTTCCAGCGTTCCCAATCGCTCTTTGAGACGCCCTGGACAAACACATTGTTATCGTACGTCGGCAGACTGACCATGGCCAGGATCTCGCCGGTCTGTGGATTCATCGCGATCGCCACCCCACGCGGCGAGTTCGCATTGACCATCCCCCGTTGCAGCGCCTCCTCGGCAAAACGCTGGAGTTCGAGATCGAGTGTCAGGTAAACGTTGTCGCCAGGTATAGAATCCGATTGCTTTTCGACGACGCGGAGCACCCGGCCGAGCACGTCCTCCTCGACGATCTGCCGGCCCTTGGTCCCCTTTAATACGTCCTCAAATGTCTCCTCGACGCCAGAGCGCCCGATGCGATCGGTGGCCGGATCGTACCCCTCCTCAACGTACTCCTCTTCGCTTTCCGCGGGGATAGGTTGTACAAATCCCAGGAGCTGCGATACCAGCGGGCCGTAGAGATAATTGCGGACCGATTTCACCTCGACGAACACGCCGGGCAGCGTCACACCTTCCTGCGCCACCAGCAGCGCCATATCCCGCTCCACGCCTTCCTTAAGCACCAACGAGCGATAGGGGTCTATGCCCCGGAGCCATCCCAGGAGAACGTGCAGTTCGTCTTTGTCCGCTTGTGCTCCGTTAAAAGAGTCGGAAGTACTCGCCAGCGCAGTCAGGCGGTTGATCAGTATCTCGCGCAAGCCCAGCACCGGCTCGTCAGACTCTGGCGCGTTCTCGTCTCCGGGCATCCCGGCCGTGGTGTAGGGCATATCGAGCAGCACAGCCAGACGGATGAGCACCTCCTCCACGCCATCATCCTCGTCGGGCAAGTAAGCGGGGACCAGGGTGACGTAGAAACTGGGGACGTTGCGCACCAAAGGCGTGCCGCCGCGATCGTAGATGATGCCGCGAGGCGCGGGGATGACATCCTCCCGCAAGCTCTGCCGCTCCGCCAACGCGCGATAGTCCTCGACGTTCACGACTTGCAACTGCCACAATTCCCGGCCAAAACCGACAAAGACGCCCAGGATCAGCATCCCCAGGATGATGACCCGACGCGCCTCCTTGATCGTCATCCAGCGCGCTTCCCAGCGACTCGAGGCCTGTTGCGGCGCTTTGTTCAGCCTCACAATGCAAATCCCTCCCCGTAGAAGGCTGGCCCCTACGAGACTATGCCTGCCGAGTGGTTCGCTCCAGCAGGATCAACGGCTGGAGGACGAAGGGAGCGAGCGCCACGTTGAGCAACGTCGAGGGGCCGGCCACTCGCAGCCACGCAAATCCCCAATGGACCATGTGCCCCGTCCAACCCAGCACGATCAACAGAACCAGATGATACGCCACGATGCCAATAAACGACAGAAGCAACAACCGCACTACCCGCGAGCCAATACCCAACCCCCACGGCTGCCCGACCAGGAGCGTCGCCGTCAGTAAAGCCAATACCGTCGCGGCCAGCGGCCCTCCAGAGAAGAGATCGATCAGCAACCCGCCGATAAACCCCCACACCAATCCCTCGTCCAGGCCGCGCACCACAGCCCAGACCAGCACGACCAGCAACATCAAGTCGGGACGCGCTCCCCACAGCTTGACCCGCGATAGCAAGGTGGTCTGGATCAGGGCCACACCGGTCAGAAGAGGCAAGGTCACATAGAAATTGATAGCACACCTCCGACGCTACGGCTCTTCGGGCGGAGGTTCCTCTTCCTCAAAAGAGATCCGCTCAAAGGTGGTGATCACCAACACCAGTTCCAGCCGCGTGTAATCCACCGCCGGTCGCACGGTGGCCGCCTGGTAGAGTTCATAGTCCATTTGCACCACGTCCATCACCTGTCCGATGACCAACCCCTTGGGCATGAGGCCGCCCAGGCCGGAGGTCAGCACGATGTCGCCGACGACAACCCGCTCGTCCTGCGGGATCCACTCCATGCGCAGCGTGTCGTCAGGCTCGCCGGGTTGCCCATTGACCAGACCCGTGACACGAGCGGTCTGCAAGAGACCGGCGACGGAGCTATCGGCGTCGGTGAGCAACCGCACTTTGGCGGTGCGGGGGCCGACCTGGGCGACCCGCCCCACCAGAGCCGCCCCTCCGCTGACGACGGGCATCCCCACCTCCACGCCCTGCCGCGCTCCCACGTTGATGGTGACGTAGCGCAGATAATAGTTCGGCTCCAGGCCCACCACCGTTCCACACGGAAACGTGTCGCAGGCCTCCTCCCGATCCACCACGTCGGCGCCCAGATAGGTCGAGACGGGATATTCGCTGACAAAGTTCAGCAGAGCGCGCAATTGTTCAGACTCGGCTTCGTATTCTCTCAAGCGGACGTTCTCGACCTTGAGTGCATCCACCTCGACCCGTAGCTCTTCGACCTCCGCGCGCAGTTCCCGCGCCTCGCGCACTGTCGGGAACAGATCTCCGGTCAAGTCAGTCGCGCCCGCAAGGATGCGTTGCAGAGGATCGAGTGCGTAGTGAGTCACGTATTCCAAGGGGGCCAGATAGCCGGATTCATGGAAGACGAGAAGCAACAAGCCGAGGATAAATAAAACGAGAGGAAGCCAGGGACGACGAGGCGGCGCCCCATAGGGGCCGCCACCGCTACGGGGCGATGGTCTCATATCTCACCCCATGCAGCGATGCAACGCAGCTCCTCCTCAACCCGCATAGTTCGCTCAGGCAAACCTGGGACGGCGATCGTCGGTGCTGACCAATACCTCGCGGAGCAATTCCAGTTCCTCCAGCACCTTACCGGCGCCACGGGCGACGCACGTCATCGAATCTTGAGCCACCCAGGCCTGCATATTCACCTCATCGCTCACCCGCTCCGCCAGGCCCCTCAGCAGAGAGCCGCCGCCTGCCATACAGATACCCGTCTCCATCAGGTCGGCGATCAACTCTGGGGGCGTCTCGTCCAGGGTATCCTTGATCAGATCCACGATGACGCTCGCCGGCCCGTTCAACGCCTCCCGAATCTCGATGCTGCTGACCTCGATCTCCTCGGGCAAGCCGGTGACCAGGTTGCGGCCCCGCAGCGTCATGGTCATCTCCTCCGACAGCGGGTAGGCCGATCCAACGCTCATCTTGGCCTGCTCGGCCATCCGCTCGCCGATGTAGAGGTTGTACTTTTGGCGCGCGTATTGCATAATCTCTTCGTCCATCTCGTCGCCGGCGATGCGGAGGGAGCGGCTGAGGACGACGCCTCCCAGGCAAAAGACGCCCACCTCGGTCGTGCCACCGCCGACGTCCACTACCATGCAGCCTCGCGCCTCCGTCACCGGCATGCCGGCCCCGATGGCGGCTGCCATCGGCTCCTCGATCAAAAAGACCTCGCGCGCGCCAGCAGACGTGGCAGCGTCGTACACCGCCCGCTTTTCGACCTCCGTGACCCCGCTGGGAATGCCCACGACGACGCGAGGACGGGGGAAAGGAAGCATCAACTGGCTGTGCGCCTTTTTGATGAAATAGTCCAGCATCGCCTCGGTCACCTCGAATTCCGAGATGACGCCGTCGCGCATGGGGCGAATGGCGATGATGTTGGTGGGCGTGCGTCCCACCATCTCCTTCGCCTCGGCTCCGACGGCCAGGACTTTGCGGGTTTTCCGTTCGATAGCCACCCAGGACGGCTCGTTGATGACGATGCCCTTGCCCCTCACGTACACGAGCGTGTTCGCCGTGCCGAGGTCAATGCCAATGTCCAGGGAAAGCAACCCAAGAAAAGCGTCAACAGGATTGAACACAAGCGTCTCCTAAAAACAAACTACTACCCCGGTCACGTCTGCTTTCTAGCACCGGGGCTGGCGAGAAAATTATACCACAAATCATGTACAAGGAAAGTCTTGGACGAGCGGCCTTTATGTGCTATAATTTGACACACAGCTATGTCTCCACTCTATCCGATTCAGTTGCCCGTCTTTAAGGGGCCGCTCGACCTGCTCCTCCGCCTCATCGAGCAGGAAGAGCTTGATATCACCACGGTCGCGCTGGCTCAGGTCACGGATCAATACCTGGCCCACCTGGCGGAACTGGAACGCCGACAGGTGAAGGAACTGGCGGATTTCCTCACTGTGGCGGCGAAACTTTTACTCATCAAGTCCACGATGCTGCTTCCCCGCCCTCCCACGCCCAGCCCCGAAGCCGAGGGCCAGGACGTGGGCGATGAACTGGTGCGCCAGTTGCAGCTCTACAAACGCTTCAAGGACATTGCCACCCTGCTGCATCAACGGGAGGAGCTGGGGTTGCACAGCTACGTGCGCATCGCTCCTCCTCCCGAACGCGATCCCCAACTCGACCTGGGCGACGTGACGCTTCACGATCTGCTGGCCGTCGCACAGGAGGCGCTGGATGCCATGCCCGGCCCGCCGGTCGGAGAGGTCGTCGCGCCTATCGTGGTGACCATCGGCGAACAGATCGAGCGGATCGAACATCGTCTGACCCAGCAACGCCAGGTCCGCTTTCACGAGATTCTCTCCGCCGCCACCACCCGCGTCGAGATCATTGTGACGCTGCTGGCGCTGCTGGAACTGATCAAGCAAAACAAAGTCAGGGCACAACAGGAGCGCATGTTCGGCGAGATTGTCATTGAACGTCGTCTGATCGACGAGCCGGTTCTCGCCGCCGCCAATCCAGAAGCATAGCCGCGCCCGCCCCCACTCCATCGATGACCACGTCGAACAAAGCGCCATTGCGCCCCGTCACAAAGGTCTGGTGATATTCGTCGCTCAACCCGTAAGCTATGGCCAAGCCCACGCTCGCCGCGTAGAGCGTCCTCTCATCCCGAAAACGTCCGCGCAGCGCCCGCAGATAGAGCCGGGCCAGGACGCCATAGGCCAGCGCGTGGCCGGTCTTTTTGAGCAATGTATCCAGCCACGGATCGGGAGCTTGAGGCAGCGTGGGCTGGGCGGAGGCGACAAAGATCAATCCCATCCAGGCCAGCGGCGGGAACCAGCGCCAAAGACACTGTCTCACGACGTCGTCTCCTCATAGGTCCGCTCGACCGTCTCCACCAACCGCTCCCAGGCGAACCGCTCCCGCATGTCCAGGGCCGCCGCCCGGCCCAACCGCTCCCGCAGCGCCGCATTCTCCAGCAGCCCCGCCACCGCCTCGGCAAAAGACGTCACGTCGCCCGGAGGGACCAACCAGCCGGTCTCGCCGTGACGGATCATCTCCCGATTCTGACCCACCGCCTCGGCCACGACCGGCGTTCCCGCCGCCAGCAGATCCAGCAGCTTGACCGCGCACTTGGTCCGGTTGACCAACGTGTCATCGAAGGGATAGATAGCGACGTCAGCCCGGGCAAAATAGGCGGGCAGGTAGGCCGGTGGAACCCAACCAAAGTAGGTCACGTCGTGCGCGAAGCGGGACACTTGAAACGTAATGCGTAACACGCGATGCGTGATGGTCAGGTCAGATTGGGAGGCCAATTGAAATAGCTCCTCCTCCTCGCCAAAGAGACCCCTACCCACGACCAATAGCCGTGCCGCCGGGATGCGCTCCTGCACGCGCCGAAAGACCTCGATGACGCGAGAGACAGGGAACTCGAAAAATCGGGTGTACAGCAAAATGCAGGGCTGGTCATTGCCCGCCTTTTGCCTCTCGTCCCTCGTCTCTTGCCGCCCTGAGACGCCGTTGGGGACGTAGAACACACGATTCGGAGAGACGCCCAGCGCCCAGACCAGGCTCTCCAGCGTGCGGCTGGCGACGGTGACCGCGTCGGCGTGGGTCAGCCCCCAACGCTCCTGCCAGGCGAAGAAGCGCCGCTGCATCGGGGTATAGTCGCCGAGGTCGTTCCAGCCGCCCGGCCCCTCCCAGTCGTCGGCGTCCACCATCAGGCGCGGTCGGCGGGCAGCGGGGAGACGGGCAGCGGGGAGACGGGCCAACAGCCAGTGCGTCAGGCCGCTGTAGGCCTTTGGCTTGAAGAGGTGCACCACGTCGGGACGGAGAGCCAGCGCCCGGCGGGCCAACCGGAGCGCAGTCCACACGTGGAAAAGGCCAGAGATATTCGGCGGCAGGGAGATGTTCTCGATGGCGACGCCATCCTCTTCACGACGCCGCCCGGCGTCCTCCGGGTTCTGCCAGGGAGGGAGAAGCATGGCGACGGTGTGACCACGCGCCGCCAGCGCCTTGGCCATCGGCAGCGCCCGCGCGCTCATCGTGCCGCGGGGTCGCAGCCCAAAGGGGCCAACCATAACGACATTCATCGCTCACTCATCAATGGCAACCGGGGCATCCCATGCCCCGGCAACGATACTCATATCAAAGTCGAGACGATTATCCACCAGTGCGCTTGCTATGAACCAGCACTGTCTCAGGCCCAACGATCCTTAAACCATCTGCCTCAAACACTTTCCAGTCATCAATGTCGTAGGTGTAAACCTCGCGCACTCCGGCAACCAACGCTGCGGCTGCGTGTCGAGCATCGTGCACTCGCCGCGCAGTGAGTTTGTGACTAGCTGCTAATTCAAGTGCGTGCAGAATCACCTTCCGATCTTCTTCGATCACCTTGATCGCTGAAGGAATCGCGATCAACAAGGAAACTGCATTTGCTGCCTGGACAGGCGAGTGAGGAGGCTGCGCTCTTTCCCAAGTCAATGCCCCATATACCTCGCTCAGAATACCGGCCGTCGTACAAGCAAGCAATTCAGCGCAGCGCGCTCAACCAATGCTCGCGCTTCTTGGTGACGAGGATCTCCCTTGAGCAAAGCCCCAATAAAAACACCAGCGTCCAACAACGCATACTGAGGCAGTTCCTCACCCTCAACCATCGGCGTAGACAGCATCTTTCCAATCCCTGGGGATATAGCCTTCGAGTACGGGAAGTGGCTTGAGTGACGGCTTTGGCTCAATGACAACTTCTTCGCCGCCAGGCATACGCACGACAAGGTGTGTATAACTTTTGACGACGTCCCACAACACCTCTTCCAAAGAGCGTGTTCTAATGTCCTCTAGTGCCAATGTTTGAACCATCATAATACTTCCAGCAACAACACCAAGCCTGGGCTTATTATAACCGACCCTCTGGAAAAAGCAATCTCCAAACCGCCACCCACTCACACGACCCGCGGCACCCGCGCCAGAATCTCCGAAACCACCTCATAGTTGATGGTTCCCAACCAGCCCGCCGCTTCCTCGGCGCTGATCTCGTCCTCCCCCTGGCGGCCGATGAGCACCACCTCGTCTCCTACGCGGACGTTGGGAATGTGGCTCACCTGGATCATCGTCTGATCCATGCAGACCCGCCCCACCAGGGGCGCGCGCTGGCCGTGGATGAGCACCTCTTTCCAGCGGGTGGGCGCGCGGCGAAAGCCATCGGCGTACCCCACGGGGATGACGGCGATGGTCTCCTCCTGCTCCGTCCGATAGGTGTTGCCGTAGCTGACGTAACTGCCCGGCGGCAACGTCTTGACCTGGGCGACGGTCGTCTTCCACGCCAACGCGGGGCGAAAGCCCGCCGGAAGAGGAACGTGTCGAGAGGGGTGGAGGCCATACATCGCCAGGCCCAGCCGCACCATCGTGAAGTGAGCCTCGGGCAGCCGCAGGGCGGCGGCAGAATTGGCGCAGTGGACTTGGCGGAAGTTGACGCCGATCTCGGCCAGGCGATCCAGCACGCCCCGGAAGCGGTTCAGTTGCCAGTGGGTGTACGCCGGGTCCTCGTCGTCGGCCACGGAAAAATGCGTGAAAATCCCCTCCAGGTCGAGACCGGGCAGAGCGCGGATCTCCTCCACGAAAGGGACGACCTGTTCGGGCAACAGCCCCAGACGCCCCATCCCGGTATCCACTTTGACGTGGACGCGAGCCGTGCGGCGCAGATCGGCGGCGACCCGGCTAAAAGCCCGCGCTGCGTCAGCGTCGTAGAGGGTCAGGCTGACGTCGTGCAGCAACGCCTCCTCCGCCAGCCAGGTCGGGGTGTAGCCCAGCACCAGGATGGGAGCATCCACCCCGCCCTCGCGGAGCTGCACCGCCTCGTTGACGGCGGCGATCCCGCAAGCGGAAGCGCCGTTGCCGAGCGCGGTGCGGGCCACCGCGAGCGCCCCGTGGCCGTAGGCATTCGCCTTCACGATCGCCAGGATCTCGACCTCCGGCCCGACGATCCGCTTGATCTGCCGGACGTTGCCGGCCACCGCCTCCAGATCCACCTCCGCCCAGGTGGGGCGAGCGGGGCGAACGCCCCGCTCGCTCAGTTCGTCCACCCGCCGCGTCAGCGATGGGGCCATGGCCGCTTCCACCTCCCGATCTCGTCTACCACGCCGTCACGATGGGCAGATCGCGCATCGTGACCAACCCCGGCGCGGCCTCCCTCACGCGGCAGATCGCGTTGACGGCGATGGCGACGGTGGCGATGTCGCCGTTCGTGCCCTTGAGCACGACCTCCAGGTTCGGCCTGCCGGTGATCTTGATGGTGTCCGCCTCGTTCTCGGCCTCCAGCGCGGCGATGAAGGTGAGGGTCATAAACTCGTCCTCATCGGTGTAGGCGCGGGCGACCTGCTTGAGGCCCCTCACCTGGCCAGGCTGCACGTCAAAGTAGTCGGTCTTGACCGGCTGATCGGCCACCACCGGCTCGACGCCCGACTCGTAATCGACCAGCTCCTTGCCCAACGTGTGAAAGACCATCCCCACAGATTCGGGCAGGCCCACGTGCCCCATGCGACCGGCGGTCATCTTGGCCTTGAAATCCTCCACCGTCATGCCCGAACCGATCTTGGCCTGGAACGGTCCGCGCCGGGTCGAGGCGTTGATGACCCGCGTCACGTCAACGCGGTCCACCCGCTGGCAGATGGCCGTCAGGTTGAGGGGCAGCGAGTCCATCAGGAAACCAGGGTTGACGCCGGTCCCCAGCACGGTCTTGCCGGCGCGTTTGGCCGCGTCGTCGATCGCGGCGGCATCCTCCGCGTGATCCAGCCAGGGGAAGGAGAGTTCCTCCGCCGTGGAGACGACGTCCAGCCCCGCCTCCAGGATTTCGACGATCTGCGACTTGAACAGATCAAAGTAAGAGCTGGTCGTGTGCAGCGCGACATCCGCCTTCGCCTGCGCCAGGACATCCGCCAGACTTTCGGCCACAGAAAAGCCCAGGGCACGGTCCAGGCCAATGACCTCTCCGACATCCTTGCCGACCTTGGCCGGATCAATATCCACACCGCCGACCAACTCCAGCCCTTTGCGCTCCACGACGTGGCGGGCGACGGCGCTGCCGATGGGACCAAGCCCGTATTGAATCACTCGAATTTCTTTCGACATATTTGACAGTTCCTCCATTGATTTGAGATTTGGTGACCTGAGATTTGGAGATGTGAAATTTGGAGACTTGTTGGAAACAAGGCATACTGACACAACACAGCAACTTCAATCTCCAAATCTTACATCATCCATCTCAAATCTTTAGTAATTGCTGCTCAGCCTGCGCCGGTCGAGTAGTGCCGGAGGCGCGTATCGAGACCAAGCAGGCGACCCCCAGCCACAAAATCCGCTCGCTTGGTTTCGATACGCCGCCACAAAAAACATGGCGGCTACTCAACCGGTGCTCGCTTCGACGGTCTGAGCAGTTACAATCTTTACAGATATGGTTTGAAGCGACGCGCTGCTTTGCGACAGGCCTCGCCCAACAAGTCGATGTCGGCCTCGGCGTGCGCGACCGTGACCGTACCGTGGCTGTGGATCATGTATATGTCTTCCAACAGCAAGGCCAACATCGCCGCGTCTTTGTTCAAGGCCACGTCGCACACGGCTGGGTCAAACAGGTCCTCCGGTTTTTCGAGCCGCGTGTCGTCCCGGTACGGAAAGTGAAACATGAACATGGGGTTTCCAGGCAGCGCGTCGTTGCCATAGCCCGTGCAGCGAGCCAGGATGCCCTCCCCGGCAAAAGCCGCCTCGACCGTCCGGCGGGCCTTTTCGCCCAGCTCGGCCAGTCGAGGATAGATCTCTTCCTCGTGGGCGATCAGGTAGGCCATGAATGTCTTGGCAGCCAACATCGAGGCAGGATGCCCCGAGTAGGTGCCGCCCGAGAATTTCACCCGCTGGCCGCTGGCGCGTCCAACCAGGTCCATGATGTCCGCCCGGCCCGCTACAGCAGACACGGGCATGCCGCCGCCGACGATCTTGCCATACGTGGTCAGGTCCGGCTGGATGCCAAAGAGCGCCCCGGCATTGCCGGCGCGGAAGCGAAAGCCGGCGATCACCTCGTCGAGGATGAGCACCGTGCCGTACTGGTGGGTCAGCTCGCGAGCGGTCTGCATGTACTCCAGCGTCGCCGGAATCACACCACCCGCGCCGATGAGGGGCTCGAGAATGAAGCAGGCCAGCCGGTCGCCGTATTGACGAAAATGGTCGCGCAGCGCGTCCGGATCGTTGAAGGGGGTGATCACTACCGCGTCGGTCACGGCGGGAGGAAACCCCTCGGTCTCCACGCGCTGGTAGCCAATCCCGTTCCGGGCCTCAAAGCTGACGCCCTTGAGCCCCCAGGGCTGCGCGCCGTGCCAGCCGCCGCCGACCTTCATCACCAAGTCGCGCCCGGTGAAGGCGCGAGAGAGCAAAATCGAGTACATGGTCGCCAGGCTACCGCTGGTGGTAAAGCGCGCCCGTTCGGCCCCACTCTGCTGGCAGAGGATCTCGGCGCACTCGACCTGCAACCGGTCGGGAAAGCCGGTCTGCAAGCCGAAACCATTTTCCAGGGCGCGGGCCAACTCCGACGTGACGACCTCCGGGTTGTGGCCCAGGATATTGGCCATGTGTCCCTGCCAAAAGTCGAGGACATTGTGGCCGTCCTCGTCCCTGAACCAGGCGCCCTGCGCAGAGACGAGGCGCGGCGGAAAAGGCTCGGTGAGCCGCAGCGTGTGGCTGCCGCCGTCCACCAGATGTTTCTTCGCCCTCTCGTTCAACGCCGCGGACTTGGGGGAATGTTGCCTGTAAGCCTCTGCAAGTTCGGCCAATAACTGGGTGTAATCTCTTTTTTTCATAGCGCCTCCTCCGAAAATAGATCTGTTACCAATTTGCGTCATTCCGAGCGACCGAAGGGAAGCCTGCCCTGCGACCAGCGGGAGTGTCGAAGGGTCGAGGAATCTCCACTTTCACAAGGAAAACCACCGGGGAGATTCCTCCGTGTGGCGTCGTGTGCCGCCACACGACGCTGCGACTCCACTCCGCTGCGCTCCGTTCCGCTCGGAATGACGAGCGCCTGTAGCGGTTAAGCAAAACCGCCCTACATTTTTGTCCTTCTGGGTGAACGGAGTTCATGGCGCCTCCTGTATTCTCTTTGCTCTCACGAGCACACGCAAAAGCCCCCTATGCCTGAGGCCAGGGGGCCATCTTTCATCTTGCTGCTTGCCTCCTTGACTCACCCACCCAGATACGCCTTCTTCACCTCAGGGTTGGCGGCCAGCTCCTTCGACGTGCCCTCCAGAACAATACTTCCCGTCTCCAGCACGTAGCCGCGGCTGGCCAGTTTGAGCGCCATGTTCGCGTTCTGCTCCACCAGCAGGACCGTCGTGCCCTGGGCATTGATCTCCTTGATCGTCTCAAAGATGTCACGCACCAGGACAGGAGCCAGGCCCATCGAAGGCTCGTCGAGGAGCATCAACTCGCCCCGGGTCATCAACGCCCGCCCCACGGCCAGCATTTGCTGTTCGCCGCCGCTCAGGGTCTCGCCGCTCTGATCTTTGCGCTCCTCCAGGCGGGGAAAGATATCGAACACGCGCTTAAAGTCTTTTGCGATCTGCTCTTTATCCTTGCGGGCATAGGTCGCCAGCCGGAGATTCTCCAACACCGACAGATTGCCAAAAATGCGGCGCCCTTCCGGCACCTGGGCGATGCCGAACTTTTCCACCACCTCATGAGGCTGGTACTGAAGCAGGTCTTCTCCCTGGTACGTGATACTCCCCCCCGCGACCGTTCCGCCCAGTTCGGCCATGTGGGGTATCTGGCGGGAGATGGTCATCAGAGTCGTGCTCTTGCCGGCGCCATTCGCCCCGATGAGCGTCACAATCTCTCCCTCTTCCACACCGAAAGAGATGCCGTGCAGGGCCTGAATGTTCCCGTAATTCACCCGCAGATCCTTCACCTCCAGCAGCATTAGAACACCTCCTCGCCCAGATATGCCTCGATCACCTTGGGATTGTTCTGAATCTCCTCCGGCGTGCCCTCGGCGATGGTCTGGCCAAAGTCGATCACCTTGATCCGCTCACAGATATTCATGATCACCCGCATCTGGTGCTCAATGATCCAGATAGTCAGGTCAAAGTCCTCGCGAATCTGATGAATGAACTCCATCAGTTCCCCGATCTCGCCCGGGTTCATCCCGGCCGCCGGTTCGTCGAGCAGGAGCAAGCGCGGCTCGGTGGCCAGCGCGCGGGCGATCTCGACCCGCCGCTGCGCGCCATACGGCATGTTCTTGGCCAGCTCCTGGGCGTCCCCGTCCAGACCAAACACCGCCAGCAGTTCCATCGCCCGTTCCTTGATTTCCTGCTCTTCTTCACGGTACCGCTCGCCGTGCAGGATCGAATCCACGACGCCGTACTTGATGCGCGCAGCGTGGGCGATGCAGATATTGTCGAACACCGTCAGATCGTTCCACAGACGAATGGTCTGGAAGGTGCGCGCGATGCCCTTGGCCGTGATCTGGTGGGGGCGCAAGCCGACCAGTTCGTCGCCGTTGAGCCGCACCTCGCCTTCGCTCGGTTTGTACGCCCCGGTGACCAGGTTAAAGATCGTCGTCTTGCCCGCCCCATTGGGACCGATGAGGCCGACGATCTCGCCTTCCTCCAGGGTGAGATTGTAATCGTAGACGGCTCGCAGCCCGCCAAAATAGTGGGTCAGGTTATTAATCTGAAGCAAGGGCATAGCTCTCCTCCTCGGAACCAAAGAACGCCCGCAACCGGGGGAATACATCGGTCAATTCCTTGTTACCCAGAATGCCCGTGGGGCGACGCAGCATCATCACCACGAGCAGCAAAGGGATAACCACCCACTTGAACAACCCCAGAGGACGCAAAAGTTCCAGCAACAGCGTAAAGCCAACGGCGCTGATGATGGAGCCGCTGATGGACCCCATCCCGCCCAGGTAGACCATGACCATGACCTCGGTGGATTTGAGGATGGTGAACGTGCCGGGGTTGATGAACCCACCGGGCCAGTGAGCGAACAGCCCTCCAGCCAGCCCGGCCAGCCCGCACGACAGCATAAAGGCGATGATCTTGACGCGGCGAGTGTCGACGCTCATCAATTCGGACGCGATCTCGTCCTCGCGGATGGCCTTTACTCCCTTGCCGAGGGTGGAGGCTGTAAAATTGCGGATGATGAGGATGGTGACGATCATGCCGACAAACGTCCAGATGAGAAGCCACGGTACGTCGAAAACGTCGGCCATGTTGTTCATCACTCGCTTCATGCCCACAAAGCCCCGCGGTCCGCCGATGAACTCCATATTCTCGATGGCGCTCTTGATGATGTAATTGACGGCCAGGGTGACGATGGCCAGATAGTCGCCGCGGGTGCGGAAAGAGGGGATGGCGATGAGTAACCCCACCAGAGAGGCAGCGATAGCGCCAAGGATCAAGGCGACGGGGAACAACGGAATGGCCCAGGCCGCCGGAAGGACGGGCGGGCCGAACACCTTGTCGTCGGCGAACAGCCAGACGGTCAGGATACCGGCCACGTAGGCGCCCACGGCCATAAAGCCGGCGTGCCCGCAGGAAAACTCTCCCATGTGGCCATTGATCAAGTTCAGACTGACCGTCAGAATGATGTTGATGCCCATAAACAACAGGACAAGTTGCCAGTATTCGTTAAAAATGCCCAGCCAGGAGCCGCCTATCGCCACCACAAAGAGCAATAACACGATCAAAGGCGGGTAGTACTTTTTCTTCATCATATTCTCCTCTGTTTCTGCTAGACCTTTTGTCTCCTGGCTACGCCAAAGATGCCGGTCGGCCTGATGGTCAAGATCACCAGCAGCACGGTGAACGAGACGAGATCGCGATAGGTGGAGGAGAGCCATTCGAGGCCGGGAAGTTGACCCAGGGCGACGACAAAAATCTCGATGAATGCCAGGAGAAAGCCGCCCACCATCGCCCCTCTGACCTCCCCAATCCCGCCCACCACCGCGGCGATGAACGCCTTCCAGCCAATGAGAATGCCCATGTCAAAGCTGATTCTGTGATAGGCGGAGCCGAACATCACACCGGCCAGCGCCGCCAGTGAAGAGCCAATGACAAAGGTAGCGGCGATGATGGTGTTCATAGGCACGCCCATCAAGGGCACGGCCACCTTGTCGTAGGAGATGGCCCGCATCGCCAGACCTATCTTGGTGCGGCGCAGGAACAACTCCAGGGCGATCATCACCACCACGGCCAGCCCGATGACGATGAGTTTGACATTGGTAAAGCTCACGCCCCCTACCGCGTAAATCTCGGTCTCGATCAGCTCCGGGAAACCTCGGGCGGCGCCGCCCAGCGAGGCCAGGTTCAAATACTCCAAAAAGAGGCCGATCATCAAGGCAGTGATGACGAGGTAGAGACGATGGGCCCCTCGCTCTCGCAAGGGGCGGTAGGCGACTCGCTCGATGCCCACCCCCACCCCTGCCGTCAAGACCATCGATCCTACGATGGTCAGTATCAAGACGAGCCAGGGAGGCAAGGCGAAGGGCAAGGCAAAAGCGCCTTGACCCAACAAAAAGACAGCGATAAAGTAAGCGATAAAAGCGCCTACCATAAAGATGTCGCCGTGGGCAAAATTGATCAACAACAACACACCATAGACCATGGTGTAGCCCAGGGCAATCAGAGCGTAGAAAGAGCCCCACTGTAAGGCATTGAGGAAGTGTTGAAGAAAGATATCGAGCGTCATACGCGCCTCCTCGTACTTTGATCCCGCATCAGAAGGAGAGGGGCCTGAGTGAGGCCCCTCTCCTCCCCAGATCATCCCCTCCGTGAACAGGGACGAGAGAACGTCGAGGGGAGACCACTTCTTGTTGTCTTCTTACGGGCAGGCCTGGTCGTAGAAGCTGAACTTGCCGTCCGTGATCTTGACAATGACCGCGCACTTGATGGGGTCGCCTTCTGGAGTGAAGGTCATATTGCCGGTGATGCCATCAAAGTCCTTGATCTTGCCCAGTTCGTTCTTCACGGCCTCGCGATCCTTCGCCAGGTCGCCGCTCAGGCCGCCGGTGTTCTGGATGGCCTGTAAAACAATGCCCAGGGCATCCCAGGTGAGAGCGGCCACGTCGCCGGGGGTCTCGCCATAGTCCGCTGCGTACCGGTCAATGAACTCCTTGGTGGCCCCGGTCGCGCCCTCGGCGGCGTAGTGGGTGCTAAAGTACAGCCCCTCGCAGGCGTCGCCGCACATTTCCAGCGTCTTGGGATCGCCCCAGGAGTCTGAACCGAGGATAATCTGCGTCAATCCCAGTTCCTGGGCCTGCTTGACGATCAGCGGTACCTCGTTGTAATACTGGGGTGTGAACAGCACCTCGGCGTCGGTGCCCTTGATCTTGGTCAACTGAGCGCTAAAGTCAGTGTCGCCGGTGGTAAAGCTCTCAAAGGCCACGATTGAGCCAGCACCGTGCAACTTCTCCCAGGCGTCGCGGAAATTCTCCGCCAGCCCCTTGGGATAGTCGGATGCCACGTCGTACAGCACAGCCGCTTTGGTGGCGCCAAACTCTTCGGTCGCAAAGTTGGCCACCACCGGCCCCTGGAAGGGGTCGAGGAAGCATGCGCGGAAAACCCAGGGTCGATCCAGCGTGGTGTTGGGATTGGTGGACCAGGGGCTAACCATGGGCGTCTCGTTCTCATTCGCCACCTCGCCGGTGGGCACGGCCTGCTTGCTGGCCTGCGGGCCGACGATGGCCAGCACCCTGTCCTGAGTGATCAGCTTGGTCGCCGCCGCCGTCGCCGATTCGGCCTTGGACTCGTTGTCCTCGACAACGATCTCGAGGGTGTACTTCTTCCCGCCGACATCCAGGCCGCCGGCATCGTTGATGTCTGCGGCTTTCATCTCGGCGGCGCGTTGAGACTGAGTGCCGACGTAAGCGATATCGCCCGTCATCGGCACGTCAAGCCCGATCTTGATCGTCGAAGCCCCTCCACCGCAACCCGTGAGGGAGGGAACGGCCACGACCAGCGCCAAAACTAAAAGGGTGACTCTCCTGAGCATAGGTATCTCCTCCTTAATCAACTAGACTTGACTTTCACTGTCATCGAAACGAACCCACTCGCACAACTTTTTTCCCTGGCGCACCTCCTTTTATAAAAGAACCATCAACTCCACGTGTTGATGTGCGATTATAGCATCTATTCTGTTAGATTGCAAATGTCCACGAGTCCACTTTGGTGGTAATTCTTGATCGATTGAAATGCACCTGCAACCTTTTCCTTGTTGACACGCATCGCCTGGGCGAGTATAATCAGACTATACCCGATCAAAAACAAGCGAGGTAAACGCTATGGATACAGCCTATGTCTACCACCCTATCTACCTTGAGCACGACCAGCCCTCTCACCCCGAAAACGCACGCCGCCTGAAACGCATCCTCAGCACATTGGAGGAGAAAGAGGTTTTGAGCCGGTTACAGCTTCTGGAGCCTCGCCCGGCCACCGGCGAGGAGTTGGAGCGCGTGCACACGCCAGAGCTTGTCGAGCGCGTGAAGCACGTGGCCCAGGGAGGGGGTGGAAATCTCGATCCCGACACCTACGTCTCCCCACGCTCCTTCGACGCGGCATTGATGGCCGCCGGCGGCCTCGTGCGCGCCACCGAGGCCGTGCTGGCGGGCGAGATCGCCAACGGGTTCGCCCTGGTGCGCCCGCCCGGACACCACGCCACAGCCACGCGGGCGATGGGGTTTTGCCTCTTTAACAACGTCGCCGTGGCCGCGCGAGCCGCGTTGACCCACGAGAGCGTGGAGCGCGTCTTTATCGCCGACTTTGACGTGCATCACGGTAACGGCACCCAGGACGCTTTCGCCGACGACCCGGCGATCCTGTTTTTCTCGACCCATCAGTACCCCTACTATCCCGGCACCGGCGCCTGGGACGAGATGGGAACCGGCGAGGGCCAGGGGACGCTGCTCAACGTGCCACTGCCCGTCCAGGTGGGGGATTCGGGCTACATCCAGGTCTTTGCCGAACTGGCCTGGCCGCTGGCCGAACGCTTCCAGCCCGATCTGATCCTGGTCTCGGCGGGCTACGACGCTCACTGGAGCGATCCGCTGGCGTATATGAACCTCTCGTTGACCGGCTACGCCCAACTGGCGCAAGAACTGGTGCGCATGGCCGCGCAACTATGCGAGGGACGGATCCTGTTCACCCTCGAAGGTGGCTATCAACTGGACGTACTGGCGCACGGCGTACTGAATGCCTTTTACGCCATGCTGGGAGAGGACACGATTATCGACCCGTTCGGACCTTCCCCGCGCCCCGAACGGCCCGTGGACGCTCTGATCGCACGCCTGAAGAGCGCGCATGGGCTGGATTGACTTTTCGTGCAAGATGTTGCATAATTTAAGGGGAACGCGCAAGGCCGAGTGAGAGAAGGAGAGAGCAATGAATGAGATCGCCCTTCACGAATACTGCCAGCAGATCGAAAACGTGATCGAACAGGGCCGCTATGAGGAGGCCATCGCCCATGGGCGGCACGTCCTGAAAAAGTATCCCAAACACGTGACGACCTACTGGCTGCTGGGCAAAGCGATGCTCGAATCCGGTCGGAACGAACAAGCCGCCGACATGTTCCGCCGCGTGCTCAGCGCCGACCCCGAGGCCATGTTCGCCTGGATCGGATTGAGCGATATACACAACCAGCGCGGCGAACTCGAGGCGGCCATTTGGTACATGGAACGGGCCTTCGAACTGGCCACCGACAACGAAGCGATCGTAGAGGAATTGCGCCATCTCTACAGCCGCTTGCACGGCACGACGTCGGAACACATCCAACTCACTCGCGGCGCGTTGGCCAAGCTGTACCTCAAGGGCGACCTGCTCTCGCGGGCGATTGACGAATTGCGCGCTCTACTCGACGAACATCCCGATCGAGTAGACCTGAACGCTACACTGGCCGAGGCGCTCTGGCGCGATGGACAGCGACTGGAGGCCTCCAAGGTCTGCCAGCAAGTGTTGGACGAACTCCCCTACTGCCTCAAACCAAACTTGATCCTGGGCGAGATCTGGACCAGCAGCGGCAGGGAGGAAGGAGAGATCTATCTACAACGCGCCCAGGCCGTAGATCCAGAAAATCGGATGGCGCAGGAACTCTTTGGAGCCGCGTCGCCGCTGCCAGCAGAAGAGGCGTCCATCACTCCCCTGGATTATCGGGCGATCACCGAAGAGGAACGCCCAGACTGGCTAACCGAAGCCACGTTGGTAGACACCGCCGGGGCGTTGGAAACCCAGATCGAGATCCCCGACTGGTTGCAAGAAGCGACTGTGAGCGAAGAAGGGATACCGGAGCCTCCACAGCCCAGCTTTGTCGAGCCGCCCGAAGAGCAACCGGAAGAAATCCCGCCTGCCCCCGCCGAAGCAGCTCCTGAATGGCTGGTGGACACCGGCGAAGCGCCAGCAGAACCCATCGAAGAAATCGAAGCCGTCGTCGAAGAAGAGGTTCCGGAATGGCTCAGCGACTTGGAAGCTGAACCAGCCGTCGCCGAAGAAGAAGTATGGGATATTTCAAAGGAGGAGGAGATTCCGGAATGGCTGGCCGAACTGGGGTCTGAAGAAGCCCCCGCCGCTCCAGGCGAGGAGGAGATTCCCGAATGGCTGAGCGATATGGGCATGGAGGCAGAAGAAAAAGTCCCTTCTTCTGCACCACCTGAAGAACAACCCGAGTGGCTGGCCGATCTCGGTGAGCCGCCCATCGAGGAAATACCAGAATCCGAGGAAGAGCCGGCAGCCTCCATAGAGATCCCCGAATGGCTGCAAGATTCCACACCACCAGAAGCGCCGCCCACAGTCGAACTCGCGCCAGAACCCCCGTCCGAAGCCATCCCACCGGCAGAAGAAACCCCGCCGACCTGGGAGGAGGACGAGGAAGCACTCTCCGGCGACAGGGCGCTGGCCTGGCTGGAACAATTGGCAACGGCCCCGGAAGACGAGTCATACACCGGAGCCGAGGCGGAGGAAGCGCTGCCATCGGAAGATTCCGCGATCCCCGAATGGATGCAGGAACTCGCGCCAGAGGAGGAGGCGCCTCCGTCGGAGGAAGCCGAGATCCCCGAATGGCTGCTAGACCGCGCCCCGCCAGAAGAAGCAGCTCCGCCAGCAGAAGAAACTCCACCCGCCTGGATGGAAGAAGCGCCAGAGGCGGCGGCAGAGGTTCCATCCGAAGCCGCTCCCCCGGCGGAAGAAGCGCCGCCCGCATGGCTCGAAGAAGAAGCGATGCCCTCGGGCGACGATGCCCTGGCCTGGCTCGAGCAACTGGCAGCGGGCAAGGAGGACGAGCTGCGCGCCCAGGCCGAGGTCGAGGCCGAGGCCCGCATGGCCGAGATCATGGGCCGCCCCGAGCCGGAGGAAGCGCCACCTCCCGCCGAGATCGCGCCGGAGGAGGCGCCGCCGCCGGAAGAGGCCGAGATTCCCGAATGGCTGAAAGAACTTGCCCCGCTGGAAGAAGCGGCGCCAGAGGAAGAAGCTCCACCGGCCTGGCTGGAGGAAGAAGCGCCTGAGGCAGCGGCAGAGGTCCCAGCGGAAGAAGCGCCGCCCGCATGGCTCGAAGAAGGAGCGATGCCCTCAGGTGACGATGCCCT
>Ga0180434_10002131_pt1 | contig 27109 bp, 16 predicted proteins | sample SS_ome_7_FD_132453 | JGI IMG/M metagenome (GOLD analysis project Ga0180434, IMG submission 132453) | Hypersaline lake sediment archaeal communities from the Salton Sea, California, USA - SS_1_D_2 metaG | ecosystem: Environmental > Aquatic > Non-marine Saline and Alkaline > Hypersaline >... | reverse complement strand
GTACCAATACCTACAAAGCCTCGGTGTACAGTTTTCTCAGGAACGAGAGTTTGATCGGGAACAAGGTCAGCGGTGAGGAAGTCATTGCCGATCCCGATCTGTCGTTCAATCAATCGGGAATCACGTTCAGTGGTCCGATCATCAAAAACAAGCTTTTGTTCTTCTTCAACGCCGAGATGGAGCGACGGGACGATCCGGGCTCCAATTTCGTGGCTGACCGTGACGGCAATGTGGAGTTCGGTGAATCGCGTGTTCGCGCAGCAGTGATGGACTCCATTCGCCAGCGTATGATTGATGTATACGACTACGATCCGGGCGAATATGAGGGATACATCCACGAAACGAATAATGACAAGTTTCTTGCCAAGCTCAACTGGAATATCAACGAGAACCATGACTTGGTATTCCGGTATAACTTTCTCGATGCCGAGCGGGATCTGCCGCCGCATCCCTTTGTACTCAGCCCCGGTGGAACCGGTCGCGGTCCCAATGAGAACAGCCTCCCATTCCAGAACTCCGGCTATCAGATCAACAATGAGATCAATTCGTTTGCTCTCGAGATCAACAGCCGTTCCAACAAATGGGCGAACCGGTTTTTCGCCAGTTTCAATCGGTTCCGTGATTTTCGTGATCCGTTCAGCGAGGATTTTCCCACAATTGAAATCGCCGAAGATGGTGTGACCTATACAACGTTGGGCCATGAACCGTTTTCGATCCACAATATCCTCGATACGGATGCCTGGCAGTTCACAAACAATTTCACGTTCCCGGCGGGTAAACACGTCGTTACGCTGGGCGCGAACTTCGAGACATTCAAGTTTTACAACTCATTTAATCTGTTTCGTCATGGAGTATGGTTCCTCATTCCCGATTGGGGCGGAACAACATACTCCTCGCTGGATGAGTTCTTTGATTACACAACTCCCGATAGCCCGAACTTCGTTGATTTCAGGAGTTTCGTCACTCCATCGAGCGAACCGTTCAAGGGTGAAGATATAGAAGTCGGTCAGCTTTCCTTCTATGCGCAGGACGAGTTTCTTCTGACTCCGCGCTTTAATCTTCTTGCCGGTGTTCGCGTTGATCTGCCCATGTATTTCAACGATATGGTTGATAATCCATTTTCACGGTCTCTTACCTGTCTCGATGAAAACGATGATCCTGAAACCGTTGATCAAAGCGAACTCCCCGGTGCCTCGCCGTTGTTCTCGCCGCGGGTCGGCTTCAACTGGGACGTTCAGGGAGATCGTTCCATGCAGGTACGTGGCGGAACCGGTATATTCACCGGTAGGCTTCCATTTGTATGGATCGGGAACAATATCTCAAATCCGGGACAGAACGAAAATCTGCCGGCGCATCTGCGTTCGTTTGATCTCAATGCCATGGATCCTGACTTCAAGTGGCCCCAGGTGTGGACAACGAATCTGGCCGTGGATAGAAATCTGCCCTGGGATATGCTCGGTACTCTTGAATTCGTATATGGCAAGGATATCAATTCCATTTACGTGAGAAACGCCGATCTTGCCGAACCGTTGCGCTACCTTCCCGACGGAAGACCATACTTCGGAGCAGCGGAAGGCGAAAGTGAGTTGAATCCGGATGGTGGCGCGGGCGTTTACGTCATAGATAATACCGATGAGGGGTATAACTATACCATAACCGCGCAACTCAGGAAGAAGTTCGACTTCGGCTTGAGCGCGGGACTGGCGTATACCTATCTCGAAGCCAAGAATACTCTCAAATCAACCGAAATAGCCAGTGTACTCTGGCAGGAGAATCCAACTCAAGGGGATCCGAACAAACCCGAACTAGGCTTCTCTGAATTCGGTAACCGTCACCGAATCGTGGGAAATGCAAACTACAAGTATGAGTGGTCACCCAGTATCGCCACGAGCATCGGTCTTTTCTTTGAAATGGCGGAAGGGAACCGATTTGCCGGAGCCGGTGGTAACCGGTACTCGTTTATTTATGCCGGAGACGTGAACGGTGACGGGTATACGAATGATCTCATCTATATCCCCGAAAACTCCTCGGAGATCAACTTTGATCCGTATACCGACGACAATGGCAACGAAGTTTCCGCGGCTCAGCAGTGGTCGGCGTTCGATGCGTTCATCGAACAGGATGACTATCTAAGCTCCCATCGTGGCGAGATTGCAGAACGATTCGGCGCGGTGAATCCGTGGTTCACCAACATAGATCTTCGCATACTTCAGGATTTCTCCATGAATCTCGGAGGTCAGAAACACGGGTTTCAGTGGAGTCTGGATATTCTGAACGTCGCCAATCTGTTGAACTCCGACTGGGGTGTTCGAAACGCAGCGAATGCGGCTGCGACGTCACCTCTGGAGCTGGTGAGATTCAATACGGACGGCGCACCGGTATTCAACTACAAGGGAACCGCTCCCGAGACCTACTCGGAGGATCCCGGCGAATACTCGCGCTGGAGAATCCAGACCGGTTTCCGCTACCTCTTCAACTAACCTCAACATCTACCCGGGCGGGCTATGATCCGCCCGGGTATCGATCCTCTCTTCCGCAGTTTCCAGGAGCTCAGTATAGTTTGATTTCAGCATCCTTATGTCTCAATGCATGATACAAATGTCTCAGTAGAGGAATGTGATGTAAATGAATTGATCGTACTATAAAACCTCACACATATTAAGTGAAATTATGGGGATTGAAACACGGCATCGAATATGCAGTAGCCTCAGAACAAGCAGGCTAATCAAAATTTAGGACTCATTAATTCGAGTAAACAAAATGATTAGAAATATGGGAACTCTGGATAGACTGCTGCGAGTACTGATTGTTTTAACTATTGTGATACTGTATGCCATGGATCTAATTTCGGGGATAGCTGCCCTGATACTTGGAGTGGGTGCTCTTGTTTTCCTGGTTACGAGTTTATTTGGCTATTGTCCTTTATACAAACCCTTCAGAATTTCAACTCGAAAGTGATAAATCCTTTCTTGTCTATGGGGTCTTTATGTTAAATTCGACTGAACTCGGTGTGCGGGGGAGGGAATCATGAACGGTTTTTTCGCGTTTTTCGCAAAACGTACGATGCTTGCGAATGTATTCACCATAATGATCGTACTTCTTGGACTTGGATCTCTCTTTCAAATCAAAAGGGATCTCTTCCCGAATGTCGATTTCGGTGAAACCGTCATTGTAACCCGGTATCCGGGTGCTTCACCGGAAGATGTGGAACTCAACGTTACGAATGAGATTGAAGAAGAGCTCAGGACGGTATCGGATATAGATAAAATCACTTCCTATTCAATGGAGGATATGTCATTTATTACAGTGACTGTTGATGTGGACGCGAGCGACAAGGATAAAACGAAATCTGATATCAGGGAAGCGGTCACAAGGGTCACGAATCTTCCCGCCGAAGTAACCGAAAGTCCATTGGTTACTGAAATAAGCAGCGAAATCATACCTATTATCGAGGTTGGAATCGCTGGTGATCTGCCGTATGAGGAACTCAGGGAGACGGCACGATTATTCAAGAAAAAACTGGAAAATGTACCCGGGGTATCCAGTGTCCAGGAATTCTGGTATCTCGATCCTGAAGTACGAATCGAAATATCGCCTGAGAAAATAGAGGAATACCAGATACCACTTGAAGAAGTTGCCCGATCTATACAGCTCAGGAACATACGATCCACAGGCGGTACCTTCGAATCGTTCACCAGCGAAAAGAACCTCGTTACTCTTGCTCAGTTCAAGAATCCAGATGAAGTAAAGGATGTCATCGTACGGTCCTCTTTCGACGGTCCCACGCTGAAAATCAGTGATATCGGCGACGTAAAGATGACCTTTGAAGAGCCTCGTATCATATCACGTATCAATGGTATACCAGCCATTACGTTTTCAGTATTGAAACAGAGGTCAGCCGACATCATACGTACGGATGATGCCGTCAAAAAATTCATCGAAAAAGAAAAGGAGTTTCTCCCCGAAGGTGTCCAGGTTCTTACAACGAATGACTCTTCCTTTTACGTTCGAAATAGATTCGGGGTGGTATTATCCAACGGGGCCATCGGTCTTGCTCTTGTTCTCATTCTGCTTACGATTTTTCTCGAACCACGGACAGCGTTCTGGGTGGCCTTGAGTATTCCCGTAACGCTTATGGGAATCGTGTTCCTCATGCCGATAGCGGGTGCCTACCTCGATGTAATAGCGCTTACCGCCATGCTCATCGTCATCGGAATTATTGTTGATGATGGAATAATAGTATCCGAAAACATTGTATCTAAAGCGGAAAAAGGACTTCCTCCACTCCAGGCGGCAACAGAGGGAATCAAACAGGTCATCAAGCCGGTACTCACGACCATGCTTACGACGTTCCTTGCCTTTGCTCCGATGTTTTTCATGAAAGGTGTGACCGGTACATTCGTCTCCATAATTCCACTCGTCATAACACTGGCTCTCATCATATCTATGTTTGAAGTAGTCATCGCACTTCCCGCGCATCTCCTTCATGGACTGGGAAAAATCCGGAAAAAGCAGACGCAGGGGGGACATTGGTTTGATCCGATTCGAAAACTGTTCCGGGGGATTATTTTCCACGTTCTCAGATTCAGATATCTGTTTATACTATTATCGATTGTTCTTTTCGTCGGATCCGTCTGGTTCGCGGTGACCAATATGGAGTTCATCCTGTTCCCGAATACTACTGCCAATGTTTTCAACATCTACGTTGATCTTCCCACGGGATCATCTCTACAAATGACGTCCGAAAAAGTAAAAGAAATCGAAGGCATTATTCAGGATATAGAAGCCGAAGAGCTGTCATCGTTTTCAACAAAGGTCGGAACTCACGGAGAACGCGAACCGGGAGAACGGGACAACTGGGCGACAATTACCGTAGACCTTGTTCCCTTTGCCGAGCGCGATCGAAACGCATCTGATATCATAGAGTATCTCAGAGATCGGACTGATTCTCTCTCCGGTTTTGAGCGAATTACCTATGCCATAGACGGCGGAGGTCCGCCGGTGGGCGATCCGATCACCATTCGAGTGGTCGGATCAGACGATGGTCTCCGTCGATCACTCACCGATTCTATAATATCATATATGGGGGGAATAGAGGGCGTTCGCGATATTGATCGGAATGATAAACTCGGTAAAGACCAGATTTCTCTGGATATCGACTATGCGGAACTTTCCCGATTAGGGATGACTGTCTCCGATGTTGCCCGTACGGTTCGTATAGCATATGATGGAGAACTGGTAACCAGCGCCCGGTTGGGCGAAGAGGATGTGTTTTTCAGGTTGACGTTTCCTCCACGCGTACAGGACGAAATGGACATGCTTTCCGAGCTTCGAGTGGCGAATAATCAGGGGCGTCTCATTCGGCTCGGTCAGGTCGCTGATTTTGACATCCAACCAGGTCCGGCGAATTACTATCACTTCGATGGTGATAGAACGACTACCGTTACCGCTGACGTTATTCCCCGAACAGCTACGCCGGTGGGTGTGACCACCGAGGTGCTCCAGCATTTCAACCTCGATAAGGATTGGCCGGGGATGCGACTGGTTATCGGTGGTGAGGCCGAAGAAACCGCATCTTCGTTTCAAAGCTTGTATATCGCTTTCGGTATAGCCGTTATCGCCATCTACTTCGTGCTCATACTCCTCTTTAACTCGTTCTCACAACCGTTTCTTGTCATGGTGGCGATTCCCTTTGGTATTATCGGTGTGGTTATTGCCTTTGCATTGCACGGGCAACCCCTTGGATTTCTTGCGCTTATGGGTTTGGTCGGACTCGGCGGAGTTGCAGTAAACGATTCTCTGGTAATGGTCAGTCATATCAATGATCTCATGATGAACAAGAAAGACGAGTCAAACCTGTGCATTATAGCAAACGGTGTAGCGGACCGTCTCCGAGCCATTATTATGACGACTCTTACAACGGTTGTAGGTCTCATACCACTGGTATACGGAATCGGCGGTTCGGATCCGTTTATTGCACCCATGGCGCTGGCGCTTGGATATGGTCTGCTTTTCGCAACACCGCTTACCATTGTATTCGTTCCATGCCTGTATGCCGTGAGGATGGATATCAACAATCTCTTTGCGCGCATTTTTAGACGTCGGTAATCACCATACCGACGCACCGATCGGGTGATGTTCAAAAACGATACATGTAAACAATTTCTCAGTTTTAGTAATAATATTTCCAGGCAAAGAAGGGAGTACAAAGTGTCAGATGTTGCCGAAAAGATTAAAGAGATCCTGAAGGATCCCCAACTGGCGTCTCTTGCCACGGTTACAGAAGACGGCAAACCGTGGGTACGGTATGTAATGGTTCACGCGGATGAGAATCTGAATCTCCGGACAGCCACGTTTCTCGGGTCCCGAAAGGTCAATCACATCAAGAAAAACGCTGATGTTCATCTGACCTGCGGGGTTTCCTCATTGCAGGAAATGAAACCGTATCTGCAGATTCAGGCACGCGGAGAAATCAGTACTGATTCTGAAGAGAAAAAAGCGTTCTGGAACGATGGATTGAAGGCATATTTCTCCGGACCGGACGATCCGAACTTCGCGATTCTGAAAAGTGTTCCATATCGTATCGAACTCCAGGACATGACATCAATGGAACCGAAGGTGTGGGAACCGTAAAGAATTGATGAAGAAAGAATGGAAGAATTTGGGAATTTTATGATTTTGTGATTTAATGATTTTGGGATAAGATTCGGATTTCGAAACTGATAACCGAGAACTAGTGAGAATTGATGAATGATGATTTGGGGACGAAGACGTCCTGGTTGAAAGTTAAACGTTGAAGGTTTTTAAGAAGTAGAAAGGATTCCTCTGCCGAAAATCAAATACTGATAGCCGAAGATTTTTTATCAGTAATGGTGAGACGCGCCGGGAATTGATGATCGGTTTTCGCGATTGCTTCGCCCTGTCAAGTTGCTGATCCGTCTACGTTTCGCTACACTCCTATTCGGTTTCACTCATGGCCGGTATGGCTGACTTCGCGGCGACGAGATGATAAATGACGATTTGTTGGAGGGACGTTCTCCGTAACGTCCATAGTAGTCGAGACATAGCGTCGGGATTGATACGCCTGCCTCTGCCACGTAGAGACGAAAAGATTGAATGTGAACGGCACTATTCTAACATTAGAATAGTGCCTGATCTCATGGATTATTCATATATGGATGACACGCCGACAGAAAGGCATGATTCAATGAACAAGGAGTTATCAACTAATAGCTGTCCGTTCTGTACAATTGATTCGGAATCCGTGGTTGCGGAAAATGATCTTTGCTATGCTGTCAGGGATCTCTTTCCGGTGAATCCGGGGCATACCCTGATCATCCCGAAACGCCACTTCAGATCGTGGTTTGATGCAACACCCGAAGAATACATTGCCCTCGCTTCACTCATGAAACAGGTTCGGGAAGCACTCGATGAGGAGTTCTCACCAGACGCCTATAATATTGGCGTCAATGAAGGTACTGATGCCGGTCAGACGGTTATGCATCTCCATATTCATTTCATTCCCCGGTACCGTGGTGATGTGGACGATGTACGGGGAGGCGTCAGGGCTGTTATTGCAGCGAAGCGACGATATCCTTCGTAACCTATTCAATCAATTCAGACGGATCCGTCAGTGCCTCCGTTTGATGCAGCTGATCCCAGATAACGGCGGACGATACCGCGATTCCCAGGGTCAGGGCTCGTTCATCCGGATCGAAAACCGGCGTGTGAAGACTCTGTGGTTCCTGATCGGGACGTGCCACGCCAATTCTGAATTGAAATCCGGGTACGATTCGGCCGAAGTATCCGAAATCCTCTCCACCCATGCCCGCCGGGTATTCCAGATCGGCTTCGGGACCTAAAAGTTCGCGAAAGACTGAGCGCACCTGTTGAACGAGTTCCGGATGATTGTATCCGGCCGCGGTTCCGAAGTAATACTCCAGTTCCGGTTCGGGAGCACCGGCGGCGGCCGCGATCCCGGTTACGGTTCGTGTAATCAACTCCTTCAGGCGCTGACGGGTTTCGTCATCGTGTGTTCGGACCGTGGCATCGAGAGCCACTTCAGACGGGATGACATTACTGGTGGTTCCCCCGGAGATCCTCCCCACGGAGATAACGGCGTGATGATTCACGTCGATTTCCCGGGAAACAATGCTTTGAAATGCAAGGATCATGCGTGCCGCTATGGGGATCGGATCCACTCCCCGGTGGGGATATGCACCGTGCCCGCCGTCTCCAAATACCTTAAGGCGAAAGCCGTCAACATTCCCCGTTGCCCATCCGGGGCACGAACCGAGGGTTCCATACGGCAGGGTCGGGTGAACATGAAGAGCAAGAGCACACCGCGGCATTCTTTCCGGGGCGAAAATCCCCGCATCTATCAGACTCCGCGCTCCGGCGCCGATTTCCTCACCCGGTTCGCCGATGAAGAGCACCGAACCGGGCAGACGATCCCGAAGAGACGAGAGGGTTCTCAACATACCCAGAGAAATCGCCATGTGCATGTCATGTCCACAGGCGTGCATCACTCCGGTAACACGACCACCAGACAGCGTATCAATGCGTTCACATGCAAAGGGTAATCCCGTGGTCTCGGTAATGGGCAAGGCATCCATATCGGTACGCCATGCAACCACCGGACCCGGCATTTCCCCTTCGAGGAGCGCAACGATCCCCGTTCCCCACTCTCCTTCGATCTCCTTGATGCCGGGAATTCCGGCCAAAGAACGCTTCAGATATTCCTGTGTCTTGAATTCGCGCAGCGACAGTTCGGCGTTCTCATGGATATGTCGACGGTCCATCAGAGCCTGTTCCGTTTGCAGCGAGGCAAGATTGAGAAAGTTCGGATCATCCTCAGACGCAATTACGGCCCATTGGGAATTCAAGAGGAGGAAACAGAAGAATATCCCGAAAAACCCGCATCGTTGAGAGCTCATAAATTGTCGTGATCTTGTGAGAAGGATCATGAACCTGCTCCGCTCAGGGCGAGGTTCGAGATGAGGATTGTGGGGGCATACGTACTGTTCAACGGTTCGAGATCAGTACCAACCGCTTCGATTCCCTGGAGCAGATCAAGAACATTCCCCGCCATGGTCATCTCCGACACCGGAACGGTACGTTTCCCGTTTTCGATCCAGAATCCTTTGACTCCTACGGAGAAATGGCCGGTGGGCATATCAAGACCGCTTCCCATGAGACCGGTGATATAGAGTCCCTCTTTGACTGAAGCGATGATCTCCTCCGGAGGCGAGATGCCTTTTTCTAGATAGAGATTAAACGTCGAAATTCGTGGTGGTGATGAATAGCTTCTCTGTGAATTCGCCGTGGGCGTATTCCCGGTTTTGCAGGCATAGTACGTGTCGAACAGGTATGTGTTGAGAACGCCTTTTGTCACGATTTCCTTCCGCCATGGCCGGATTCCTTCACCATCGAAATACGCGCTCCCGAGACCCCGCGGTATTGTGGCATCTTCAACAATTGTGACAAGGGGAGAGGCGATTCGGGATCCCAGTTTGTCAAGGAGGAACGTCCCCCTGCGATAAACCAGGCTGCCGCTTATGGCGCCGGTCAGCCACCCGAGTATCGACGCGGCGGTTGTTGGATCAAAGACAACGGGGAATGTTCCACCCTTCATGGGTTTCGCGCCCAGTTGCGCGCATGCGCGCTCAGTGGCGATCCGCCCCACTTCTGCCGGTTTCAGCATATCGTTGAGATGACGTGCCACGGTGAACCAGTGTCCCATTCGTTTTTCGCCGTCGGCCTCGGCCACGGGAATGGTGACGAGGTAGGCATAGGTCTCTTCGCTGGAGAGTTCCAATCCGTGAGATGTGATGAGATGCGCTGAACCCCTGCCATCGGCATAGCGAGTGGATCGGAATTTCGTGACCCGGGGATCCGCGTCGCGGGCTGCATTTTCCACTTCGCGGGCGCTGTCTATCTTCGCTTCGACACTCATCCCCGCCAGTGACGGATCAAAGAGGTCCAGGTCATCGGAAATACGCCCGCACAACTTTGCATCGGGAAGGTGATGGCACTCATCACTGTCCGTGTATTTCACCAGTGACATGGTCTCCTGAAGCAGATTCTCCAGGGAGGCATCAGCGAAGTCGCTGGTATGTGAAGACGCCATCTTGCCGTTTTTAATGACCCGGAGTCCGAGGCCTTTGGACGTGGCCTGCTCCAACTGCTCCACGTACCCTTCATTCACCGAAATTGTCAGATTACTCATCTCTTCCACGTAGGCGTCGGCTTCATCCGCCCCAGCCTTCATCACGCGTCCGATCAGCGATCGGGCTTTATCAAGTATCATATTGGATGATTTCATTCTTACCTCTCTTTTTCATGCACTTCTTACTGTATCTCGTAATAGCTTTCAGCCTCTCGACATCGCTCAAGGACTACGTCGTTCAGCCCCTCGACCATGCTCAGGGACCTCGTCTGTCAGGTTCGGAGAAAGGAAAATCCTCCTCTGTCCTCCTTTTCGAAAGGAGGATGCATGAATCAAAGGTCTTCGCATGCCCTGAGCGTAACCCGGTGAGAAATGCGGGTTATTGATTTTAATAGTATAATCAAAAAGAAACCATTCACGTAGATCAGCTGGTTCCGCCGACCGTCATGTTCGATACCTTCATGGTTGGCATACCGATGCCCACGGGTACCATCTGGCCTGATTTACCGCACACGAAACTCGCGGGAGCCAGGGCGAAATCCGTACCAAGCATCTCGACTTTGGAGAGCGTATCGGGGCCGTTTCCGATGAGGGTCGCGCCGCGAACGGGTGTGGTCAGCTTTCCGTCTTCAATGAGGTACCCCTCTTCCACGAAAAACATGAAATCACCACCGGATATATCCACCTGTCCGTTTGATATGACCTTTGCATAAAATCCCTTGGAAACTGATTGAATGATCTCGTCGGGATCATGACTGCCGGGTTCCAGTATGGTATTGGTCATACGAGGCATGGGCATATGATGAAACGATTCACGGCGGCCGTTGCCCGTCGGTTCTTTGCTCATGAGACGTGCATTGAGGCGATCCTGCATATATCCCTTGAGGATACCGCGTTCAACGAGAACGGTTTTTCTGGTCAATACCCCTTCATCGTCGATATTCAGCGTTCCCCATTCCTTGGGCTCATACTCGCCGGCATCCATTATGGTAACGGATTCAGGCGCGATCCGCTGCCCGACCATGCCGGAATATCTTGAGAGGTTCTTTCTGTTGAAGTCGGCTTCAAGCCCGTGACCTATGGCCTCGTGAAGCAATACACCGCCGTACTTACCGCCGATTACCACCGGCATCTCTCCCGATGGAGCTTCGGATGCTTCCATCTTGATGGACGCCTGGCGAACCGCCTCGCGGGCAAGATCTTCAGGTGTAATCCGTTCCCAGAACTCCATGCCTACCCGGCCGCCGTCACCATAAGAACCGTGTTGCCTGTTGTTGGAATCGCCTTCCAGAAAAACCGAAACCCTGAGATTCTGATTTGATTGATCATCCGTTACCATACGACCGCTCGTATCGGCTACGAGAATGCGTCGATTCCGTTCATAATAGCTTGCATCAACTCGATAGACGCGGGGATCCGCGGCATGACCCGCGGTATCGGCGCGTTGAACAAGATCGACTTTATTATCGATCGCAACCGAGTCGGATGGAATCTCTATCTTGTAGAGGTTCCGGACGGATTGTTCGCGAACGTTTCTGGGATCAGTGCTCCCGCTTCCCGAGGCGATGTGGGCGGCTACGGAAGCCGCGTCGAGCAAGGCATTCCTCGAGATATCATCGGAATAGGCGTATCCGGAGCGATCTCCCGTGATAACCCGTATCCCGGCGCCAAGAGAATACCCGAGATTCGCGGCACGGATCTTACCTTCCTGGAGAGCCAGACTGAATCCTCGTGAATGTTCAAGAAATAGTTCGGCGAATTCTCCGCCACACTGCATGGCATGACCGAGCAGTTCCTCTATCAACGGCTGACCCAAAAGGTCTTTGAGGTCATCGTGTTCCAATGCCAGGTCGCCGGAAGCACTTTCGCTCATTATGAGAGGTACTGATGCTACCGCCATACCGCTGTATTGCATGAATTCACGTCGTGATACAGATCCGGATGTCATATATCCTCCTCTGACAATACGGTTTGATTTCCGAGAATAATTGAGCGAAACGATTGATCTACTTCCATTCAAACGAAGGGCATTCACTCATGCATTTCTAATTGAGAACTCATAATTTACTGCAGGTAATTCAGGCAGTCGGGGTTGCCTATGAAATGAAATGCATTTACCTTGGGTAGTCTATTATCAATGGTGTTAAATCACAAGTTTTGTAACCGGTTTTTTGCACCGCAAACCGGAATTTGGAGGATCGACCCAACGAATTCGTGATGCGGATTATTGAGAGGAAAGGAGGACCGGCCGTGATCACGATGATACCCGATTTCCATCGGTGTATCAGGACAGTTCATCAAATACCGAGCACTGTTACCAGGGATCCTGATAATGACGGGATCGTCAGTACCGTTCCCCAGCAAGGAGGTTCTTTCGTGAGCCGCTGGATACTTTCTCTTTTGATCATAACAGCGTTACTCGTACCCAATGTATTTGCGCAGGGCCGGGGAGTACTAGCCGGACGTGTCATTGATGCGAATACCAAGACGGCGTTGGAAGGCGCTAATATCGTTGTCAAAGGTACTCCATACGGAGGCGCGACCGATGAAACAGGCATGTTCAGGATATTCAATATCCCCCAGGGAAACTATGAAGTCGAAGCCTACTTCATCGGTTATGATACCGTTACCGAACAAGCGAACATCGTTCCGGGCAGCACCACGCAACTGGAGTTCGATCTCGTATCCACCATCCTCGAGGGTGGTCTGGTCGTTGTTACGGCAAACCGCGCTGTTGAACGGGAAACCCCCGTGGCATTCAGCAATGTCGGTCGGGATAAAATGGATCAGCAATATACGACCCAGGATGTACCCGGACTGTTGAATGAGGTGCCCGGTGTGTTCACGTCGAGTACCGGTCTCGGTGAAGGGGATCTCTATATCCGCGGGTTTGATTCGGAACGCGTCCAGATTCTTATCAACGGTATACCGGTAAATGATCCCGAGAGTCAGGTCGTGTACTGGTCCAACTGGACCGGTCTTTCCAGTAATGCGACGTCGATCCAGGTACAGCGTGGATCGGGGTCTTCGCTCTATGGATCAGGTGCATTTGGCGGGTCGGTGAATATTGAAACAATGGGTGTTTCAGCCCGACCGGGCCTCGTTTTCAGGACCTCCGCCGGTATGTATACCACCGAAGGCGCCGCTTCAGGCGATAATGAAGGAAAAATAGCGGATGGAGACGGTGGTTTCGAAGACTACAGCCCCATGAACTACATGGTTTCAGCCCGGTATAACTCGGGTCTTGTTCACGATGATAAACTCATGTACAGCGCCTCCATCGAACGGAAGGGTGGGGACTCCTACCTCATCGCTACGAACTATGATGGATGGTCATTCGGCTTCGACGCAAAAGCACTTCTGGATAAGCATATCCTGACATTCAGTTTCATTGGTGCACCGCAGAAGCACAATCAGGCGTACGCTGATCAGGATCTTGCGCTCCTGGACCAACTCGGACGGGAATACAACCGTACAAATCACGAGTATCAGGAGAATTATTACTTCAAACCTCAGTTCTCCCTGCGGCACGATTGGGTCATGTCAGAGAGCGCGAATCTCTCCTCAAATTTTTTCATGACCTTCGGAAAAGGCGGAGGGAAGTATCTCCGGAACGACGACTTCGACGTGACCACGGGCGAAGTTGGATTTAAATCGCTTTCAGAGAGTACTGACAATAAATACTTCGGGCGAAATGCCTGGTTTATTTATCAGGTAACAGGCGGCGATGTCATCCTCGATGGTTTCAATCCCGCGGATACCACGTTCAACGGTGAATCCATCAGTTATCCCAATCCGCTCATTCCCGCATCATATAATCACAGCTGGTGGAATGACAGCCAGAACAATCACACGCAGTTCGGTCTGAACACCGTGTATACCCGGACATTCGGACCCATGGTCAAGGCGTATTTCGGTGGTGAACTCCGTCGTTGGGTTGCGGATCACTTCGCGGAATCCTTTGATTTCCGTTCTTCGGATGCCGCCGGTAATCTTATCGAGTACGATGAGGTTCAACGCCGGTATGATTATACCACAACGGTGACGAACGTATCGGGATTCGCACGGCTGCAGCTCCAGCCCATGGAAGACGTGACCGTTGTTGCGGATGGACAGTACGCGAGTTACAACTCCAAGGTTGAAGAGAACGATATCCAGATCTTTGATTTCGAAGCCGGCCGATTCCTTGATCGATACTTCAAGGCAAGCATGGATCAACGGGATGACGACGGTAATTTCCTTTATGAGGAAAGCGATTACGAACGAACATATGATTTCTTCAGTCCGAAGTTTGGAGTAAACTATAACGTTACCGATAAAATCAATGCATTGGTGAACTACTCGGTTTCGTACAAAGAGCCGAAGACCGGTGACTGGTACAATCGAGATGACGGACCGGATACTGACCAGGATCTTGATCCCGAGAAGAGCGCCAACATCGAGTTCGGTGTCGGCTATCGGACCGCTAACATGGCCGTCGATGCAAACTACTACATCCTCAACTTCGAGGATAAGATCGAGAGCATAACGGATCAGGGTGGCAATCGCGTAACCATCAATGCCGGTAAAGCGAAGCATCAGGGTCTCGAACTCATGGCAAGTGGTTTCATGGGTCCTGTTGACATGTCAGGATCTCTGACCCTGGCACAAAACCGCTGGGAAAAAATCGATGTCCAGGAGATTTTCGACGAAGCGGCGGATGACGTTGTCGATAAAGTAGTACCATTCTCGCCGGAGAAAATGGCCAGCGCGTCCGCGGGTTATACCATGGGACCACTCAGACTCGGTCTGAGTACCCGCTGGTTCGATGATTATTACGCAAGCTATACGAACACGTATACGCTCATCGACGGTACGGAAGTCGATGCGAAACTCGATGCGTTTTTCGAACTGAACGCTGACATAACCTATGATTTGCGGGTTATGGACCGGGATGTGAAGTTGAGACTGGATCTCAACAATATCACCAACAATGAGAATTATGCCCGGGCTCAGTGGAAGGCCGACTATAACAGAAACGATGATCTTGCGGGAGATTACTATATGTACGTCGCAAGCGCCCCGCTGTTCAATGTATTCTTGACAGCGGAGATCAATTTCTAGTCAATAGTCGACGCGCTAAACGGTCGTCGCGCCATGCGGCGGCCGTTTTTCTCTGCATGAGTTTGAACACTGGTACGCGAAAGGGCCCGGGAATGGCCATAGAACTCTATCAACATCGATTACTATCCGGTCGTACAACATGAAAAATCTTTTCGCCATCTTTCGTCGAATACGCCCCATGGATACGATCACCGTTGCTTATCTGCTCTGGGTGATCGTTGCGATCATCCTCGGGAAGAATAAACCGTCGACCTGGGGAGGGTGTGTGGCGTTGAACATCGGCGCCATTGTACTCATTGTGGTGGCGGCTTTGAATCGGGATCGGCTTTCCAGATCATTGAGAATTGTTTACGACTGGTATCCTATCTGGGGAATCGGTATCGTATTCGAGATGCTTCACGGATATATCCAGATCCTTACGGATCGATGGTACGATCCGGTATTCCTTGCGGCTGATGTAAAGCTCTTCGGTACTATACCATCGGCATTTTTCGAACGATTCTATTCGAAACCGCTGAATGAACTAATGATGATTGGGTATTTCTCCTACTATTTCCTGCCGTATTTGATAGCGGTCCCGCTCTACAGGCGGGCGGATAGGCGGGCGTTTCACCAAAGCGTCGCCGCCATTTTTCTGTCTTTTCTTCCCTGTTTAGTGCTGTTCCTCATATTTCCCGCGCAAAGCCCGCGATTGTACTATGCCCATTTCCGTAGCGTACCACTCGAAGGATATGTGATAACTGCTCTGGAGCATCACCTTGTTTCATTCGGAGGACTATGTGGAGGCGCGTTCCCCAGTTCTCACTGTGCGGTTGCCGTTGCCGTGTTGTTTCAGGCCTGGAGACATCACAGGAAGATGTTTTACCTGTTCCTGTTTTTTGTTCCGCTTTTGAGCCTGGCTACGGTTTACGGGTGGTATCACTATGCGGTTGATGTATTCGCCGGATGGATCGTCGGCATAATTGCCGTAGCCGTCGTTCGTTACCTGTATCCGTGTAACAATACGCGGTAAAACGCCCCGGATCAGGGCATTGCCGAAGATGATTTCCGGTAGCCGGGAAGGTGGTCGCCCGGATCGATCAGACTGCCCTCGAGTTCTATCTCATAGTGTAGATGGGGAGCGGTGCTCTGTCCTGAATTACCCAGACGTGCAATGAGATCTCCCGCCTGAACGAAATCACCCGGTCTCAGTTCAACCTCCTGAAGGTGTCCGTACCGCGTTATATGACCTTCACTATGCTGTAGTTCCAGTACACGACCGAGTCGATCATCCCAGTATACTCTGAGCACGATACCGTTGGCGGGAGCTATGATGGAACTCCCCGTCCGTCCGGCGATATCGATACCCAGATGCCGGGGACGTTCCTGCGTCGCTTCCGGACGGAACTCCTGGGTGATCCAACCCGCAACCGGCCAGAGGTGTGGTATGGGATTCGTCCGCTGAAGGTCGATATGTGTTTCTTGAGTATCGTCTCGGGGAATATACGGACCGGGATGTTCCTGCATCTTCTCCATGGAGTCGGAGTATTGCTCATACGATTCGTCCGTGATGCCCTGGATGAGCATGGATAGGTGTCTGTGACGTCTGTTCAGATCTTCAATATCACGTTCGAGGAGACGAAGTCTCGCTATCTCCTGTCGGAGGGATAGAAGCGAAAGTGAGGTATCGGAGAGTTCATTTCGTGTCTGAACAAGCTTGAATGTCACCGCGACAAAAAGAATCCATCCCGCCACTGCAAGAATGATGATCGTCGCCGGATTGAGGGAGCTCCACGTACCATTTGGTTGAGATGGATTGTCTGAACCGTTTATTTCTTCGTCGCCGGTATCGTGGTTTCTAGTTTCCATTTCCGTTTAGCCTTGCTACATGGTATCACATCGCATCGTGGTTCGTGGATACGTACTGTCCGTGTGACCACGGTTATTGACATCCGCGATGTCATCAGTGGTATTCAAACTGAAAGCCCCCGAACCACCGATGCATCGACAATCACTCATGCTAGGGAACGGGAGACCGTGAATCAACAGTTATCTATCGAGGTTTACAGGTGTCGATTATTCCGCAGATAGTATTTCTCTGTATACTGCTGACGCTCTCGGCGTTCTTCTCCGGTTCAGAATCGGCGCTTTTTTCATTGCCGGGCAGCACAACTGAACGGTTTGCCCAAAGCAAAAAACGACGCGAACGGAATGTCGCCCAACTCCTCGGTAATCGACAGGCACTTCTGGTATCGATACTCATAGGAAATCTGGTCGTAAATCTCGCGGCTACGGGGCGCGCAACCGAGTTGCTCGTTGAAACACTGGGAGATCAGGCGGGTTCGTGGATTGCGTGGATCGGCATGACGATAATCATCCTCGTACTCGGTGAAATTACTCCCAAAATAATCGCTGTTCAACACGCTGCATTGTGGGCGACGCGGGTGGCGTCAACGCTCAGATTATACAATATCGTTATTTATCCGATCAGACGGATTATCGTTCAGATGCTTTCCCCGTTGGTTTCCCGATGGGGGGTGGAACACGGACACAGGCTTGTTGAGCGCGCCGAACTCCGTACCGCAATCGAAGAGGGGAGTAGGATCGGAGAACTTCACGGATTCGAGAGTGATATAATCTTCGCCCTTCTTGATATAGAGGAAATCCGTGTAAAAGAAATCATGACACCACGGGTGAATATCGAGGCAATACCCTCGGATACGGCTCTCGATACGATCATACGCGGCGCATGGAGAATGAGGCGTACGCGATTCCCCGTGTATGAGGGAAGCGTTGATAATATCGTCGGTATACTTCATTTCAAGGATGTGGCGGCGAACATAACGGATGCACGGAAGAAACGCGCGGGATCCATAATGCGCGATGCGCTGTATGTACCGTGGAATCTTTCGGTGGCCGGTGTTCTTATTCGTTTTCATTCGGAAAAGAAGGATCTGGCGGTTGTAGTAGATGAATATGGGGCCGTGGCGGGTCTCGTTACGCTCCAGGATATCATAGACGAGGGGTTCGGTCCACTTCCGGATCGGCACGATCCCGCCACCCCGGTTCTTACACCGGTCAAGGAGAATCGCTGGTTGATACCGGCAACATTTCCACTGGATGAATTGTCCAAAAAATTAGGAGTGGATCTCGATGATCCGGATGTCGAGACAATTGGAGGACTGGTCTGTAAGGTCGCGGGACGTATACCGCTGAATGGCGATGAGATCCGGCTCGCCGATACGGTAATGGTTCGTATCCGTCATGCCGAGGCACGAAGGATACGAGACCTTTTCATACAGGTTGAGGGAAGGGACCAGGTCTGACCCATGTTGTGGATTCTCGTATTCCTGGGACTCGTAGGCGCGGGACTATTCAGTGGTGCGGAAACTGCATTTATCGCGTGTCCTCGACTTCGTATTCGACACCTGGCCAGATCAGGGATACTTCGCGCACAACGACTGGAAAAGGCCATGTCGAACCCGGGACCCTATCTGTCAACACTCCTTGTTGGAACGAATCTTTCAATAATCGGAGGTACTGTTGTTGCGACGCGTCTCGCGGAACAGTACTTTCCGGGAAACGGGGAGACCGTAGCTACCGTGGTTATGACTCCCCTGTTCGTCGTGTTCAGTGAAATACTTCCCAAAAGCTATTTTCTCGCATATGCCCGAACATTGTGTATGTGGATTGCCGAACCACTATTCCTGTTCCGGTTGCTCTTTTCGCCTTTGATCGTGCTCGTGAGTGCCCCATCACGGCTCATCGGTTTTTCGGGCGAGAGACATATGCTTCCGGTGTCCCGTGAGGAGTTGATTCTCCTCGCTCGACTCGGGAGGAAGCAAGCACGTCTTAGTGGAGCAGTGAGTGAACTGCTGAAACGTCAGATCGCATCAACACGCCCCGTGGCGCGGGAGATCATGCGTCCGGTGAACGAGATTGTGACGCTCCCGAGGGATGCAACGGTGGAAAACGTTACTCCGACTATCGAAGCACAGACCTTTTCCCGCTATCCTCTCGTACATAAGGATCGCTGGTGTGGCCTCGTTCATGTGATAGATATCGTGGGAAGTCCGCCGTCAACCGAACTCCGTCGTCTCGCGCATCCCATCCCCTCCGTTGCGGATTCGGCTCCACTTGAGACAATCATAGCGATAATGAGAACAGCGGGAGAGCATATGATCCTCGTCAAAGAGGACGATCGCGTGGTGGGGATGCTCACATTGGATGACGTTGTGGGGAGACTGACCGACGGGCTTGAGTCCCGGGAGGACCATTGAGATATCTGTTTTATCTTCTGGTGTTAACGGTTGGATGTTCAAGTTTTCGACCCGGATCATACGAGGATTCACACCCGGAGTTATTCGTTCGTGACATTATCGTGGATGATGGTGAAGCGTTACCCGAAGCGGAAGCCGAAGCCGTTCTGACGCTGATTCCGGGACAGTTGTTTGATGACTTCGCCGTACGTGAGGACAGGGAAAAACTCACGGCCTACTATGTCATCCGCGGCTTTCCTCAGGTTGAGGTATCATCTCCCGTTGTAGAAAGAACCGAAAAGGGTGTCATCATAACCTATCCCGTTAGCACGGGATTGGAGCTGATTATCGAACGGATGTCCATAACATCGGGTGGTGTGCTGTCTACCGGTGAGATAGCGAGACTGCTTGGAATCGAAGTAGGTGATCGACTGGACGGTCTTGCACTGGAAACCGGTAAGAACTCGGTTCAGACCGTTCTTGCTGACCGCGGATATGTTCGCGCGGACATCGATACATCTCTATCCATCCACCGGAACAAGGCGGATATAACCTTTCAACTGAACGAAGGCACAAGAGCGATCGTCGGATCCATAGAGATCGTCGGCTTGGATGGGGTAAAAGAGTTAATAGCCAGGAGGGAGCTGACATTGAATCCGGGATCGGTTTTTCGACCACGGGATATTTATCAGACTCAGAACTACCTCCTCAGAACGGGATTGTTTTCCAGCGCCCGAGTTCTCGTTCCCGGTATTGATCGCGGAGATGATACGCTCCATGTATTCATTCAGCTCAAAGAGGCGAAACATAGATTTGTAGAGGGAGGTTTCGGGTATTCGACGCCGGAACTCAGCCCTGACAGAATCACGAGCAGCATAGCGTTCGGCCATGACAATCTCTGGCGATCCGCGGAGAATATCAGACTGGAGTTGGGAGTCGAGCGCGAATGGACGTCTGATTTATGGGAACAAACGGCCAAACTGGATTATTCTGAACCGTGGCTTCGCGGGCTGCCCCTATCCGGCGGTGTATCGCTTGAATACACATATCGATCAGTGCGAGAAACCAATTACCGTGTTTCGGGATTCAGTTTTTTCCTCGGGCGATCGTGGCATGATATACAGAGTGTCTTTCTTACGTATCAATTCCGGTCCCGTGATACGAATGCCGGAGACGATCCCAGCGAGTTGATACAGGAGGAAATTGACCGGCCCATCACGAACAGCATTGAAGGTTCCGTAGCATTTGATACGCGTAATTCATACTCCGATCCCACGCGGGGAATTCTGACACGGATTCAACTCGGTCACGCGGGAACGTTTCTCGGCGGCGACTGGTCATTCAGGAAGTTGTTTTTTGATGCAAGTACATACAGGCGAATCAGTTCATCTCTGATTCTGGCGCTTCGCGGACGATTCGGTATTATCAAACCCATAGGAGATTCGCCCGGTGCTCCCGAAGAAGAGAGGTTCAGAGCTGGTGGTGCGTTCAGCGTGCGGGGTTTCAAGGAGGAGGCCCTGGGACCGACGGATGAAAACGGAGATCCGGTCGGCGGCGAGAAAATAGTTGTAGCTAATGCCGAACTGCGAATCCCGATCTGGCGGTACCTCCACGGGGGTATCTTCTTTGATATCGGGCAGGTGTGGGAAAAGGCAACGAGCGGAACACTTTCGGATCTCGAACCGTCAATGGGTCTCGGCATTCGCTATAACACAATCATCGGTCCGATCAGGGTGGATTGGGGCACACCTCTTCGTGACGGCGATGGAGGCCGGTTCTATTTCACCATAGGACATGCGTTCTGATGCCCAGAAGAATCGTCCGTGTCGGTCTGCGGGTATTTCAGTTTTATCTCACCATCGCGCCGGTGCTTTTTGCCGTGGCAATCGCAGGCGTTATCCTCACGGGAAAGGGATTGCCGCAGTTTTTCATAACCGAAGCCATGACCCGTGTTCTTTCCACACCGGTTACATTTTCAGATATGAGGATCAGGGGGTTACTCGAGGTTGAACTGAAGGGCCTGATGGTCGGCGTTCCGGATAGAGGAGAAGCGACCGTTCTGGTTCGGCAGGCGCGTCTCGTCATGGATTGGCGCGAACTACTCAGGTCGAAAATGACCGTCGAGAGTATAGAACTGGACGGGTGGGCTATCTGGATCGAATCGGGTTCGGAATCGGAGTCGGAAGAGGCGACGGAAGGTGATTCGCTGGATCTCCCCAATATCGAATTTCCGCGCATACGGCTTCTGGATGGAACTGTAATAGTAAAAGAGGATCAGCGAACATGGCGCATCCATGATATAGAAACCGATGCAATGGTGCGTCTCGATCCATCACAATATGCCGTCAGGATACGGGAACTCGCCGTACGGTTACCCGGAGATATCTATCTGTCGGGAGAGGGCAGCGCGTGGAGACTGGGTAAGGGTGCCCTCGAAATTGAGTTCAAACTCGCAGGTGAGGATGCTCACCTGTCCGGTAATGCTACGCTGCAGGATCGGGAATGGTCCTGGAATATAGATGGTTCAGATATCGAGATTGCTCCCTGGGCGGCTGCCCTGTTTCCGGATACCCGGGATATATCCGGCCGGATCGGTCTTCGAGGAGAGGGGATCAACAATAGTGGTACGGTATATCTTACCGGTACGTCAATCCGGGCCATGGGTCAGGAAGCGGACAGCCTTCGTTTTGATCTCAGGATACGGGAAAACGCATACATCGCCGAGCAGTTCGTCGTAGCCCGAAGCGAGGGCTCGATCAGGGGAGCCGCGGGTCTTACCGTTGAAGAAGGCGGCATGCGTTTGTGGTCGAATGTGATCGTGGATTCCATGATCATTCCGGTATCCGATGATCCAACTGAACGATTGGTTTGTGATGGAGAGATGTTCGGCTCAGGATGGCTCGGCGATACATTGACCTACAATATAGGTGTTGTCGGTTGTTCCGTTCGATACGGATCGTGGGAACTTCTGGGAATAGACGCTGAGATATCAGGGGAGAATGACAGGATCGTCCTGAACCGTATGGTTATTCAGGATGGAGTGTGCATAGGAGAACTTCACGGCCGGATCTCTCCGGACAGTCTCTATCTTGAGCATGATCTCATGGCTTCCATGGGACCGCTTCTTGAACCTTTCTACGATACACCGGTTTCAGGAACTGCATTTCTCAGGGGAACTGCATCCAGTATCGGCGGCTATGGATGGGACGGGAAACTCCAACTCGTTGAAGTGGAATCCGACAAGTGGGAGATAGGAACAACCGCCTTTGAGGGGAACGTTCATTGGCGCAATGGGGGGCCGGAAGCTTTCGGATCGGTGATTCTGTATCGTCTGGAGCGGGATGATTCCCCGCTGATCTCCCTGGGCAGTGCTCAAATCTCCGCTACGTCAGACGGAGTTTCGATCACTCAAGCGGGCGTCGTGCGGCCTAATGGAGTCGCCGTCTTTTTCGAGGGATCTCAACAGAGAAATCTCGTGGAACTCGAACGGCTGGGTGTCGTCGCGGGGAAATTCGCGGCCGAATTAATAGGAACCGCATCATTGCAAATCGAAAGAGACGCTCTGATTGTCCCACATGTCACCCTCGGTATTACGGACGGTGGTCGAATAGAGTGTACCAACCTTAAATATGGATCAGGCACACAGACCGGTCGGATCGTGATCGACGAGGTTCCGATTTCTCTCGTTGCACGAACAGCCGGATTGAGTGGCCAATATGACGGTTCCATATCGGCCGGCATCGATGTTTCCGGTGAGACAAGCGCATGGCTGCGGCTCGATTCGCTCCGACGATTACCGGCCATGAAGGATTTTCCCACTAATCTCACGGTCCATGCAGTGATCGATAGTGAGAAAGTGCGTATAGACAGCGTTCTGGTGACACAGAGTGACCTTGAAGTCAGAGCACATGGTACGATCGGTTTTGATGGAAGAATCCGCGCTGATGCATCAAGCATGGAAGCGCCCATCGCGTCGATTCTCGTGGTTGTGGATGAACTCGCCAGTGCGGGATTACGCAAAATATTCGATGCCCGAAGCGGCAGGGTCAGCGCCCGGTTATCCGTCAAGAATTCGCTGAATGATCCGGATATCTCGGGTTCCATGATAATCCACAAGGGGGCCGAGATGATCGTACGACCCATGCGCATCGTATTCAATGATGTGACGGGAAGCGCGGTCATTAATGGCGATGAGCTTCGAATAACACAGATACTCGGAAAAAGCGGCGAAGGAACGGCACGGCTATCCGGATCTCTGTGGCTCCCTGATTTTGAACTCTCCGATCTTGATTTCACTATTGTTGCGCGTTCCCAGGAGTTCAAACTCATCAGGGGAGTGTATGGGTTGTATGACGCCGACCTCGAGCTTGGTAAGAGTGGAAGAGGTATCCGATTATCCGGTGATATAATACTTCAGGAAGCACTTATCGATCTCTCGGCAATCATGAATGCCCCGGTCCCTCCCACGACCCCGGAAAGTATGGATGATCAGTGGTCCATGACCGTACGGGCCGAGCGGGGAGTATGGGCGCGGGATAGATTTATGAACGCGGAAGTCGCGGGGGAGATCAATGTCACGAAATCAAACGGTATTGTTTCACTCCAGGGAGAACTCGAGCTGTTGCGGGGAAACTACCGCTACCTGGACAGGAAGTTTCAATTACAGAAGGGTACCGTTACGTTCCCGGGAGGACCCGTCATTGAACCGATAATGAATGTAACTGCGACGACCGTAATACGATCCGGAAGAGCCGGAGGAGAGGATATAGAGCTGCAACTCACCATACTCGGTACACCGACTAATCCGGAGTTGAGTATAACGTCGCTTTCTGATGATGTTTTCACCGAGGAACAGCTGAAGGCCATGTTGCTCTACAATCTGACTCCCGAGGAAATCGGCTCGCTCTGGCAGGGGGATACGTTCGCCAAGGAAGCCGCGGGGACGGTTGAAGGTGTATTGGCGGATGAACTGGCCCGCGCTCTCCGTTCGCAGACCGGTCTCGACGAACTCGAGTTGTCATCCGACCTGTTGTCCTCCGAAGACAGGGATCTGCGAGTCGGTCTCGGGGAATACCTGACGCCAGACCTGTTCGTATCTCTCGGTATCGGTGTCCGCGGACTGGATCTGGACGAATTTAGAGTCGAATACATCCTCGACCGGTATGCCCGAAAATTGGGAATCGGAAAAAACGCGGATTTGAAGCTGGTGGGCGAACGGGTTCAGGATGAATATGACGGAACCACCTCTCAGGTTCAGCTTCGACTCCGCTACCGGTTTTAATCATATATTTCCTAAATTGAGCGATTCTCTGAAAAAGGACAAGAAGAGAGAGCAAAAATCTCCTCAGATGCCCTGATTCATCGTGAATCCTGTTCTGAATCAATCATGAATCGTTCGGTTTTCTGATTTCGGGTCAACGACAATGAGGAACAGGCGTACTTCTCCCTGTGATTCTGTACTTCCGGATCTGAAGGTGCCTGTTACCAGGCGAATATGGGAGGATCTCCGCTCAACCTCCACAGTTCCTCAATATTGATCCGCCCCCCCTGCGTACGCGTCACCCTGAAGGTTGTCTGTTTCGCATGCCTCGTGATCTTCGCCGCTATATCTATAAGCTTCCGCCGGACCGTTGTTGCATATGCCGTTACGGATACTACCACTTTTCCCACATCGTATTTGAAGGCTTCATGAAGAAAGAATGACAAGAGCATGATATGAAAGTAGGCGCTGTTCATGTTGAATCGCTTGAAGGGCAACCGCTCATCGCCGAACTCTTTCACTGCACGGAATACCAACTCGTCACATCCCCGCCCATGATGCAGCTCGATGATGTTCTGTGCTTTTAATAATTCTTCGTGTCCCGCCTTCTTCAAAAGATCATCTATTGCTTCCCCCATCCCGATATTCGTATATATCAACATCTCCGGCCGATCGAACTCTAACAGGAGTTGTTGCGTCCCTTCTTCACATCGCGGCTTCAGGTAGAATACCCGCCTGTGTGTATCCCACGCCGCTCGCCGGTCTGCGAACTCCACGTATTCCCAGACCTGCCTCTCGTTCTCGTATTCCTGAAAGCTCCCCGGATCCAGATACCTCAGATACTCCTTCATCGTCTTGAAGAATTTCCCCGTATTCGTATACCCCACTCCCCGTCTCTCCATATAATCGAATACTTCCTGATCAAAGAATCCCGCGTCTATTCGTACGATGATCGGTATATCTGTCCTATAATGGTTCCGTATCTCTCCCACTACATGCCCGATCATCTTCTGTGCTATGTCCTCCTGATTCCCCGTCTTGTTTCCTTCTCGCAGTATCCCGTCTATCACATACCCCTTCCACGTCATCAGCAACGGCTGGAATCCACGTATCCGTCGATACGTCTTCCGTACCCCATGCCGCACCCGAGCATGTCGATTGTCAAATACCACCGCATCCACCCCCAGTATAATCACCTCCGGCTTCTCCACTTGAAGCCGCCATATAAACAGCTTCTGCAACATCACCCGGAACAGCCACATCCGTTTCCACCACATCTTACGCAGAAACCGCTTCACCGTGTGTGACGATATCAACCGTTCCTCCGGCGTCTCTATACTCCACGCGTAGCCCTCGTCTCCTTTTACCTCGTCAAATCCACTCAGCCGTTCCGATGTCCCATCTATAAAGTAGCAGATCAACTGCTTGATTATCTCTTCTACACGTGCCCCCTTCTTGTTCTTCCGTATGCTCCCGAATAATCGACCCACATGCGGCAATATCTCTATCCCACGAAGATACCGGGAGAACAACACCAATCCGCCACGGCTTGTCAGCGTGTCTTCCGTATAGCCCCATCCGTCTATGATTGCTTGCGTTCCCGATGATTGTTTGCTATGATTACTCACGAAAACCTCCCACCTGATGGGTGATGTTTGCTAACCATCACAACTTGTCAGTTTTCTTATATTTTCCAACAAGTTAACTCATCAGGTGGGACTTTTCTTGTCCCACAATCGCTCAGTTAAGGGATTTACCTAAACTGAGCGATTCTCATCTGCTCCGTCTCTTAGCTACGCCGTGACAAGTACGGCTTCGAGGAGACAATGAGGAAATGATGATCCCACTTCGTCTTCGCGTTCGCTCCTGACTACGAGGGACAAGTTGATGAATGCTGAGTGATGATTTTCAGATGTAAGAAGGTTGTTCATTAAGAAAAAAAACCAATTTCATGACTCGTAAGCCTCTTTTTTGCCCCGCTACGATAACAATCGCTCAATTTAGGCTCTGAAAGATGGATCGAGGGGGATCTTCTTATTCAAACATCGAACATCCAACATCGAACTCCGAACGTCGAAATGAAGAAGCGGGGATGGTGGGGGATCTTGTTATTTAAACATCGAACATCCAACATCGAACTCCGAACGTCGAAATGAAGAAGCGGGGATGGTGGGGATTAATCCGATTCTCTGAACTTTTGGCTTTATAACCTGAAACCCGACTTTGCTCTGATTAGCTACGTCGGGCTCCTCTTTCAACCGACCCTCGTGTAGGAGCGGTGTAAGCCGCGAACCTGGCCTCCCCCTTTCAGAAAGGGGGAACGAGGGGGATCTTCTTATT